>Ga0115564_10001218_pt1 | contig 24006 bp, 20 predicted proteins | sample COGITO_mtgs_1105_7_FD_88680 | JGI IMG/M metagenome (GOLD analysis project Ga0115564, IMG submission 88680) | Pelagic marine microbial communities from North Sea - COGITO_mtgs_110523 | ecosystem: Environmental > Aquatic > Marine > Epipelagic | place: Germany:Helgoland, sampling site Kabeltonne...
AATAAACTGAGGCATTTCGTCTAAACTTGTCTTTCTCAAAAATTTACCAACTCTTGTTACTCTAGGGTCTCCTTTACTTGCTTGTTTTATGTCTGCTTGATTATTTACTATCATAGATCTAAACTTAAAGCAATAAAACTCATCGTAATTAATTCCATTTCTAATTTGTTTAAAAAAAATAGGGCCGTTTGACTCTTTTTTAATAAATAAAGCAATAATAGGGGTTAACCAGCTTAATATAAAAACAATTACAAATGTTGAGATTATTAAATCTAAAAGTCTTTTAAAAAATATATTTACAGAATCACTTAAAGGTGCTTTTCTTAGAGATAAAATAGGAATAGCATCATAAGTTTCATAAATAAGTTTTTTAGAGTTTAATTTTGTTCTGTTTGGGATAAACTTTATCACTTTTAAATTATTGTCAGAAAACTTTATCAGTGCTTTAAGTTCTAAATCGGTAATTTGTTCAAGTGAACAATATATTTCATCAACATTATTTTCTTTAATAAATTTAAGACATTCATTTATAGAGTCGTTATTTACTGACAAAAAAGTTTTCTTATGAATGTAACCTGCTTCTTTTTTAGTTTTAAAAAAAAACTCTAAATTTTGAGCTTCTGGGCTGTTTCCTATTATTACAGTTTTTCGATTATTTCCCCCAAAATCAGATCTAAATTTTTTAATAGAATAGTAACTTAGTAGCTTAATTAAAATTATTAAAATTGAGTTAAGGCTTAGAATTTTAATTACTAATCCAGTCTCAATATATAAATCTGAAAAAAGGCCTACAAAACAAAAAAAGGATAAAGAAAATAATATAATCTGATTAAAAAGAAGGTTTAAAAGCTTAACAATATTTGTATATCTGTATACATAGTAAAATTTATTAAAAACAGATATTAAAATCCATAGAGATGAAATTGTTATAAAATGCTTTAATTCAAATTCGGAATAGAGGTATAAAGTAAAAAGATTAAATAATAAAAAATTAATTATTGCCAAATCAATTAAATATGATAACGGAGTTATTAATCCTGAATACCTTCCCTGTTTAAAATTCATAATCTATTAACAATTTTGATAATTTTGCTTAATGTAGTTATACTAGAAATTAACGTTAAATTAAAAGCAAAATTGCTCAGGCTTAGGAAAACTTAATATAATATTCTGTAAGTTTATTTATAAAGTTAGCAAGTAAGTGGTGTTTTTTATAAAAAGCATGTGCGTTTTGCCCTAATTGTTTCCTTTTTGAGTTATTTTCAATTAATGTACATATTTTAGTGCTCATTTGTTCAATGTTCATGTTTTTAATAATATATCCGTTAAATCCGTCTACAACTAAATCTCTATTGCCGTCAGTATCTGTCAAAATACAAGGCACTTTTAAGCTCATACTTTCAATAACAGAAAAAGGCATCCCTTCATATCTTGAAGTTGAAACATATATTTTTGAATTCTTTAGAATTGACAAGACTCTTTTTCTAGGAATCCAGGGAAGTATTGTTATTCTATCTTCTAAACTATAATCAGAAATAATTTGGTTAATTTTATTTAATGATGGACTGTATTCACCAGCGCCTATAATGTATAAATGAGTTTCTTTGTATCTTTTGCTTACTAATAAAAAAACCTCTAAAAGCATTTCAAGGTTCTTTTGATACGATGGTCTTGCTATTGTACATATATAATTTGAGTGGATTTGGTTGGGGTCTAATTCATTTGAATCAACTGGGTTTACAGCATTGTTTAGAACAAGTGCTTTGGAGGGTTTAAACCCAACAGTATTTATCGCGAGGTTTTTTTCAGAATTCGAGGTCGCTAATAAAATTGTATTCCTTGTTATAAGGCATTTCTCAATTAATATGTACATTTTTTTTTTAAAATAATTTTGTGTGCTTAAAAAAGAAAACGCATGAGGAGTATAAAGAATTTTAATCTGAAAAAAAAGACCCGCTAGTCTAGCTAAGACCCCTCCTTTTGAGCTATGGGCATGAATTAGATCAGGTTTTTCAATCGATATAATATAAACACATTTTATTAAAGCTAATAAATCAAATAATGGGTTAATTTCTCGGGCTATACTTATTGAGTAACATTTTAATAAATTCCCCTTGGAATCATAAAAACTTTGTTCACTTGTTAATGGCTGAGACACAATAATATTTTCAATATTCTCGGAGTTGATATTTTCTGTAATTTGCCTAGCATATATGTCTACTCCACCTACAGAGTGAAGTAAGTGTAAAATTTTTATTTTTTTAACATTACTCATCCAGGGAAGGTTTTTTTGATCTAACAATAATACAAAAGATAATTGCAAAAATGAAAACCCCGATTACTCGGTAAAAATTATTATATATAGTAAGAAATATGGCGAGGGTTAAAAATAATAAAAAGTTAGTGTCAGAAAATAATGACTCTTTATATAAATAATAAAGAAAAATTAAAAATAAGGCAAGACCAATTATCCCTTGAGTCAATAAAATATCTAAGTATTGATTGTGAGAATTAAATTGCTCTTGAATAAACCAGTTTCTTTTATTTAAATCGTCTATTTCTTCATATTTTTTTAACAACTGAATTTTAACCCCCTTAAATCCATGGCCAAAAAGTAGCTGGTTTTTATTTAAAACTGAATAGGAATATTTCCAAATTAAATATCTTGGTTCTTGTGTTAAAATTCTTTCAAATATTGAACTGTTGGTTTTATATTCCGTGTCTAATATTCGTTTAGAAAGATTAGGGCTTTTTAAGAAAAACAAAAAAGTAAAAAGGGCTAAAGATAAAAGCGTAAGAAGCTTATATTTTTTATACATTTTTAATTGAACATAATATAGCAATACGATAACGGTTGTTATAATAGCTATTCTTGCTGAAATCAAAAAAACAAATGAGCCAAAAATTATTGCTAAAAACAAGAATACTTTTTTATTCATTTTAAAGAACCTGTCCATTACAAGTATCAGGCTTATTACGCACAATAAACCTAAATATAATCTTTGAAGAGGTAGGGTGTCATTTATTATAGGTCCATTTGAAAAATTAAAAGATCCTGTTTCTATAATTATTGATGTAATCTTGATTAAAGAATAAATAACAGCAAATAGTGATCCAAAAATAATTCCAGACTTTAGTTGTTCTAATGCATTCCTTTTTAAGCCAAATGAAAGGATAAGAAGTAACAAAATTTGAAATAACTTTTTTATAACATTAAGGTCCTCTAAAAAATGCCCTAAAAATATGGACTTAAATAAAACAAATAACAAGAAAGCTGCAAAACAAACTATTGGTTTTTTAAGTATGTTCTTAATAAATGATTGCTTGTCAATTACAAAAGGAAATAATAAAACCAACAAAATATTAATTCCATTTGGAATAGCGTAAAACCTGTTGCCAATAAAGGAAAGGGAAAAACAAAGAACAAAAAAAAGCATCGAATATGTCTTGTGTAGATTTAGGTTCATTTGTAAGTTTTTGATTTTAGAAATGTTATTGCTTTTACTGGGACAATAAGCAAAATTAAATTTCTTATAATTCCAAAAATAGGAACAAGGCCAAAATAAAAATTGTCTATCAGTACTCGAATTCTATTATATACCTGTTCAGTTCTTTTTTGGTTTGAAATTGAATTTTCAGACATGATATAATCCAATAATATTTCAGGATAATTTTCTGCTTTATAGCGCTTTATTATCTTAAAAAAGAAGGCATAGTCTTCTGAAGATTTTCTGTTTGTTGGGTAATTACCAACCTCAGTAACAACCTCTGATCTGAAAACAACTGAGGGGTGCATAAACGTGTTGTTAAAATACATTTGAGACTTTATATCATTATACTTTATGGGGTGTTTTAAATTAAATTTAAAGGTTTTGTTTTCATCTAAAACTCTGGCCCAGCATCCTAAAAGCTTAACTTCTTTGTTTTTTTTCAAGTAGTTAAGTTGTTTTGTAAACTTGTTTTTATGGCACAAATCCCCACAATCTAATCTTCCAATAAACTCATATTTGCTTTTCAACGCAAACTCAAGGCCTAAGTTAAGAGCAATTTCTATTCCAGAGTTACTGGCTAATACCTTGAAAAAAGTTCTGTATTTGCAAATTAACCTATCTTTTAAGGGCTTTTCGTCACTGCCATCATCAATAATTATTATATCTACATTCGTTTCTTCATCTATAGATAAAAGGCTGTTTTGTAAGCCTTCAACATTATTGTAGTGAGGAATAATAATTATTATACTACTTTGCATTATTGCGTTTAAGTTTTGTAATTGAAAAAATTAGTGAAAGGCATATCCAAAAGCCATATATTCTAAAAGTATCAATTTTTAACCAATTTAAAAGAAAGCCAATCATTGAAACAAAAATTATTATTGAGATAATGTTGTTTTTAACCTTCATTTCATTGTAGCACCAAATCAATATATGAGCTATAAATAACAAAAAAATGGCAAGTCCAATAATTCCTGTCTCGGCAACTAATCTTAAATACAAATTATATCCTGGCGGAAAACTTCTATCATTTTGGTTTAAGTAAATTAATTTAAACTCCCAATTGTTTCGTTTAGACCAACTAGGATACTTAGATCTTGATTCAAATGCCTGTTGCCCATAACCCACCCCTATTATGGGGTTTTCTAGAAATACTTTATACAGAGCGTACTGAATCCCAAACCTAGATTTGTTAGATACTGCGTGGTCAGTGTCATTTAACTTAAAAGAGTGTATTTCGTTCTGGACATAATTAAAGATTTTTGGGCCTGAAATAATCGACGTAATCGTAAGGATTATTGCAAGTGATATTAGAACTTTAGAAAAAATGTTTTTATACTTTCGAATTTTTGAAATAACAATAATAAAAACTGCAGACTGTACCAAAATAATAAAGAGTGCTGATCTTGAGCCTGAAATTATAGCCAGAATTATAACTAGTACAGCGGGAATAAAATTATAATATTTCTTTGTTGTTAAAGTATAACTTGCCATCCAGGCGAAAATAGTTATTAGATACATCCCTAGTGCTGGAGTTTCGTAGGTTATTGAAGAAATCCTTCGGCCCCTTAAATCAACTTTTGCTTCAACAAATGGGATATAATCATAAAGGTTTAAGACCGATTTCTTAAGGAAAATTAAATCAAATTTAACTATCAATATTTCAATTAACGAATAAGATAATACTACGATAAAAGAAAATAGCATTGCGCTCCTAATTTTTAAAAGCAATTTACTTTCATTTACATTGATAAAAACATTGTAAAAAATTATTGGCAAAATAAATGCAGCAATAATAAGAGAGACAAATTGTCTAAAAAACCTATAATATCCAGAGGTTTGCTTAAAAAAATAATTTGATATCTCTGCACTGTTAAGGCTAGTTGTTACAACTGCCCAAATCAAAAAAAGCAATAAAAAATAAAATATTAAACTATGCAGCGGTAGTTTAATGTTTTTTTTAAATATTAACAGAGCAAAAGGGGCAATGAAAAATAATAAACAAGCATCCCTGTGGTACTCCCCCAAAAAACTTAATCCATCCCAGGAATTAAAAGGAATAAAAAAAACACCTAACAAAATTAGGATAAAAGAAGAGTTTATTATGTTTGGCTTTGTTTTCAAAAATTAATTTAATAAATAAAAGTTTTAACATTATCAAGATATAGTACTGTTGCTGACGCTGATGCTTTTGCAAAAATAAAGCTTAATGAAGTCCCTACTGCTGCGCCTACCATGCCAAATTCAGGAATTAAAATTAAATTTAATATTACATTAATAATCAAAGAAATGAATAAAATCATGTTTAGTTTTTTTTGTCTTCCTGTCATGTTTAAATAAAGGGCTGAAGGCCCAAAAATAGAATTAAAAAGTTGAGCTAAAAGAAGTATTAAAAAAGCATTTTTAGCTAGTATATACCTTTCTCCAAACATAAGTAAAATGGATTCTGAAAAAAGAAAAACTATGACTAGAAATGGAATGCATATCGCTAAACTAATTCGTGTTGCTTTTCTTATCATTGATTTTAACTCTAAGAAGTTTTTATCATTATAAATTTGTGCAATTTTTGGAGCAATTACTATATTAACCGAGATTAAAGCTAATGAAGTTACTGTTGCTATTTTTACAGCAACCGAATAGTAAGCAATTGTTTCAAATGAATCAAAAGACCCAAGAAAAAGGATGTCAATGCTTTGCATTAAAAAATAAGAAATTGCGCTTAACGCCATAGGGTAGGATGTTTTAAATATGTCTTTTATTGAGTAAACTTCGCTTGTTGCGTGTGGTGTTTGTTTTTTTAAAAAAAGAATAAAAACTATTGCAGTACTGATAACAAATAATAAAACAAAACTGTATACAAAGCATTTGACTAAATATTCAGGCTTTCCTATTGAGTATATAATAACAGAAAAAAAGAAAAAAGGGGTATATCTAATTATATTTCTAAATAGTTCCGAGATAAGAGTGTGCTTTAAAGCTCTTATGGTGTCAATATTAAGCATTGTAATAGAATAAAATAAAAGTCCTTGAAATGCTAGGTTGATCAAATTATAAGACTCTGGCTTATTAAAAATTTTGTTTATCTCTTGTTCAGAAATTAAAAGAATTGGGATATATAAAATGGCACATATTATAAATATTAGTGATGTCATCTTAAAATATATCCTTTTGAGTTGACCTGAGGACTTGCTAGAGGTTAAAATTCCTGAGTAATAAATTATAGCCTGGTCAGTCCCAAGAATTGATATACCGCTTAAAATCATCATGGCTGATCGAACAAAATCATATTGCCCTACAAGATCTGCAGAGTAATAATTAGTTAAAAATAATGAAAGAAAAAACATTAATCCTACCCCTGCGAATCTTAAAACCAGAACATTTAAACTATTTGCTGTTAATTTGGAATAGGGCATAAGTAATATTATGAAGTTGTATTACTTTTTTTCTAAATTATCAAGGAAATTGTAACTACTTTTAAGAATTTGAAAACAGATAAAGACAAGGCAAAATAATAATGGGTAAAAGATTATTTTATTATCCCTCAGCCTATTGTTTTGTACTAATAAGTCAGAGTTGTTAATAACAACGACTGTATTGTTTGAGTAAATTTTTTCTTCTTTTAAATCTTCTATTTCATTTAATAAATCAATTTTAGTTTTTATCAATTCGTGAAAGTATAGAGTCTTACTGTCAATATAAAACTGAGAGTTCTTAGTAGTAGAGGCGGGGTCGCTAGTGTATTTTGAAATTAAATTATCTATTTGAGTAATTGTATTTTCGTTATCAAAAATTCTGTCTGAAATACTATTAATTTTTCTAAGTTTTAATTTTGTGAATAGTGGGTTTGTGTTTAAAAAATCAATGAGTTTATTTACAGACTCTCTTTCTGCTAAAGAACTAAAAGTACAAGTTAATGAGTGATAAGTGTAGTCTGAGATAAAACTATTTGTCATTGAAAGGTTGTCGTCAAAATTTAAGTTTTCAAACAAAGTTTTTATTTCATTAGCATTAAATTCCTTGCTTTCAATTATTTCTTGCAAATTAATTACTGGAGATATTTTGAGCTCAAAAAGATCTATCTCTTCACCAATCATTCCGATTTCATTAAAAAACTCTAGGTCGTTGGCTTCAATTTTTTGATTAATCAAAGAGACTGCATCATAAATATAATTGACCGCATCAAAATTTACTTTTAATAAAATAGTTGCTTCTTTATCCGGGTCATTTTTATTTCCGCTTACAAAGGCTATGATTATTCCAGTGATTATTAATGCTAAAAAAGTTTTCCATTGATTTGATAAATATTTGACACTTTTAAATAAAAAGAGTAATTGTTTTAAAAAAAAGGATTTAATGGAGTTTATCAGGACAACTAAATCCATTTCTCCTTGAGGCTGCGTGTTACTCATAATTTATATGTTAGTATGGGCTTGTTTCCCTTGTTGTTAATGACTTAACGAATAATAAGTGGGTTTATTTTAACTACATTAAACTTTTTTCTTCTGTAAACGCCAAAAGAACATTTGCGATTTTTCTGTCATTGGCTAATTTAGGTATTTTAAACTGTCCGCCTAGTTTATTTTGTGATCTCATATAATTGTTAAACCCTCCTTTTTGTATTATGTTGATTTTTAAAGGCTGTAAAACTTTTCCTTGAACTAAGTCTTTATAGTATTTATTTTCTTTTTGCATTGCCTTGTCTAGGGTCTTTGCAAACAACTTTGTGTTTGTTTTCTCAGAGTCTATTTCTATAAACCATTCATGATATGGAAGCTCGTTTGTTGTATTTACTTGAGGGGCAACTGTAAACTCTGTGATTAAAACGTTTAAGATTGAGCATGTTTGTTGAATAGCGTTTTCAACATCCTTTACTATAACGTGCTCGCCGAAAGCAGAAATAAAATGCTTAACTCTCCCTGTAACTAGAATTTTATGTGGGGTTAGTTGAGTAAACATTATTGTGTCTCCGGTGTTATATGCCCACAGTCCTGCATTAGTAGATATTATTAATACGTAATTAGTGTTTAGCTTAACGCCCTTAACTGTAATTCTTTTATTTATATTTTGGTTAAAGTCCTCGACTGAAATAAACTCATAAAAAATTCCTGAATTAAGGAGCAATAATAAGTCTTTACTTTTTTGGGAGTTTTGAAAAGCAAAAAAACCTTCGCTTGCGGGATAAAACTCAATACTATCTACTTTTCTTCCAATTAGATCAACAAATTTTTCCTTGTAAGGCTCATAGTTGACTCCTCCATAGATAAATAAATTAAAATTTTTAAAAACCTCTCCAATTTTTTTTCCCTTTGCTTTCTGGATTCTTTCAAAATACATTTGTACCCACGATGGAATTCCGCCAATAATTCTCATATCTTCATTAATGGTTTCTTCAATTATTTTGTCAACTTTTGTTTCCCAATCTTCAATACAGTTTGTTTCCCAAGTGGGAAGCCTATTTGATTGCAAGTATTTAGGCACATGATGGGCTGATATTCCTGAAAGTCGACCTGTTTTAATGGTACCTTCAAAGTTAAGAGCTGGGCTGCCTTGCAAAAAAATTAATTTTCCAGACAGAAACTCTGTGTTTCCTGTTTCGTTTATATAACAAAGCATCGCGTTTTTGGATGCATTAAAATGTTCGGGCAAACTTTCTTTTGTAATTGGAATATACTTTATGCCGGAAGTTGTTCCTGAAGTTATTGCAAAATAAACAGGAAGGCCTTTCCATAGTATGTTCTTTTCTCCTTTTTTTATTAGCTCTATGTAGGCTCTAAACCCTTCGTAATCTCTTACTGGTATGTTTTTTACAAAATCCTCATAAACTTGAATTTTGCTAAAATTGTGGTCATGGCCAAACTTCGTGTTTTGTGCAGATTTTAATAGTCTTTTGAAAACTTGGTTTTGTGTTTTAACAGGGTTTAAAGACCATCTTTCTATTGATTTTTTTGTCTTATGAGCCATTATTTTAGCTATTCCCTGCTTTAAAATGCTTGCTAGTCTATTCAAAATCAATAAGTGTATTTGGGTCAATTGAAAATCCTTCGCTCCAAAGTTCAAAATGAAGGTGCGGTCCGCTGGTTAAAACTCCACTGTTTCCAGACATTGCTATAATTTCCCCTTGCTTAACTATTTCTCCTTGAGACTTTAGCAGTTTTGAATTATGTTTATAAACAGAAACTAGGTCATTTCCATGGTCAATTATTAACACATAACCTGTTTGAGTTGTCCACTCTGAAAGAAGGACTCTTCCGTTTGATACTGCCTTTACTGGTGTGCCTGTGTCAACGCTTATGTCAATTGCTAAATGGTCGTCAGCTATCGAGTAGTTTTGGGAAACGGCGCCCTTTATTGGAGTGGTCAAAAGATAAAAGTCTTTGTTTTTATTAATATTTCCTAAATTATACTTGTCCTCGTTGTCTACTAATTGGCGTAAAATAGAATCTTCTCTAGATTTTTCTATTATTTGAAGATCTAAAACTTCTTTATAGATAGTCGAGTCAGCACTATACTCAATTGTTTCCAAATCTCCAGTCAGAACTTTTTTTAAAGAATTTATATACTGGTCATTTAAAAAAACAATTTGTCTTAATGAATCTGTTTTATAACTAAGTAAGTTTGCTTGCTTTTGTAGGCTTGTAGAAGAGTATCCGGGAATATATTCTCTGATTGGAGTAAAAAAAAGAATTCCAGATGTAATCAGAACAATAATAAACATTATAGCGAATAAAACAGAAAAGACATTTAGTCTACTTATTTTAAATGAGGTTTTTTCCTCATAAGTATTGTCGTTTAATACAACCAGCCTATACTTAGTTAGAAGTTTTGAGATGAAACTTTTTTTACCCGCTTGTTTACTTTTCATAAATACAAAACTAATTAAATAATCTTAGATGTGTAAAATGTACAATAATTAGTCAGAATTATTAACTTTGTAAAAAAATACCAATGATTATTTACATTTTACCACTTGCGATGCCTGGGATTGGTTCTATAGCATTAATTGCCGGAGCATTATTAATTTTTTTCGGAGGAAAAAAGATTCCAGAATTAATGAAAGGAATTGGCGGAGGAATAAAAGAGTTTAAAAAAGCTAGTAAAGAAGATGACGCTGAAGACGAAAAGAAAAGCTAATTTTTTTAATCAAATGTTATGCTTTTTATAATTGACTCCAGTTCAAAAACATAGCTTCTTTTATTAACCGATGGCGCATAAACAAAGCCGTCTATATGAATTTGCCTATTATTTTTTATATCGTCTAGTTTATATCCAATAAATGGGCCTGCCATAAATTGGGTTTTAACTTCCCAAAGCCCTCTGTATTCTGTATACTTGCCCCCTTTAAGCACTCCTTCCTTAATTCCTGTTATATAGCCTTCATCTATACTCATGCTTGTGCCCTCTACTGGACCTGGAATATACAGCATAGATATAGAATCTCTAATTTGACTATAAGATCGGTTTAACAAAGTTTTGTTTGGCAACTCGTAAATCATTAAATTCAGACTACCTGAATTGATATCTTTTCTAATCCAAACAAAATCATCCGTTGCTTTTGCTACTCTATATACAGAAGGGTATTTTAAGTTAATATTAAAGGTCTCTTTTAATTCTAAGTCTTTAGATAAAGATTTTTTTATTCGCCTTTGTTTTTCTTTTATCTCGTTTTGACTTATTAATTTTGTTATTGAGTCTGTGTCTTTGGATAATTGTTTAATTATTTCAGTCGAGTTTGGCCCACAAAACTCGATGACTAATTGTGGTTTGGCATATTTGTTATATGTTACTACTGTGTGTGTCTTGGTGGTTTTTTTTACCCTAATAATAGTTCTGTTTTTAGTTACAAAACCTGAAAACACATGAGAAGGAATGTGTCTAAGCTTAAACGTTGGCTCTCGTTGTGGCAAGCCATAAATTGGTTTTGAGAAACTATCTCTAAGAGATTTACCTACTGCACCGTCCCAGTATTCATCACTCAAAACCACCGATATTTCATTTAGATTCCCTGATGAAGCAGGGAGCATGCTTACATTGTTTTCTTCACAGGCAAATGAAAACACAAAGATTATAAACAACTTTTTCATCATTCTAAGTTATTGTTTTTTTGGAAACTTTTTAGGAAATATAATTAGTCTTTTACCAATCTTTAACTTGTCATCTTTGAGTTTGTTCCATTTTTTTAAGTCGTCAACTCTAACTCCGTAATTGTTTGCGATCTTTCCTAAAAAATCTCCGCCAACTACTCGATAAATAGTTCTTGAGTTTAATTCGTATAGTTGAGGTAATGGTTTTTCTCTAGAGTTATACTCTAAATTAGCCATGGCATATATTTCAACTTCTTTTTCAATAAATAAGTCAGTATGCGTTTGTGGGAGTGTTAAATAATATTGCTTGTTTTTTATCGATGGAATAATGCTGTGGATGTAGGAAGGGTTTAAAAAACTTAAGGTTTCTTCAGGAATGTTTATTTGTTTAGAAATGTGTGAAAAAGAGACCATTTTTTTAATCGGTATCGAGTCTGTTTGAACAAACATAGTTTCGTTATTCTTAATTTTAATTTCATGTTTATTGGCAAATTCAAACAGGTATAATGTCGCGACAAAGGAAGGAACATAATTCGCTGTTTCTTTTGGTAAATATCCTCTTAAATTCCAAAAGTTTGAATACCCTGAAGCTTTTATCGCTCTTTTAATATTTCCTGGACCATAATTATATGCGGCAATAGCTAAATTCCAGTCATTAAATCGAGCATATAGTTCTGATAAATATTTTGCGGCAGCTTCTGAAGATTTAACAGGATCCATTCTTTCGTCAACATAGCTGTTAACTTTTAAATCCAAGTCTTTCGCAGTATTAAACATAAACTGCCACAAGCCTGTCGCTCCAACTCTTGATTTTGCTCGTGGGTTTAATGCAGACTCTACTACTGGAAGGTATTTAAGTTCTAAAGGGACGTTATACTTTTGTAATGCATTTTCAAAAATTGGGAAAAAATAATCTGACTTATCGTAAAGCTCTAGAAATGTTGCTTGTCTGTTTTCTAAGTGATTAATTATTGTCTCTTCTAATACGGGGGTGTAATCAATTTGAAATGGTGTTTTAGAATTAAGGTGTTCTATGCGAGACCTTATAGAGTCTTTATTTATTTTAACTAAAATAATCTTAGTGGTTAACGCGGGCGAACTAGTTGATGAGTCGACGTAACTCATATGGTTAAGCAAAAAGAATAAAAAAAGCTTTGTTAGCATTAAGTTGTTTTTTTATTTTAAAGCTACTATTCCTGGAAGTGTTTTCCCTTCTAAACTTTCAAGCATTGCGCCTCCACCAGTGCTTACGTAACTAACATCTTTATCCAGTCCAAAATCTTTAACCGCAGAAACAGAGTCTCCTCCACCAACAAGAGAATATGCTCCGTTTTGTGTAGACGTTTTAATTGCCTCACCAATAGCTTTTGTGCCGTTAGAAAAATTGGCCATCTCAAAAACACCCATTGGGCCATTCCACAGAATTGTCTTAGAATTAATAATCACTTTTGAAAAATCTTTTATTGACTCAGTGCCAATATCTAGCCCTTGCCAACCTTTAGAGATATTAAATATTTGTAACTCTTTTTGGTTCGCAGTATTGCAAAAATCATCTGCAGCAACAACATCGGTTGGTAAATAAAGGGCCACTTTGTTTTCTTTAGCCCTTTGTATTAATTCAATCGCCAAATCAAGCTTGTCATCTTCACAGATGGAGTCTCCTATTTCGCCTCCTTGCGCTTTTATAAAAGTATATGCCATTCCCCCCCCAAGTATAATTGCATCTACTTTTTCAAGAATATTGTTGATGATAGTAATTTTAGAAGATACTTTTGCTCCTCCCAAAATAGCAACAATAGGTCTTTCTCCTGTTTTTAACACCTTTTCTATGGCTTTTATTTCTTTGTTAAGCAGTAATCCTGAGCATTTTTTGTTTGAGAAAAACTCAGCAATTAAAGATGTAGATGCGTGTTTTCTATGAGCTGCTCCAAAAGCATCATTAACATATATGTCGCCACATTCTGAAAGTTGTTTTGCAAACTTTTCACAACCGCTAGTTTCTTCGTCATAAAACCTAAGGTTTTCCATTAGCGCAACTTCACCTGGAAGTAACCGCTTTATTGTTTTTAACGTCTCTTTTCCTGTACAATCTGGGATAAATGTAACTTCTCTGTCTAGGGTTTTTTCGACTTCTTTAAGGATATTCTTTAAAGAGTGTTTTAGATCCCAGCCCTTCGGTCTTCCAAGGTGAGACATTAAAACACATGAGCCGCCATCATTTATGATTTTTAAAATTGTTGGTTTAGCAGAAAGAATTCTTGTGTTGTCTAATACGTTTTGGTTGGCGTCTAAAGGGACATTAAAGTCAACTCTAACTAGAGCTGTTTTGTTGAAGAAATTAAAATCTAAAACTGTCTTCATTATATTAAATTAGAAAACAAATATAATTTATTCAAGCTACTTAATAGGATTGATTTCTATTATCTTTGTCTTATGTCAAAAATTAATTTAGTTGGTCAAAAAAAGCTAATCCAAGACTTAGAGGCAAAAAAAAATTCTGGTAGGCTGGCACACTCGTATCTGTTGTTTGGACCTTCTGGCGTTGGGAAACTCTCGGTTGCTATAAAGTTTGCGGAATTAATTCTTTGCTCAAAATACAAAGGAAGAGAGCTGGAAATGATTGGCGCTCAACAAAAAATAAATAGCTTAACTCACCCTGATTTACACTTTGTATACCCTGTAAACACAAACTCAAAGGTGAAGTCCAAGGCAACCTCCAAGCATTTTCTGAAAGAGTGGCGGGAGTCTGTAATAGAAAACCCTTATATCACACTTTCTCAGTGGCTAGAAAAAACTGAAACAGCAAACAAAAAAGGAAATATCAGTGTTAATGAAGCTGAAGAAATTAACAAAATAATGTCACTTAAGTCATATGAGGGTGGTTACAAGGTGATGATTATATGGATGGCCGAAAACATGAATACAGAATGTGCTAATAAACTCCTAAAGTTGATTGAAGAGCCAAGTGCTGAAACTGTTTTTCTGCTTTTGAGCGAGAACCAGTCTGCAATACTTCCAACAATAAAATCAAGATGTCAAAAAATTAATATTCCTCCAATTGACACAAAAGATATTGCTGAATCTCTAATAAAAAGAGGCCTTACAGACAATGACTCCGCGTACAAAGCAGCAAACATGAGTGGAGGTGACTATTGTTCAGCTCTAAATTTGTTAAACTCAGAAACAGATGTTGTAAACTTCGAATCTATTTTTATAGAGTGGGTTAGACTAGCCTTTAAAGTTAAAACAACTAAAAGTGCAGTAGCTGAGCTAGTGAGTTGGAGCGAAAAAGTTAGCAAACTACCAAAAGATGTGCAAAAACAATTTTTCTTCTTTTCTCTGGAGCTTTTTAGAAAGTCAATGTTAAAAAACTATAAATCAGGAGTTTATGTAGGTTTGTTTAAAGATAAGAGCTTTAAATTTGAGAAGTTTTCTCCATTTATTCACGACAACAACATCGTGGAGCTTTATGAAGAAATAAATAAAGCAATCTATGAGTTAAACAGAAACGGCAACCCTAAGATAGTTATTACAGATCTTTCTTTAAAGCTTACCCGTCTTATTCATCTAAAACCAAGCGCTATTGATGGATAGCAAAGACTGGTTTATTATAGTAAACCCGTCCTCGGGTGGGGGTGTTTCAAAAGCTAAGCTGGAGCGAATTAGTCAATGCCTAAAACAAAATAAAATATTTGGGAATATATATGAAACTTCGCTGGAAAAAAATGCAGAGAGTTTGGTTGGTGAGGCTATACTAAAAGGGTTTAAACACGTTATTTGTGTTGGAGGAGACGGAACTGTACACAACTTGGTTAATGGAATTTTTAATCAATCGATAGTCGAGACTAGTGAAATTGTTGTTGGTTTAATCCCTGCAGGCACCGGAAATGACTGGGCTAGACATCACAACATTCCTACAAACTACAAAAAGGCTATAAAGTTAATCGCTAAAGGAAATATTAAGCAACAAGACCTCGGGGCTATAACAGTACTAGGTAAAAGACAACGAATTATATATTTTATGAATTATGCTGGCTTGGGTTTTGACGGATATGTGATTTCAAAAATTGAAAAATATAAATTTCTTGGACCTCTGTCTTATCTTGTTGCGGCCATTACCAATTTTATTTCATTCAAAAACATAAATCTGAAGTTTGAGATTAACTCCGTTAAAAACACTGCATCAGCATTTATGCTTGGAGTAGGTGTGTGCAAATTTACAGGAGGAGGAATGAGGCTGGCAAAGAACCCTAATCACAAAGATGGGCTACTGGATATAACTCTTGCGCAGGACTTCACAAAGCTTGATGTTGTTAAAAGCATACCTAGACTTTTTAACGGAAACCTTTTTAAAAGCAAAAAGGTTAGCTCCTACAAAACAGAAAAAATAACTGTTAAAATAATCGAAGGTGCTGGTTTTGCTCAAGCAGACGGAGAATTGATTCGAGGTGCAGATTTTGAATTTAAAATCTTGGAAAAAGCTTTTAACTTATTTAAATAGAAAAAATCGGGCGAAAATAAGGCGGTTTTAAGGCGCTTTATAAAAAAACAAATGGTAGTTGTTGTTGGGTAATAAAAAAAGCCACTAGATTATTTTGTTTTGCGTTTTGCATTTAAAACATATATTAAAGACGAGAATTGTCCAGAAAACATAGCCCTTACATTTGAAATTAGACCAACAAATAATCCGCGAAAAAAAAACAAGTTATTGCGAAGTGTTTTTTCTGAAAGGATAGAGACAAAAAAAGAATCCCAGCGCATTGGAAGAGTTTCTGTGAGCCGAAAGCTGTGAGTTAAGAACAAGTCTTTCATAGCGTTTTTATCAAAGTGCCATAAGTGTCGAGGCACGTCATAGGCTGCCCAGTTTTCTTTATAAAAGCTTGCATCAAAAGATTTGTGATTAGGACAGGCTACCAAAATTCTTCCTTTAGGGGTTAGCAGTTTTTTCATGTCTTGAATCGCTGCATTTAAATCGTACAAGTGCTCAAGAGAGTGCCACATTGTAATTATGTCAAACTTTTCCGACTGGTCTATTAAGGGCTCAAATGCCTCAACGATGTCTTTAGAAATTTTCGCCGGCAATACATTTCGGGCGTTGGTGTTGTTTTCAATTCCTTTAACTGTCCACCCTTTTTCTAGACATTTAACTAAAAAATGCCCTGTTCCGCAGCCAACATCTAAAATCCGAGCACTTTTTTTTAAGTACATCCCTTTAAGGAGCTTGGCACAGATTTTTATTTTTCTTTTTGTAGAAATTGACCTTGCCTGTTTGTAACAAAATGAGATTATTCCTAAAGATTTTTGATTGTGAGACATGTATTCTTGAGAATCATAATATTTAGAAAGCTCCGCTAAAGTTGGTTTGGGGTGGGTTTCTAATATTCCTGTTTCTGAATTTTTTAATATATCAAAAGCGTCTCCTGTTACAAGAAAATCTTTTGTAGTTAGCACATGTTTTAAATTGTTCATTACAAATTGTTTCACGTGGAACGTTACCTGCCCATATAAACTAATAAAACCGAGATGTCGTTAGGCGATACCCCGCTAATTCTAGATGCCTGAGAGATGTTCACCGGCCTTATGGCTGTTAGTTTTTGACGAGCCTCAATACTCATAGACTTAATTTCATGAAAATTAAAGTCTTGGGGTATTTTAACGTTCTCGAGCCTATTAAGTTTGTCTGCATTGTTTTTTTCCTTGAGAATGTACCCAGAATACTTTACCTGTATTTCAGCCTGATCAACAACCTCTTTGCTAAGCGTGTTATCCACAAGGTATTTATCAACACTTTTAATCTGTTTTAAGTCGTCAAAATAAATGTTGGGCCTTGATAGGATTTTATCTATTTTGCCAGACTGCTTTACAAGTGCAGATTTGTTTTTTTCTAGAATAGGGTTTATTTCAGAAACAGCTACGCTTGTTTTTTTTAAGAAAGACATTAAGTTGTGGGCCTTGGTATATTTATCTAGCATTTTAATAACCCTTTCGTCGGACGCTAGTCCAATCTTATTGCTCATTTCTGTGAGCCTAGAGTCTGCGTTGTCTTGCCTTAGCAAGGTTCTATATTCAGCCCTAGAAGTAAACATTCTATAAGGCTCTTCTGTTCCTTTTGTAATTAAGTCGTCGATCAGAACACCTATGTAAGCTTGGTTTCGTTTCAACACAAAGGCAGGCTTGTTTTGAGCTTTCAAACCAGCGTTAATCCCGGCCATTAATCCTTGTGAGGCAGCTTCTTCATAGCCTGTAGTTCCGTTAATTTGGCCAGCAAAAAAAAGGTTTTCTATAAGTTTCGTTTCTAACGAATAGCGAAGCTGTGTTGGGGCAAAATAGTCATACTCTATAGCATAGCCTGGTCTAAAAAACTTAACTTTTTCGAAGCCTTTAACAGAGCGCAAGGCAGTAAACTGAATGTCTTCTGGAAGAGAAGTTGAAAAACCGTTAACATATACCTCGACAGTATTCCAGCCCTCCGGTTCTACAAAAAGCTGATGTCTTTCTTTCTCAGAAAAACGGTTAATCTTGTCTTCAATAGAAGGGCAATACCTAGGCCCAACGCTTTTAATACTTCCATTAAACATTGGGGACCTGTCAAAGCCATCCCTTAAAATATCGTGTACCAACGCGCTGGTGTGAGTCATATGACACGACCTTTGAGTTGTTAAAGGAGAGGTGAGGTCTAAGTATGAAAATTTTTCAGGATGGGTGTCTCCGGGCTGTTCAATCATTTTTGAAAAATCCAAAGATCTGCCGTCCACTCTTGGTGGGGTTCCAGTTTTCATTCTCCCAGAATCAAAACCCAAAGAAACTAACTGCTCTGTAAGTCCTTTAGAAGATTTTTCGCCAGCTCTTCCGCCACCATAATTTTTGTCTCCAATATGGATTAAGCCATTTAGAAATGTTCCATTAGTTAGAATAACTGTTTTAGCTTTTATCGTAAGTCCAAGAGTAGTCTTTACGCCACAAACCTTGTTTTTGCTTACAACAAGCCCTGTAACCATTTCTTGATAAAAGTCTAAATTTGGTGTTTTTTCTAGAAGATTTCTCCACTCTTCAGCAAATCGCATTCTGTCGCTCTGAACCCTTGGGCTCCACATGGCAGGGCCTTTAGATTTGTTAAGCATTTTAAACTGGATTGCGGACCTGTCGCTAACTATCCCGCTGTAACCTCCCAAGGCATCTATTTCTCTAACAATTTGACCTTTTGCAATACCGCCCATTGCGGGATTGCAAGACATTTGAGCAATGTTTTGAAGGCTCATGGTAACAAGCAAGGTTGAAGACCCTATGTTTGCTGCTGCTGCTGCTGCTTCGCTGCCAGCGTGACCCCCTCCAACAACAATTACATCATAAGTTTCTTTAAACATGTTTAATACGTTTCACGTGGAACAAATATACAATCAAAAAAGAAAAAGTACTAAGAAAAAACAGCCAGATAAAGATTTTCCTTGTCTGACATTAAAGCCTTCTCTTTGGTGGTTTTGTCTTTATAGCCGCAAAGGTGAAGAACTCCGTGAATCATGACTCTTTTAATTTCATCGTTAAAATCCTGGTGGAATTCCTTCGAGTTTGCACGAACCCTGTCGACTGAAATAAAAACCTCTGCCGAGATCGTCTCTGAAACGGAATAGTCAAAAGTAATTACGTCGGTGAGCGTATCGTGGTTTAAGAACTCTTTGTTGAGTTTTAAAAGACTGTCGTCGGAGCAAAAATTAAAAACAAGGTCCTTAATCAAGCGCCTCTCTTTGTTAATGACTTCTTCAATCCATAAGGTCAGACGATTCTTGTCTTTAATTACAAAGTCTGTTGATGAAAAATATTTAATCATTAAAATTTATTTGATTCAAAATTACAATAAAGATTGAACAATTATTGTTTTATCTTTGTCAAAAATAACACAATGAATAGCAGCGTTAGAGTTCGTTTTGCTCCAAGCCCAACAGGACCGCTACACATAGGCGGGCTAAGAACAGCCTTATTTAACTACTTGTTTGCAAAACAGAACAAAGGAATGTTTGTACTGCGAATTGAAGACACCGACAAAAACAGATACGTACAGGGGGCTGAGAAATACATTAAAGAAGCTTTATGCTGGGCAGGAATAAAGCACGACGAGGGGCCTTATAAACAAAGCGAAAGAAAAAAAATATATAAAAAACACATCCAATTTTTAGTAGACAGCGGTTTGGCATATTATGCGTTTGATAACGCAGAGACTTTGGACAAACACAGAAAATCTCATGAAGACAAAGGCAAAACGTTTATCTACAATTGGCATAACAGATTAAAACTTTCAAACTCTCTCTCATTAAGCAAGGTAGTAGTTGCGGAAAAACTAGCCGCAAACGAAAAGTATGTTGTTAGGTTTAAGAGCTTTGAAGACAAAAAAATTATATGTAATGACATTATAAGAGGGCTAATCTCTGTTGAGTCAAAACTGCTAGACGATAAAATATTATACAAATCAGACGGGATGCCTACGTATCATTTTGCAAATGTTGTCGATGACCACCTAATGAAAATTTCACATGTTATTAGAGGAGAAGAGTGGTTGCCGTCACTTCCGCTTCACGCAATGTTGTACGAAGCCTTTGGTTGGGAAAAGCCAGAATTTGCTCATTTACCATTAATACTAAATCCGACTGGAAAGGGAAAATTAAGCAAACGAGATGGAGAAAAGCTGGGTGTTCCTGTGTTTCCTCTTCAGTGGAAGGGAGAGAAAGCCTGTTTAATGGGGTTTAAAGAAGAGGGGTATTTACCAGAGGCTCTAATAAATTTTTTAGCTCTGTTGGGTTGGAATCCAGGAAATGAAGAAGAGGTGTTTTCAATGAATGAGCTTATTCAAAGTTTTAATATGAAAAAAGTGAATAGTTCAGGGGCTAAATTTGATGTAGAGAAACTTAAGTGGTTTAACCACAAGTACTTACAGGTAGAAAAAGACGAAAAGATTGCTGACCACCTTATGGGTGCTCGCCAAGAGCTAAAAACAGTAAACAAGGAGATTGTTGTAAGGGCGGTGAGGCTAACTAAGGAAAGAGCCAACACGTTAAATGAAATTTGGTCTCTATGCGGCTACCTGTTTACGCCACCCGTAAATTATAATGAAAAAACTCTGAAAAAGATTTCAACAGCATTAACGGTTGATGTCTTGGGCGAGTTATCAAAAAAGTTAGAATCGGTCAAAACTTTTAAAGAAACAGAAATTTCCACATCTGTAAAGGCTTGGATAAACGAAAGCGAAAGAGGGTTTAGCAGTGTAATGCAGCCAGCAAGACTCGCCTTGGTAGGAGAGTTAAAGGGCTTAGATTTGTATTTGATTTTTGAATTTCTAGGAAAAAAAGAGTCAATGTTGCGGCTTAATTTATTAATCGAGAACATTAAAGCCTCGCTTTAGTAAAGCGCGCGCTTTGCTCGTGTTTGTGAATTAGTCAACAAGCATAATCACTGCAAAAATAGATGCTAGTAGAGTGATTGCTTTCCAGTGTTTGACAAACATGTTTTTTGTCCATTTATTTCCGCTCCACATACTTTTTTAGTTAAATGCCTTTTTGAAATATACAAAACTTGAAAAAGAAAACACCACGGCAAAAGGCAATACTTATTAAGAATAATTAAAAAGTTTTAACATATAATTAAAATAAAAAGGCGCGTTTTTTGCTATATTTATATTTAAAATTAAAACAAAAATATATGGGCAGTTTATTTATTTACTTATGGGTATTTCCAGCATTACTATTATTATTTGGGGTATTTTTCATTATCAACCAACAAACAGCTGGAGTAATTGAGAGGTTTGGAAAATTTCATAGCATACGTCAATCTGGGCTACAATTAAAAATCCCGGTAATTGATAGAATAGCGGGAAAGCTAAGTTTAAAAATACAGCAGTTAGACGTTATAATAGAAACTAAAACAAAAGATGATGTTTTTGTAAAGCTTAAAGTTTCTGTACAATATAAAGTAATAAAAGAAAAGGTTTATGACGCGTTTTATAAGCTAGATTTTCCTCACGAACAAATAACAAGTTACGTCTTTGACGTTGTTAGAGCGGAGGTTCCTAAAATGATTCTTGATGATGTCTTTTTGAAGAAAGATGATATTGCTATAGCGGTAAAGTCAGAGCTTAATGTGGCGATGATGGAGTATGGGTATGACATAATAAAAACACTAGTTACCGATATTGATCCTGACTCGCAGGTAAAAGAAGCGATGAACAGGATAAACGCCTCTGAAAGAGAAAAGGTTGCTGCCCAATTTGAAGGGGATGCGGCTAGAATTCTAATTGTAGAAAAAGCAAAAGCAGAAGCAGAAAGCAAAAGACTACAGGGTCAGGGTATTGCCGATCAAAGAAGAGAGATCGCTAGGGGTTTAGAAGAGTCAGTATCGGTTTTAAACAAAGTGGATATTAACTCTCAAGAAGCTTCCGCCTTGATTGTTGTTACACAACACTATGACACGCTTCAGTCGATTGGACAGGAAACAAACTCCAACTTAATTCTGCTGCCAAACTCGCCACAAGCGGGTAGTGAAATGCTAAACAATATGGTGGCCAGCTTCACGGCCAGTAACCAGATTGGGGAAGAGATGAAAAAAGCATCAGCAAAAAAGAAAAAATAGCTTTTCTAAAAGACTAAGGAGTTAATCTAAGGTAGTAACATAATTTCAAAAACTCCTGCTTGTTTATAACAAGCAGGAGTTTTTGCTATAAAAAAAATAAAAATGAGTGTAATTATAAAGGTTCTAATCGCTGGATGTGTTCTGTTAGGGGTTTTTGCTTTATCGATTTACGCATATTTTGAGCACAAGCAACTACCTGTATACGATATTAGGCTTGCCGTTAAAGTTCTGCTTGGGAAAACAAGCTACACCCCTTATAAAGGGCTTGAAGAAAAGCTAGGGTATTCTTCATCTGACAAGCTATTAATAATACATGCCGACGATTTGGGGTTGGCGAAGTCTGTGAACAAGGCAACTTTTGATGCTTTAGAAAAAGGAGGGGTAAATTCGGCTAGCATAATGGCAAACTGTAAATTTATTAATGAAATTAAAAAATACTCCAAGGAGATCCCCAACGTTGATCTTGGCGTACACTTAACGGTTACAAACGAATGGAAGAACTACCGTTGGAAAAGTCTAATGCCTGCTAACAAAAGTCAAACATTAGTAAATAATATTGGTGAGTTTCCGGTAGGAATAAAAAACTTTGTCTTAAGGGCTGACCCCGATGAGTTAAAAAAGGAACTTCAGGCGCAAATAAACAAAATAAAAAGTCTTGGTATAGAGCCTACTCATATTGACAGTCATGAAGGCGCTCTGTTTTTTAATAAGAACCATTTTAGGGTATATTTAGAGATTGGTGAAAAAAACAAACTCCCTGTCTTTGTTCCTAAAGGGGTAGACGCACACTTTAATAAAGAGTTTCCAAAGCCAGAAAATGTAGTGGTGATAAAAGATCTTTATATGGCAAGAAAGGGGTTGAAAAGATCCGAATGGGAGGCTTTTTATTTAAACACTCTAAACGGCCTAAAGCCTGGGCTAAGCCAGTTAATTGTTCACTTAGGTTACAACGATAATGAAATGAGAGAAATCTCTGTTGACCACCCCGACTATGGGGCAAGTTGGAGGCATCTAGACTATAAGGCGGTCACGAGCGATGGGTTTTTAAAAGCTTTAAAACAAAACAACATAAAGCTGGTTACGTGGAAAGAAATTCAAAAAGTTCTTTATTAAGCTTTAAATAAACAGCAAGAAAAAGGCTCACCTAAAGCTTGCTTGCCAGCTCTTGAAGTCTTTGATTTTCATCATTTTTAGCTTTCAAAACAAACTCATTTGCTTCTAGAGAAAAAGCAACACCTCTAGACTTGAGGCCCAACAAACAGATAAGCGCAATAGCTCTTGTACCTCTCTTTTTCGTTGAAGTAGAAAAAAGAGGGGCTAAGTCGACAAGAGTGATGTCTTTGCTTAAGCCCAAGACCGTTTCTTCAAGTTCTTTTTGCTTTTCTTGAGAAAGCTTAGTGAATTTTTTTCCAAGCTTTTTAATTGTCTCTAAGGGGTTTAATTCAGCCGTTTGTTTTAAAGATGGGTTTTTAAGTTTTTTTATCTTGCCCTCTCTAAGGCTTACTGTTTTATTAAAAATCAGCTGGCTTTCTGTTGAGTCGTCATCAGTGTTAAAATAACCCAGTCTTTGGAACTGAAACTTGTTTCCTGGTTTGGCGGTTAAAAGAAATGGTTCAACAAAAGCGTCTCTAGTTTGCAAAGATTGATTATTTAAAAAATTTTCGAAAGGGATGTTTGGGTCTGAATCTGGTGATGGTGATGTAAAAATCCTGTCGTATTCTCTTACCTGGGCGCTAACTGCGGTTTTTTTACATACCCAATGGATCGTGGTGTTAACTTTTCTTTGGCTTTCTAAAGAACCGCTGCCACTTAAAGACTTA
>Ga0115564_10001225_pt1 | contig 23929 bp, 22 predicted proteins | sample COGITO_mtgs_1105_7_FD_88680 | JGI IMG/M metagenome (GOLD analysis project Ga0115564, IMG submission 88680) | Pelagic marine microbial communities from North Sea - COGITO_mtgs_110523 | ecosystem: Environmental > Aquatic > Marine > Epipelagic | place: Germany:Helgoland, sampling site Kabeltonne...
CACAGGACCGAGGACGAGATCCACGCCCTGTTCGGCGAAAACAACCCCCGCACCCGCCTCCGTTCCCACCCCGACGTCGCCGCCCGCCACTACCAATAACGAATCGGTGCCAGGCACCTGTTCGTTATCGAACCGTTACGCGGCACGCCGGTCACGCGTGTTCCATGCTGCTCGGACCGCGTCGATGTCTGCGGCGAGGCTCTGGTCTTCGTCGCGGAAGCTCCGGGCCCGGGCCAACGCGGTACGAAACGTGGTCGTCGACGTGTAACCGAGCGTCTTGCAGATCTGGCTCGTCTCGGCAGGGAACAACTCGTTGGCGAGAATGGTGGTGATGAGCCTGGGATTATTTCGTCGGCCACGCGTGCTGGAGCGAATTGTTTGGTTGTCGGTGCCGGTAATTTGGCAGACGACATCGCAGAGGCGTTCAAGGTCTTGTTCCGTGGTGGATGTGCCCATGGAGATCGATCTCGTACCGGAAATCAGTGAAAACTTGTCGTGTCCCATGCCTGTCTCGACGAATTCTACGTAGGTGGCCCGTGAGCCAAACATGCCGATAATCATGGTCTGTTCGACCCGCACGAGGGTGCGCGCTGAGCAATCGTGCTGCTTATAGATAGCGAAGCTCGACCACGGATAGGTGCCGATGTCGAAGCCCAACTCACCAGGATTGCGATGTACATATCGGCACACGAGTTGAAACTGCTCGTCGGTGGTCACCAAGACGTTGTAATACCGGGCACGGAAGACGGGCCCTTTGTGAGCATGCCGGTAGTTGAACGCTCTGGCGTAGTTGCCTTGGAGATGGTGCATGAACTTATCGAGCGTTCCGAATGGGCACCGCACGATCAAGTGGTAATGGTTTGGCATCAGGCAGTATTCGAGGACTTCAACGCCCGTTTCTTCACTCGCTTCCTTCATGAGCGTGAGGAACAGAAAACGATCGCGGTCTGTTTTGAACAGATCCGCATCGCCAGCACGGTGGTTCGTGACGTGATGAATACCGCCGTCAGGATTGTTGCGAGGTGGTCGAGGCATGCCACAACCGTAGAACCGAGGTGTGACATCGTGGGATAACGAACGCGTGCCTGGCACGGATTCGTTATCCGCCGGCGAGGGTGGCGAGGAAGTGGACTTCGGCGCCGTCGGGGATGTCTTCGTAAATGGCGTCGGGCAGGATCTCGCCGTTGATAGCGACGGATGTGCCATCGCGCAAGCGTTCACCGATGCCGGGGTAACGGTCGTCGAGAAGCGCGATCAGTCGACGCACCGAGGGTGCGTCGACCTGGATCTCGTCGTCGTCGCCCGTCAGGTCACGCAGCGATGCAGAAAACTTGACGGTAATCACGAGTGCTAATCCCGTTGATTGATTGCGCCGAGCAGGTGTACCGGTGACATCGGGAGGTCGTTGAGTCGCACACCTGCGCCACGTTGAATCGCATTACCAATAGCAGCCATCGGCGGCACGATGCCAGCCTCGCCTACGCCACGCACGCCGTAGGGATGACCGGGGTTCGGCACCTCGACCACGATCGTCTCGATCATCGGAAGATCCGATGCAACCGGGATTCGGTAGTCGAGGAAGCTCGCATTGTCGAGTGTGCCGTCGGTGTTGTGGATGTATTCCTCGTTGAACGCCCAGCCGATGCCTTGGGCGACGCCACCCTGCATTTGTCCTTCGACATAACTGGGATGGATGGCCTTGCCCGCATCTTGTGCGGTCGTGTACCGAGCGACGCGACATACACCGGTCTCGTCGTCGATCTCGAGGTCGACGAGTTGGGTGGTGAACGCAGCGCCAGCGCCACGCACATTGTCGGATTTGGTCACCGAGATCGGCCCACCGGTGCGGGGAGCCTTGGCGGCCAGATCAGCAAGAGTCAGTGGTGTTTCGGTGCCACTGGCGTGTTGTGCCTGGCCCTCGACCCATTCGACGTCGTCGATTTCGCAGTCCCAGGTCTTGGCCGCACGGCGACGCAGGTCTTCCTTGATGGCCCGGCAGCAGTCGATAATCACCTTGCCGGTTGCCAAGGTGACTCGGCTTCCACCGGTGACATCGTTGAAACCAATGGTCTGGGTATCGGCAATCTTGACCGAGATTCGATCTACGGGAATACCGAATTCTTCAGCGGCAAACAATGCCATCGATGCCCGGCTGCCACCGATATCAGGTGACCCTTCGATCACATTGACATTGCCGTCTTCGTTGATATTCACCGTGGCGGTCGAGTTTCCTCCGATGTTGAACCAGAAGCCACTGGCGACACCTCGACCCATACCTTCGGGCACAGGCGACCGATAGTGGTCAGAGTCACGGATCGCTTCGAGCGTTTCAACGAAGCCGATACGAGGGAACACCGGGCCGTAGGAGGACTGGGTGCCTTCGACGGCAGCATTTGCCAGGCGAAGGTCGATGGGGTCCATGTCGATCGACATGGCCAATTCGTCGACGATGCTCTCGATGCCATACGCAATTATTGGCGCACCGGGGGCTCGGTACGCAGCGACTTTTGGTTTGTTGCAAACCACGTCGAAACCTTCGACGAAGAAGTTCGGAATGTCGTAACAAGCAATTGCCGTCATGCCAGCAGCGCCTACAGGCGAGCCAGGGAAGGCGCCAGCCTCGAATGCCATCCAGACTTGGGCGGCGGTCATCTTGCCATCGTTGGTCACGCCCATCTTGATCTTCATGCGTGAGCCTGAGGTCGGACCGGTGGCCTTGAAGACTTCGTCGCGGCCCATGACCAGACGAACAGGGCGACCAGCTTTGGAAGACAACCGAACCGCAAGGGGCTCGAGATAGATCGTGGTCTTGCCGCCAAAGCCGCCACCGATTTCGGCCGCTTCAACGACAAGCGCTGACGGTTCCATCCCGAGGGTTGTAGCGGTCATTGCCCGGAGCGAGAAGTGACCTTGTGATGAGACGAACAGGTTGGCTCGTCCGTCCTGGCCTGCGTCGGCAACACAGGCGTGGGGCTCGATGTACCCCTGGTGCACGGGTTTGGTGGTGTACTCACGTTCGAGAACCACGTCGGCATCGGCGAAACCCTGATCGAGGTCGCCACGTTCGTGGACCACACGAGACGCTGCGTTCGAAGCAGTTTCGGGTGCGGGGTCAACACCACGTGTGATCATCGCTTCGTGCAAGATCGGGGCGCCGTCGGCAAGTGCTTCGTCGACGGTGAGCACGTGGGGGAGCTGTTCGTAGACAACCTCGATTGCAGCAGCGGCAGCTCGTGCGATCTCGCGGCTGGTCGCAGCGACGGCTGCAACTGGATGGCCTTCCCACAGGGCCTTTTTCCGAGCCAGGATCTTCTCGGACATAAAGACGTCGTCGGCTTTGGCACCGGCTTCGGCCAGGTCGGGTAGGTCTGCAGCGGTAATCACGGCATGCACACCTGCCATGGCTTCGGCTGCGGACGTATCAATCGACACGATACGAGCGTGAGCATGTGGCGACCGAGCCACGGCTCCTTCGAGCATGCCCGGAAGCGTCAGGTCGGCACCGAAACGAGCCTTGCCGGTGACTTTGTCGAGCCCATCGGGTCGGACCGAGCGGCTGCCAACCCACTTGTAACTCGGTGCTCCGGTTGGGGATTCTTCGATCATGGTCATGCTGCGTCTCCAGTCTGTGCGCTGGCTCGCATGCCTTCGGCGGCATCGAGCACGGCTCGAATAATCTTGTCATAGCCGGTACACCGGCAGAGGTTGCCCGCTAGGGCGTAGCGGACTTCGGTCTCGGTCGGGTGAGGGTTCTTGTCGAGCAACGCTTTGGCTGCCATGAGGAAACCGGGAGTGCAGATGCCGCATTGCAGAGCGGCACCTTCGAGAAAACACTGCTGCAGCGGATGAAGTTCGTCGGCGTTGGCGAGACCTTCGATGGTGACGATGGTGCGGCCTTCGGCTTCGGGGGCGAAGATGAGGCATGCACAGGTAACCCGGTCGTCCATGAGCACCGAACAAGCACCGCAGTCACCGGTGCCGCAGCCTTCTTTGACGCCCATCAGGCCGACGTCGTCGCGAAGTGCATTCAGTAGTGACCCGCCGGACTCACTGAGGAAGTCGGTCTGGTCGCCGTTGATCGTGCAATTGATATGGGTGCGGCTCATCAGTGGGCTCCGTTCGTGGTTGCTGCATTTTCGGTGTCTTCGCCTGCGGCCCGTGCCGCAGCGATCTTGACGGCTCGTTTGGCCAGGACACCCGTAACTTGCTTGCGATACGCAATTGTGCCCCGTTTGTCGTCGATGGGGTCACACGCAGCGCTCGCAGCTAGTGCAACTGCGGCGAGTGTGTCGTCGTTGATGGGCTGGCCGACAAGGGCTGCCTCGGCATCGGCTACTCGGCGAGCGGTCGGTGCGACTGCCCCAACAGCGATGCGGGCTTCGGCACAGTTGCCATCAGCGTCGAGAGTGATGCGAGCGCCGACACCGACAACTGCGATATCCATCTCGGTGCGAGGAGTCATGCGCAGGTAGGCGTCGCCGGTGTGTGCAGGAGGTCTGTCGACTTCGAACTCAACGATGAACTCGCCAGGTGCGAGCGAGGTTCGGCCTGGCCCGGTCGCTATTTCGGCGACACCGACGGTGCGGGTGCCGTCGGCAGTCGCAACAACGGCGCGGGCGTCGTTTACCAACATTGCCGGCACCGAGTCAGCAGCGGGCGAGGCGTTACACAGATTGCCACCCAAACTCGAGCGGTTCTGGATCTGATCCGAACCAATGAGTCCTGCGGCTTCGCTGAGTCCAGGGAACTGGCTGGAGAAGCCAGGATCTTCGGTAAGACGACTCGTTGGCGCGGCTGCGCCGATGGTCCAGCCGTCGGCGCCTTCGGTCACGGCGGTGAGTCGATCGATGTGTTTCAGGTCGACGAGCAGGCCAGGTTCGGGGCGGCCAGAGCGAATCTGGGGAATGAGATCGGTAGCGCCAGCGAAAACTCGCGATTCGAGTGTTGACGACAGCGCCCCGACGGCGTCCTCGATGGTGGTTGGAGCCACATAGTCCACGTGCATCCTCCTTGAATGATGTGAAACCAATTGTTGCGCAGTTTGGTGCTTCACGGGTAGCCGGAACGCAATGGCGAGATGTCACAATGGCAGAGTGAATGTGTCTGACGCCTTGCGTACCCGTTACTCCGTCCGTGGTTACCTGCCCGATGCCGTGCCCGAAGAGCTGATCAGAGAGGTGTTTGACGTCGCCCGTTTGGCGGCTTCGGGAACCAACACTCAGCCGTGGCACGTGGCCGTCGTATCAGGCGATGCGTGCAACCGCTTGCGCGATGAACTGTGCGCCAACTTCGACGACGGTGTCGCCCAGGACCGAGGCTTTCCTGCCAATGCCAAGATGGAAGGTCCGTACCTCGATCGCCGCCGGGCGTGCGGATTCGGGTATTACGAAACCATGGGCGTCGAGCGCCACGACAAAGATGGCCGGCTAGCGATCGCCCGGAAGAACTTCGAGTTCTTTGGAGCGCCCCACGTGGCCTTCTTCTCGATGCCCCGTAGTTTCCAGTTCCCGCAAGCTCTCGATGTCGGCATCTTGTTGCAGTCGGTGATGCTGGTCATGGTCGAGAAGGGACTCGGGTGTATCGCTCAGGGTTCGCTGGCCAATTACCCAGACTCGGTGCGTGCCATGGTCGACATGCCTGAAGACAACGAGATTCTGTGTGGTTTGTCGTTCGGCTACGAAGACGCCGACGCCCACATCAACACCGTGCGTATGACGCGCGAGCCACTAGAGACGGTGGCCAGTTTCACCAGCTAGGCGAAAACAAGACAAGCGCCGGCCTCGTCGGGTCCGTGCGCCAGCATGGGTGAGCCAGCTCACATGGGTTCAGAAGACGAAGACCCAACCGAGACAAGGTGTCTCGGTTGGGTCCGTCGAGTCGTTGGCTCAAACAAGGCTTGTCGACCCTGCGGAGTATCCGAGAATCCTAGAAGTCGATGACAGTGCGGGTGCCTTCGCGTCGTTGCATGGCCTGGTAGCCGTCGTTGATCTGGTCGAGATGGATGTGTTGGCTCACCATCTCGTCGAGGACCAACCGTCCGTCGAGGTACATGTTTACGTACTGGGGCATGTCCTTGCGGAACACGTTTGAACCCATCATGGAACCCTTGAGGGTCTTCTCCATCATGAAGATCTCATAACCAGGAATCTCGACCTTGGCGTCGAATGGCATCATGCCAACAATGACGGTCGTGCCCCGAATGCCGGTGACAGACCATGCCTGCTCGGCGGTTTGTTTGAGGCCGATGCACTCGAACGCGTAGTCGGCCATCTGGCCGCCGGTTGCCTCTTTGACATGAGCGATGACGTCGGTCTCGGCACCGTTGATGATGTCGGTTGCGCCAAGGATCTTGGCGAGCTCAAGCTTCTCTGGGGTGATGTCCACCGCGAAGATGCGACCGGCACCAGCGATGCGTGCACCTTGGAGTGCAGAGAGGCCGATGCCGCCACAACCAAAGATCACTACGGTCGAACCGGGTTCGATGCGTGCGGTGCGGAAGACAGCGCCAACGCCGGTGGTTACACCGCAGCCGATGAGTGATGCCTTGTCGAGTGGCATGTCTTCGTGGACTTTTACCACTGCGTTTTCGTGCACCAACATTTCCTCGGCGAAGCCGCCGAGCCGTGCGAACTGCGCCAGGCCTTCGCCTGCGGCATTGGTCAGCCGAGGTGCAGCATCCCTGGCCCGGCCAACAGCCCGAAGGTTGGTGCACACGTTTGGGTGACCGGTCAGGCACATGTTGCACGTGCCGCAGAACAACGACAGGCAGGTGATCACGCGATCGCCTGGTTTGCAGTAAGCGACGTCGTCGCCCACGGCCTGGACGATGCCAGCGGACTCATGGCCCATAACCGCTGGCAACTTGGTTTCCCAGTGGCCTTCCATGAAATGCAGGTCGCTGTGACACAACCCTGCGTGGACGGTTTGGATGAGCACCTCGTTCGGTCCCGGCTTGTCAACCGTGACGTCTTCGATGACGAGTTCACCTGGAATCTGATTTAGTACAGCAGCCTTCATTGCCCCATCCTGGGGCACAGACGCCGGTCAGCCAAAATGTGACGGTGAGTCCACTGCCATCTACGGTCGGTTGTATGACTGATTGGTTGAGCGCTCACGGGGGCGTACATGGCCAGGTTGCCGAAGGTTTCGAACCGGTGGCCCAGGTATTCGTAGACAATTTCGCTGACCGCAACGAGACCGGCGCCTCGGCCTGTGTGTACGTCAACGGTGAGCGGGTCGTGAACATTTGGGGTGGCGCCGCGAATCACAAGACGAATGAACCATGGCGGGAAGAGTCCGCCATCGTCGTCTTCTCGACCACCAAGGGCGCGACGGCCATCTGCATCGCTCGGCTGGTGCAAGAAGGCAAACTCGACTACGACCAGACCGTGGCGACCTACTGGCCCGAGTTCGCAGCGGCAGGCAAACAAGACGTGACCGTCGGTCAGCTGATGAGTCATCAGGCCGGGCTGATCAGCACGGACCCGCCGCTGAGCCTGGATGAGATCCTGCAGGTCACGCCGGTGGTCGAGGCACTCGCTGCCCAGGCACCGCTGTGGGAACCGGGCACCGATCACGGTTACCACGCACTCACCTATGGCTGGTTGGCTGGCGAACTGGTGCGACGGGTCGACGGCCGAACGATTGGCCAGTATTTCGCCGAAGAGGTGGCCGGACCCCTTGGCTTGGACTTCTGGATCGGACTGCCCGAGGACCAAGAGTGGCGGGTCGCCCGGCTCCGAGGTGCGCCTCGGCCATCAGGCGAAGCGCTCGATTTGATGCGAAAGATCGCCAGCCCTGGCACCAATGGTGGGCGAGCACTCACTATGGATGGCGCCTTCGCACCGATAGACGGTGTCGACCCGTTCAACACCCAACCCGTGCGCGCCAGCGAGATCCCGGCAGCGAACGGCGTGACCAACGCCGCGTCGGTCGCCCGCATGTATGCCGCCACGATTGGCACAGTCGATGGTGTCCGGTTGCTTGACGAAGCCACGGTTGACAAGGCTCGAGCCGAGCAGGTGTTTGGTCCTGATCAGTCGTTGGTGTTGCCGACTCGCTTCGGGTATGGCTTCATGCTGCATTGTGATGAACTCGTACTCACCCAGGATGGCGCGTTCGGTCACTACGGCGCTGGCGGCTCGCTCGGGTTCGCCGACCCCGCAACTGGCATGGCCTTCGGGTACGTCATGAATCAGAAGGGCGGCGGCATCGCCAGCGACCCTCGTGCCGTGGCTCTGCTCCAAGCAGCCCAAGCCTGTATCTGAAGAGCTTGTATTTGAAGAGATTGCTTCTATGTCGGTGGTAGTGATTCAAGGCTCCCCGAACTAGGTTCGCCTACTCAGTCGAGCCACACAGTCACATCGAAGAACACAACAGAGGGCACCATGCAGGTCGGAATTTTCGGATTTGAATCCAAGGTCGACAAGATCGTCGAAGAGGTAGCCATCGCTGCTGGCCAGGGATTCGCCAGCTTCTGGGTCCCGCAGATCTTCGGCGTCGATGCCCTCACGGCACTGGCCGTGGCCGGACGCGAGGTTCCGGAGATCAAGCTGGGCACATCGGTGATCCCCACCTATCCGCGGCATCCAATGATGTTGGCCCAGCAGGCACTCACCGTTAGCCAGGTCATCGGTGGCGGCCGGCTGCAGTTGGGAATCGGCCTGTCGCACCAACCGGTTGTCGAGGGTATGTGGGGCATGCCATTCGAAAAGCCGGTGCGGCACATGCGCGAATATCTGGAACTCCTAGGCCCCATGCTTCGTGACCAACGTGTGTCTGCCTCCTACGAGACCCTCACCGCTCGCGGTCAACTCGATATCCCCGACGCCGAAGCGCCAGCGGTGCTGGTGGCTGCGCTTGGTCCGCAGATGCTCAAGGTCACGGGCCGCCTGGCCGACGGCACGATCACCTGGATGACCGGCGCCAAAACGATCGCAGAACTTACCGTGCCGACTATCGCTGCGGCCGCCGAGGAAGCCGGCAAGGCCGCTCCCCAGATCGTGGTTGGCCTGCCGATCTGCATCACCGCTGATGTCGATGCGGCTCGCGCACGCGCCGCCAAGGAGTTCCAGATCTACGGCCAGCTGCCGTCGTACCGGGCCATGCTTGACAACGAAGGCCTCGGCGGGCCCGAGGATCTGGCACTTATTGGTGACCCAGCCGAAATCCGTGATCGCATCGCCGTCTTCGAAGATGGCGGCATGACCACGTTCGCAGCCAGCAGTTTCGGCAACGAATCCGAACGGGCCGCCACCCGCGAGTTCCTCCAGGGTCTGCTCTAAAAGGAGCCTGGTTGGCGGCTAGCGCCCGGCGATCTCCTCGGGTGACGTCGCCAGCCAGGTGTCGTGCTGAGCATTGGAAACATCGATGATCTGTTGCATCGAGTCGAGCGACGGCTCGTTGAGCAGCATGCCGGGCGCACCCGTGATGCCATCACCGGCCCGGAACTCGAGCAGCTGAACGCCCTCGGGGCCAGCGGTGTACTTGTACGGCATCTCATTAGGAATGAATACCCCGTCGCCTGCGCCCAACACCTGTGAACCCAGCCGGACCTCGCCGGTGATGATGTAATACAAGCAGTCGCCGAAGCGGGGATGGCTGTGGCGGAACAGCGGCATGTTGGCACCGAACCAGACATGGACGAGTGACATGCCTTGGGGTCCCTTCTGGGAGAAGAGCAGCGTTTCGGAGACCCCAGGATTAATTGCCCGAATCATGCCGTCGAGTTTGGTGCGCACGTCGGCTTCGTCGTTGTCGACGAGCAGCGGGCTGTAGTCGAAACCGTCGATGATCGCAGAGGTATCGAAGTCCTCAGGGATCTGGCGGCGGCGTTTGATCTTGGGCGCCTTGAAGATCTTGAACCGACCTCGTGCGGACCGAAACCGGCCCTGTTCCTCTAGGTCCTGCGTTACGTCTGTTGCGTCGGCGATGGTCATTAGCGCACTTCGCAGCCGTCGAGATCGCCAGCTTCGCGCCAGTCGTTCAGGATCTCGAAGAACCTGACAGGCCCTTCGCCGTAGCTAGCGCTGAAGAAACCGTTCGGGTTCTCGGCGACACCCTCGTTGTTGTAGTAGCCGGGTGTGCATTCGGCCCGGAATCGTGCACCCAAACGGGCCTTGTTCTTCATCTCGTCGACCCACGCCTGCTCACCTTCGACGGTGGCCTCGACGACGGAGCCATCAGCAGCGCGGACCTTGTCCAGAATGTACGCGATATGCACAGCTTGCTCGTTGAGGGTCTGGGGCACGTTGACCGTGACAGCGCCTTGGGTGAAGCCCATGAAGAATGCGTTGGGGAAACCTTCGGTCTGCAGGCCGTGCACCGTGCGCAGACCGTTTTCCCATTTGTCGCTGAGTTTCTGGCCGTTGCGGCCAACAACGTCGTAACCGGACCGGCGGGTGTAGCTCGTGCCGACTTCGAAGCCGGTGGCGAAGATGATGCAGTCCAGTTCGTACTCTTTGCCGTTGGCGATGAGGCCCTTTTCGGTGAACTGGTCGATGCCCTTGCCATCGGTGTCGACCAGGTGCACATTCGGGAGGTTGAACGTGGGCAGGTACTCATCGTGGAAACACGGGCGCTTGCAGAACTGGCGGTAATACGGCTTGAGCGACTCGGCGACCTCGGGGTCATCGACGATCTCTTGTGCCCGGGCCCGCACGGCTTCCATCTTGCGATAGTCCGACATTTCCATCAGTTCGGCTCGCTCGGCAGGAGTCAGGCGGCGGCCCAGCTTCGTGGCTGCGGTTTTGGCTGCGATGCCAGTCAGATTGCGGAATATGTCGGTCCAACCATCGTTGACCAGGTCTTCGTCTTGATGAGCGCCGGTGACCAGCTTGTTGAAGTTCTCCATGCGCCGGTACTGCCAACCCGGTTCCAGGCTGTCAATGAACTCTTGTGGCGTCTCGCGGTTGTTGCGGACGTCGATCGACGACGGCGTGCGTTGGAACACGAAGAGTTCCTTGGCCGATGCGCCCAAGTGAGGGACACATTGGACCGCGGTGGCGCCGGTGCCAATGATGCCAACTCGTTTGTCTTTCAGGCCGTCGAGGTCGCCAGCATTGCTGCCGCCGGTGTAGTCGTAGTCCCACCGGCTGGTGTGGAACGTGTGTCCCTTGTAGTCGTTGATGCCCTGGATGGCCGGCAGCTTGGGCCGGTTGAGTGGGCCGTTCGCCATGGCGATGGCGCGGGCGGTAAACCGGTCGCCCTTGTCGGTTTCGATAACCCAGTGATCCTGCGTGTCGTCCCAGGTGACCGCGGTGACGCCGGTGCTGAGCAGCGCGTTCTCGTACAGGTTGTAATGGCGGGCGATGTTCTTGGAGTGCTCCATAATTTCGGGAGCAAACGAGTACTTGTGTTTGGGGACGTAGTCGAGTTCTTCGAGCATGGGTAGGTAGCAATACGACTCGACGTCGCACATGGCACCCGGGTAACGATTCCAGTACCAGGTGCCACCGAAGTCGCCGCCCTTTTCGATCACGCGCACGTCGTCGAAGCCGTTCTCACGGAGTCTTCCGCCCATGAGCAGCCCAGCGAAGCCGCCACCCACGATGGCGACGTCGACATGGTCGAAGACGGGTTCGCGCTCAAGAGCCTGCTCGTACGGGTCGTCGACGTAACTCGAAAAGTCGCCGGTGACCTCGATGTATTGCTCGTTCGCATCGGAGCGAACCCGCTTGTCTCGCTCGAAGAGATACTTCTCTTTCAGGGCGTCGGGGTCGAAGTCGATCCCGCCCAAGGTTTCGACCAATACATCGGAAAACTCAGCCATCACTACAGAATGGCACCGCAGGCAGCACCGGCACTAGTCGCGTCAACAACTAACGTCGTTTCATGGCGCTCGAACCCGGACCGATGCAGGTCGTACACAACTTTCACACCACGAAATCCGAGGTATTGGCGGATATCGCAGCGCTTGATCTGTGGCCGACCACCTATGTCTCGGAGCGTATGGGCGAACTCCCGTTGCACTGGCACGACGTCGACAATGTTGGTTACGTGCTCGAGGGCAGCAGTTATGTCGTGAACGAGGCAGGCGAACATATTCCACTCGGCGCTGGCGACAAGCTGGTCCTTCCCGCCGGTGCGGTGCATGCCGAAGGTACGGTCACGGACCGCATGGTGTACATCGTTGGTATCTCCAAAGCCGAGAACCTGCTGGATGCCTTGCTGCCGTTGAACCCGCCCGAGACGAGCCCACTTCTGTGACTGCCACTGTGAACGAACCGGTGACGAAGGAACCGGTGACGAATGAACCCTGCCTGCTGTTCATCCATGCCCATCCCGATGACGAGTGCATCCTGACCGGCTCTGTTCTGGCCAAGGCCAACTCGTTCGGTATCCGAACGGTGGTGGTCTTCGGTACCCGAGGCGATGCTGGTGAGACCAAGCTTGATCTCGGTGGTGAGTGTCTCGGCGAACGCCGAGTCCGTGAAGCCGAAGCGGCCTGCGCAGATTTGGGTGTGAACCGGATCGAGTGGTTGGCCTACGACGACTCTGGCATGGACGGCACGCATACAACCAGCAACCCGTCGGCATTCAGTAATGCCGATCCGGCAGCGTTAGCCGCAGAACTGGTCGAGCTTCTGGCCGACGAAGACGTTGTGGCGATCGTGGGTTACGACAAGAACGGCACCTACGGCCATCCCGATCACAAACAGGTGCATCATGTTTCGCATGCCGTTGCACCAGCGCTTGGCAGTGACTGGGTGCTCGAGGCGACCTACCACCGCGAGTACCTGGCCAAGCTGCCTGATGCCGACGGCACGCTCGATCCTGACTTCGCTGCGGGCGAGGCTGAGCTATCGCACTATGTAGAAGGCCACGAGTGGTTCGAGATCAAGATGAAGGCTCTGATGCATCACACGTCGCAGGTTCCCGACGACGTGAACACCGAGGACCCGCCGGTGGAACGATTCAAGGCACGTTTCGGCACCGAATGGTTCATCACCACGCCCTACAACGGCTCAACCAACGTCGACGATCTACCCGTGCTGGCCAAACTGCTCGAACCAAAAGCCAACTGGGTCTCACCCTTGTAGCTGGTCGACTACCTCTGCAGCGACGGAACTTCGAAACAGGCAAGTGCGAACGTCACGGCAGATGCGTCACCATCGATCACAGCGGCGCCGGAGTCGAGCGCGTCGGCGAACGTCAGCTTGTTGGAGATCACGTCGGCCCAGTGTTCGTGACTGATCGTCACCGTGTGTTCGGCCGCGGTGCCATCGGTCGATATGGCGACGCCCCGTCGAACATGTATGCCAGAACGCGAGTTGCCCATGACGAACGCGATGTGGCAGTCAACATCGGCGGCTAGCTCGGGGACCAGCGTTGTTTTGAGTCCGTGCACGAACGTCGCAGGTTCGTTTGCCAGAACCTGGCTGCGTCCGGCTCGGAAGCCTCGATGGCGAGAAAAGTCGATTTGGCCGTCGAGTTCGAGCGCTCGGGTTAGACACCAGTTGCGAACGTTGGCCGACATTGTCCGTTGAGCGATCGTACGAAGCACGTTTGCCAGTAGGCCTCGTTCGGCTGGCGTGCCGCCATCGGCGCGTCCGTCGTCGGCGACTTCGCTGCGCACCAGCCAGGTGGCGAGTTCGAGTGCCCAACGGATGTCATCGCCAGTGAGCGCCTCTTGGGCCTGGGTCATGACCTGATCGCGGCCACCGAAGCCGGCGATAAGTCGCTGGGTGCGTTCGATTGTCGGCAGCGGGAAGAGTTCGGCTTCATTGCCGTCGAACCAGCCTCGGAGTCCGGCATGGATCTGGCGCACATGGTGTTCGACCAGGCCATAGTGCTGCTGGGTCAGGTAGCTGCGGTCAAAACGTTCAGGCAACTGCACCTGAGCGATGAGCTCGCCCAGAGTTAACCCCTTGTTGATGCCTCGCACCGTTTGATCCCACATGAACTGGATGGCGTCGCGTGCATCGATCACGCCAGCTCGGATCTCGCCTCGACCAGACAGCGGTGGCCCATGCGCACACACCAGATGTTCTGGATCGAAGTCTGCGATCTCGTCGATGCCGTTGAGCAGGATCCGGGGGTCGCGGTACTCCTCGCCCCGGATTGCGAACACGTTGAACAGCGCCGGCCACACGATGTTGTTGACACACAGGTCGAGTTCCGGGAAGAACACATTGATGTTGTCGTTTGCGTCTGACGGCGCCGGGGACAGTGTGACCTGAAGTCCAGCAAGGGTGATCGTTGTTTTTTCGGCGACCAGGTTGGTCGGCGATAGATAACCGGCAGTGCCTCGGCCATGCGCCGGGTTTTTGTAGAAACGACCCAAGCCGCCACCGACCATGCCGTCGGGACCGTCGGCCGGTAGTGACATGCCGAACTGGTGGATCAGCCCCCGAGCGCTCACCGGGCCAACGTCAGATGCGATCCGCGACAGGTTGTCGGGGATCAGCTCGTGTCCCCAGATGGGAATGTCGTCGCCGGCTGCCATGAACGCGGCGGTGCCATTGCAGTAGTGGAAATGGGTGTAGATAACGGCCACTACGGGTGCTGAGGTGTGGGCTCGAACTGCATCGAGTGCAGCTTGCATCTCTTCTTGTGACTCGCCGGTATCGATCACGATTAGGCCATCGGGGCCCTCGACGAATGTCTGGTTCGACAAGCCATTACCGACCATGCACCACACGTTGTCGCTGACTTCGTAGAGCTTCTCGGCAAGCCGGTCCATATGTTCGATCGTCGATCGATGCACCAACTGACCTTGTGCTGCCGTGACGGTGTTTCGCCCGTCGCTATCGAAGCTGGCTGGTAATGCTCTGTTGCTTGGTGATGCGGTGCCCATGTGAACGACAGTAGTCAGCCCAACTAGTTTGGCCCAGTGACGACGAATCTTCCGAAGGCCACACCCCCGTTCGAAGGCGAGGTCGCTCGTCTTTATGACGATGCGACTCCGCGACCGCTTCAAGCCCCGACGCCGTCGGACGGTCCCAACATCGTGTTGGTGATGCTCGACGATGTGGGTTTCGGCACCTGCTCGACCTTTGGCGGGCCGGTGCCGACCCCGACGGTAGAACGGGTTGCCCAGGCGGGTCTTCGCTACAACCAGTTCCATACGACAGCGCTGTGCTCACCGACCCGAGCTGCCATGCTGACTGGACGCAACCACCACACCGCACACATGGGCGGCATTACCGAGATTGCGAACAGTTTTCCGGGTTATGACTCGGCGATTCCCCCCGAGACCGCCATGGTCGCCGAACTGCTTCGCCAGAACGGCTACTCGACGGGCTGTTTCGGCAAATGGCATCTGACCCCATCATGGGAGCAGAGTCCTGCCGGGCCGTTTGATCGGTGGCCGACGGGTCAAGGCTTCGATCGGTTCTACGGCATCATCGGTGCTGAATGCAGCATGTACGAGCCACCGGTCTATGACCAGACCTCACCGATCCAGCCGAATGCCGGTCGCGACGACTACCACTTCACCGAGGACATGGCTGACAAGGCCATCGACTGGATACGGCTACAGAAGGCAAGCGCCCCTGACCGGCCGTTCTTCTGTTATTTCGCGACGGCAGCGGTGCATGCACCGCATCATGTGTGGCCCGAATGGATCGCCAAATTTAAGGGCCAGTTCGACGACGGCTGGGACGTACTGCGTGAACACATCTACGAGCGCCAGCTCACTCTCGGTGTCATTCCGCCGGACACAGCGCTGACGCCTCGGCCCGATCAGGTGCCGTCGTGGGATGAGTACCCCGACCGCTACAAGCCGGTTGCGTCACGGCTGATGGAAGTATTCGCCGCGTTCATGGCCCATACCGATGCCCAAGTTGGACGGGTGCTCGATGCCATCGATGAACTCGGCGTAGGCGACGACACCCTTGTGGTCTATCTGACCGGTGACAACGGCGCTTCAGCCGAAGGCACGATCCATGGGGCATGGAGCGCACCGTCGTTCCAGAATGGCGTGCACGAAGACCCCGAGTGGCTTCTCGAGCACATGGACGACTTCGGCAGCGAACGGTGCGAGAACCACTTCAACGTGGGCTGGGCATGGGCGCTCGACTCGCCATTCCAATGGATGAAGCAGGTGGCCTCGCACTTCGGCGGCACCCGCAACGCATTAGCGGTGTCATGGCCCAACGGCATCGACGACGCTGGCGGCCTGCGCCAGGGTTTCCATCATGTAATCGACATCTTCCCCACACTGCTCGAGGTCGCCGGTATCGACATGCCCGATCAGGTGAAGGGCATCGACCAGCTGCCGCTGCACGGCGATTCCATGGTGCCCAGCTTCGATGCAGCGACCGAGCCCGACACCGACCGTACGCAGTACTTCGAGATACTGGGGAACCGGGCGATCTATCACGACGGCTGGATCGCATCGTGTTTCCATGGTCGGGTGCCGTGGATCCGGTATGCGGGTTTCGAATTCGACGGCCCCGACGAGGTGTGGGAGCTCTACGACGTGCGGAATGACTTTTCGCAGAGTGTTGACCTGGCTGGTGAACATCCCGAGAAACTGGCTGAGATGCAGGCGTTGTTCGAATCCGAAGCGCAGCGCCACGGTGTTTATCCGATGCGAGACGCAGGGGCAAAACGGGGCGGCGACTATGGCGTGCCCCGGTCGCTTCAGGCTGATCACATGACGTACACGCCGGCTCATGTCCGCATGCCGGAAAGCTCGATCGTCAATATGAAAAACGCGTCGTCCAGGATCACAGCGTCGATCGTGGTTCCTGATGGCGGAGCCGAGGGTGTGGTCGCGTGTCAGGGCGGTGCCATGGCTGGCTGGGCACTATGGCTCGACGAGCACGGCGTGCCTCACCATCTGTACAACTGCTTCGGACACCACCTGACCACCACGTCTGGCCTCGGACCACTCACCCCCGGCGAGCACGAACTGAGTGTGCTCTACGTGCACGATGGTGGCTTCGGCGCCGGAGGCACAAACATCTTGTTCATCGATGGCGTCGAGGTCGACCGCGCCCGATTGGAACAGACCGTTCCCGTCATCTTCTCGATGAGCGGCGAGACGTTCGATGTTGGCATCGACACCGGCTCGCCGGTTGGCCCCTACCGGCACGACTACCGCTTCACTGCCGACATCACCAGTGTGACCCTCGAACGCCTGAGTGAACCAGACGACGAGACACGCGCCCAGATGCTCGCGGGCGAATGGACCGCTGCCATGTCTACTCAATAGGTGCCACCTAGTAGACAGTGGGTATGAAGTACACAAAGTTGGGCAACACCGGCGTCGACGTTTCCAGGATCTGTCTTGGCTGTATGAGCTACGGATCGTCGAGTCAGGGCACCCATGACTGGGCGCTTGAAGAGGACGAGAGTCGGCCGTTTATCCAACAAGCGCTCGATGCTGGCATCAACTTCTTCGACACCGCCAACGTGTATTCACTCGGTGCGAGCGAGGAAGTACTTGGCCGGGCCATCAAGGACATGGCCAGGCGCGAAGACGTAGTCATCGCCACCAAGGTCGCTGGCCAAATGCGCCCCGGCCCCAATGGTGGCGGCCTGTCTCGCAAGGCGATCATTCGGGAACTCGACGACAGCCTTGACCGGCTGCAAACCGACTATGTGGATCTGTACCAGATCCACCGTTGGGACCCCACGACACCGATCGAGGAGACGCTCGAGGCACTGCACGATGTGGTTAAGTCGGGCAAGGTCCGCTACATCGGTGCCTCGTCGATGTGGGCATGGCAGTTCACCAAGGCTCTCATGCTGGCCGATCAGAACGGCTGGACTCGTTTCACCACCATGCAGAACCACTACAACCTCCTGCAACGCGAAGAAGAACGAGAGATGATGCCGGTGTGTGAGGACCAGGGCATTGGTGTGATCCCATGGAGCCCGATGGCCAGAGGTGTGCTCACCCGCCCATGGGGCGAACGCACGAACCGCACGGAGACCGATGCCTTCGGCAGCACGTTGTACGACACGTCCGAGTCCGACAAGGTGATCGTCGACGCTGTAGGCCAAGTCGCCGAAGGCCAAGGCATCGAGCGAGCTCAGGTAGCACTTGCCTGGATGTTGCAGAAGTCGTTCGTTACCTCGCCCATCATCGGAGCGACTAAACCGAAACATCTCGACGACGCCATCGCAGCGCTCGACGTCGAACTGAGCGACGACGAGGTCACCCTGCTCGAAGCCCCGTATACGCCACATCCTGTCGTGGGCTTCAGTTAGCGATGGCGACAGCTGATCGCACCCGCTGGGACGAGAAGTATGGCAAGGCCGCGAATGGTTCGGTTACCCCGTCGCTGCCACAACACTTCGCATTGGTCGCTGAGCAGCTTGCAGGTGTTGAGGACGCGCTCGAGATCGCATGTGGCACCGGCACAACAGCGGTCTGGCTCGCTTCGCACGGGGTTCGGGTCGCCGGGTATGACATTTCGGCGGTGGCCATTTCTGCCGCCAACGAACTCGCCACCGAGCACGGTGTCAGCGGCCGATGCAGCTTCGCCACCCACGATTTTGACGACGGTCTGCCGTCGGGTTATTCCGTGGATCTTGTGATGTGCAACATGTTTCGTGATGCGACGCTCGACGAAGCGGTCGTCGAGCGGCTGCGCCCAGGCGGGCTTCTTGCCGTCGCAGCGTTGAGTGAGGTCGGAGCGACTCCTGGTCACTTTCGAGTCAAACCTGGCGAACTGCCCGCAGCCTTCCAATCGCTCGAATCGCTCGCATCAGCCGAGGGCGACGGCGTTGCATGGCTGGTGGCCCGTAAGCCATAGGTGTCGTCTATAGGTATCGAGCTGTGTCGAGGCGCTAAAACCGTGACATGCCAAAACTGACATCGTCCGAGCTCGAGACCTTTCTGAACGAGCCAGGTCACCTGCTGCGTTTGGGTACCGTTGATGCCGATCTCATGCCGTCGGTGGTGCCCATTTGGTTCGTGTGTCGTGACGACAAAATCTGGTTTACGCCTCGAGCCAAGTCGGAGTGGTTCCAACATTTGCGTGACAATCCGAATGTCTGCTGCACCGTCGATGAATCAGCGGGCAGTATGCGCAAGGTCATTGCTCGGGGCCAGGCCGAATTGATTCACGATGTCGGCAACGACGATGAGTGGCGCGAGATCTACCGAGATATCACCACGAGGTACGTCCCCGAAAACTTCGCGAACGCGTATCTGACCGACACCCACGACGAACCTCGGGGTTTGTGGGCACTCGACCTAACGCGCGCCCGGGTTGATACGTGGCGGATGCCAACCGGCAAAGGCGAGAGTTCGCTCGCGGTGTGGGCCCCGAAGTACTACCACGACGACCGCTCATAATATTCCGAGTGCCTGCATCCGAGATGTAGGTCACGAGCGAAGCAGCGGCGAACGTCCGTCGAACTTCGCCGAGATCAACGTGCCGCTCACCGCGTGGTACACGACACTTCCCAACGGCGACCCCGACCCCACTGCCTTGGCCGACGGTGAAGCAGAGATCGACCTCGACATGATCGAGGAGGCTATGGAGTCCGGTGAGGCTGAAGCGCCAGAAGGCAGCCTGGATGAAGCCCCAGCGCAAGAGCTTGAAGCAACAGAGCCTGAAGCAACAGAGCTCGAAGCAACAGAGCTCTAAGCAATAGAGCTCGAAGCAATAGAGCTCGAAGCAATAGAGCTCGAAGCAACGGAGCTCGAAGCAGAGGACTCCGCGGAACCAGACACAACTGAGGCGGCGAGTGCTCCCGTCGAGCCCGACGGTGGATCAAACACGACGTGGGTCGCTCCCGTACTCATCGGCGCCGTCGCCGTGGTTGGTGCTGGTGTGTTCATGGTTCGGCGCAAGCCGGCGGCCTGAGCTCATGAGTCGTATCCTCGTACGCCTCGGGGTGACACTTGCCGCAGTCGCACTGCTTCTCTTCAGCCTGTTGCCGAGTGCCGGTGCGCATACGACCGAGCAGCCATATCTCTAAGCGTTCCTAGGAACCGATTCGGTCGATGGTCGGGTCGAGTTCTCTATCGGCGACGTTGCCCAGACGCTTGGGCTACGACTCGACGGCGACGATGAGCAGATCGAGGAGACACTGCGAGCCAACGCCGAAGCCATTCGCATGTACGCCACCAAACATGTGAGCATCGGCGCCGACGGTGTCGACTGGCCGCTCACCTTCGGGCGAGTTGACTTGTTCCGTGAGGGGCCAGGCGAACTCGCCTTCGCTGTCGTGCAGTACGAAGCATCGGTGCCGGTCGAGCAGGTTCCGTCGCAGCTCGATATTGCGTTCGATGCGTTTTTCGACGAGATCGAGGGCCGCGACGGACTACTACTGCTGACCGGTGGTTTTGAAGCAGGCCAGTTCGACCGTGACAAAGAGATCCTGGTCACCTACACCAACAACAAACGAGATCAGAACGTTGACCTTGGTGCTCGCGGCCAGTGGCAGAACTTCACCTCGAGCATCACGCTTGGCGTGGATCACATCAAGACCGGGCCGGATCACATCCTGTTCGTGCTGGCGCTCTTACTGCCGTCGGTCTTGATCTTTGCCGGATCCCGTGGAACGGGCTCGTGGCATCCGGTCGAGGGATTCGGAGCGGCGTTGTGGCGAGTGCTGAAGATCGCAACCTTCTTCACGATTGCTCACTCGATCACCTTCACGCTCGCTGGTATGGGATGGTTGCCAACGCCCCCATCAAAGATCGTTGAGACGATCATCGCGTTGTCGATCGCGGCGGCAGCGCTGCACAACCTCAGGCCGATCTTCCCCAATAAGGAGTGGAGCCTCTCGTTTGCGTTCGGTCTGTTCCACGGGATGGGCTTCGCCTCGCTTGTGTCAGACCTAGACATCTCTCGATCAAGCCAGCTGGTCTCGTTGCTCGGCCGAAATGTCGGCATCGAAATTGGTCAGGTTGTCGTGATCTTGCTGCTGTTCCCAGGTCTGTTCATGCTTCGCCGCACGCCGGTATATCGCCCGTTTCTCGCGATCTCATCGATTGCCCTCGCCGTGCTGGCTATGTTGTGGTCGACCGAACGTGTCTTCGAAGTAGATCTGGGCACAGACGGCATCGTCGAGGGGTTCGCGTCTGTTCCCGCGGGGTACTACCTGGCCGCCGTCTTTGCTGCGGTTGCCGGCGGATGTTTCTTGTACTCCCGCAACCGCGATGAACTCTTACCGACAAGGTCGCTACGCCAAGCTGGTTAAATCTCGAGCAACCAGCTGTGTTCGTTGCATGTGGTCAGGCTGCGCGCACCCGAACGCGAAGCCGTCACCCGAGTGACCGAGGCGTGATGCGGCGCGACAGGGTGTTTTGACTCGAGTACCTCTTTCACTACCACATTGATGACCCCGCCGTGGCAGACGACCGCCACGGTTTCGCCAGGATGGCGTTGCACGATCTCGCTGAAACTGCTCAATACCCGGCGCTGGAATGCTGGTCCCTGGTACTGGTCAAGCAGAGTGATGGCTTCGTCGCGTGTCATGCCGGCGAAGGTGGCGGGGGTGGGGTAGCTGCCGAGTTCATAGTCAAACTCAGCGGTGCGTTCGTCGGTCACTGGGTTGATGCCACGCTGGCCAAGGAGCGGAAGTGATGTCTGCTGTGCTCGACGCTGTGGGCTCACATAGACGGCATCGAGTGCCGTATCGGCGAGAAAGCCGGCGGTTGCAGCCGCCTGGCGTTCACCGAGATTGGTCAACGGCGGATCGCTGAGATCCTCGCCAGTGAGATCGGGTTCGCCATGACGGATGATCACGAGTTGCATGCTTAGTAGCCACCCAGGGCGGTGGACTCGAGAAAACGCTTGGGGTTATCGACCAGCATGGTGTCGATCTGCTCGGGCGTTACGCCATCTTCCAACAGCGCAGGAAGCACGTCATGGCTGATGTGCAGGTAATGCCAGTCGGGTAATGCGCCTCTGGGCACCTCACCTGCGATCCAATCGATGTAACACGAGGCGTCGTGGCTGAGCACCATGCGGTCGGCGTACCCCTGGCGGCACAATTCGGCGACGACGGCAGTGCGGGCCGTTGACGGCAAGTAACCATCGATCCCAAAACGGTCCATACCCAGGTAGCTGCCTCGATCAGCGATCTCCTTGAGGTAGTCGATGTTGTCGGTATCGCCGCAATGTCCGATCACGACCCTGGTCAGGTCAACACCCTCGGATTCGAAGACATCTTGTTGTTCGAGCCCCCGTCGCATCTCGGCGTTGGTGTGGGTGGTGATCGGCACGCCGGTTTCACGATGTGTCTGTGCACACGCCCGCAAGGTTCGTTCGACGTCGGGAGTGACCCCCGGTTTATCGGTCGCGCACTTGATGACGGCGGCCTTGATGCCGGTGTCGGCAATACCGTCGACGATGTCGCTAACGAAGTGGGTGGTCATCGCGTCGACTGCGCCCGGCTCGGGAACCCGTCGCAGGTAATAATGGGGGAGTTCGTTGAAGGTATACAGCCCGGTTGCGACCACGATGTTCAGGTCGATCTGGGCTGCGACCCTCGCTATGCGAGGGATGTAGCGGCCAAGCCCGATCGCGGTGGGATCCAGAATGGTGTCGATCCCGGCCTGCTTGAGTTCGTTGAGCCGGGTGACGGCGTCCGCAATACGAACCTCCTCATCGCCCCACTCGTCTGGGTAGTTCTGCTGAATCTCGGTGGAGATCACGAAGACATGTTCGTGCATCAGAACTCGGCCAAGGTCAGAGGCTTCGATCGGCCCGGTCGCGGTTTCGACTGTGGTTGCTAACGACGATGTCATCTGCCCACAATTACAGGTTGGCAATACGGAACCAACAAGCGCTGCTTCGGCGGCGGCGAAGTCCTGCTCTTCGGGCAGCGAATGCCGGATCCGAGGTCTTCGGCCAGAACAACCAGATCGGTTATCGCGGAACCGCAGTACCAGCGAAGGTGGGGTTCGTTCTAGTTTGGGCCTATGGACTCAACGGAGCTGCTGACATCCGGCGACATCGGTGAACGCTGTCGCAGCGACGGCGAGTTCAGGCTCGCCGTGCAGTATTGGACCGGCGGTTATCGCATTGAGATCGGTGACCGGCTCACCGGTGTCTCGGTTGTAGACGGCACGGTTGTCGACGGCGTGCCCGATCCTGGCCCCACCGTGATCTCGTTGTCGGGTACACCCGAGGTGTGGGAGCCGATGCTGCGGGCCGTGCCACCACGCCTGGCCAACACCGTGTCGGTCATGGTTGGCCTTGGCCTGGAACTCGATGCCGATCCGCTGCTGTGGTGGCAGTACCTGCCAGCTACCGAACGGCTGGCCGAACTATTGCGGGCTCCAGGCAACGCTCGCCCTGACACGATTCCTGCCCAATCAAACCCGGGCGATCACGATGCGCCCACCGGGCGGTATGTCCACGTGGAGCTCGACGGCCTGGATCATCGCATCTACTACGAAGAAGCCGGCCAGGGCATGCCGTTGTTGTTGCAGCACACCGCGGGTTCCCACGGTCTGCAATGGCGCCATCTCTTCGAGAACCCGGCCATCACCGATCACTTCCGGCTCATCGCGTACGATCTTCCGTTCCATGGCAAGTCGATTCCGCCGACTGGGCGAACATGGTGGGAAGAGCCGTACAAGCTGACCGGAGACTTTCTGCGCCAGGTGCCGTTGGCGTTGAGTGCTGCGCTTGGTCTTGACCGGCCAGCCTTCATGGGATGTTCGGTGGGTGGCCTGCTCGCACTCGATTTGGCGCTGCATCATCCTGATCACTTTCGGTCTGTTGTTGCGGTCGAAGGAGCGCTTCACATCGGCGGAGATTTTGAGAAGCAGTTCGGCATGTCACACCCCAAGGTCGGTGGACTGTCCAAGGCCCGGATGATGGAAGGCCTGTGTTCGCCGACATCACCTACTGCGTATGTCAAGGAGATCTCCCAGGTCTACTCGGCTGGCTGGCCGCCGGTCTTCTTGGGCGACCTCTGGTATTACCTGGTTGACTACGACATTCGCGATCGGGCCCGTGAGATCGACACCGATCAGTGCGGCGTGCATATCTTGAACGGCGAATAC
>Ga0115564_10001241_pt1 | contig 23778 bp, 19 predicted proteins | sample COGITO_mtgs_1105_7_FD_88680 | JGI IMG/M metagenome (GOLD analysis project Ga0115564, IMG submission 88680) | Pelagic marine microbial communities from North Sea - COGITO_mtgs_110523 | ecosystem: Environmental > Aquatic > Marine > Epipelagic | place: Germany:Helgoland, sampling site Kabeltonne...
ACATGGCAGCAGGGCGGTCTGCTGTTGGGGCAAGTTGAGCCTGGGGCAACGGTGAGCTATCAGGGTGAGATAATCAAAACCACTGTAGAGGGTCAGTTCTTAGTCGGTTTCGGTCGCAATGCGCCTGCGCGTTCTACTTTCGTAATAACCGATACCGAGGGTGTCGCTGCCGAGGCTGAGTATGAAATCGTCCCGCGCAGTTATAATATTCAAAAAGTTGAGGGAGTGCCCCAGCGCACTGTGCAGCCTCCTGCGGGACAGCTACAGCGGATTCGTTCCGACTCGGCTCTGGTGGTTGAGGCGCGTCGTTTGGTGACCGATAAAACAGATTTCTTGGCTGGCTTTATCAAGCCCTTAGAAGGCCCGATAACGGGAGTCTATGGCAGTCAACGATTCTATAATGGTGTGCCCAAAAGTCCTCACTACGGTCTCGATTACGCAGCACCTACAGGGACTGTTGTTAAAGCGCCAGCTGCTGGGATAGTGCGCCTGGCTCACGATGATCTGTTCTACTCTGGCGGCACGCTAATTATTGACCACGGTCATGGCCTCTCCTCTAGTTTTTTACATCTCAGTGAAATACTGGTGGCTGAAGGTCGTCGCGTCGAGCGCGGTGACGCCATTGCACGGGTTGGTTCTACTGGGCGAGCCACTGGGCCGCATCTTGATTGGCGTATGAACTGGCTTAACCAGCGCGTTGATCCGGCGCTGGTTCTGGAATCCTTTCCCGCGCAATAGCGGTTAGAAATAGCCTGGGTCAATAGCCTGGGCAAATCCCTATTCATCGGCTGTTTCCGCTTAAAGGTTATTTGCCCCAGAAAATGGCAGTTAGGCGTCATTTTGCGTAAACTAACGCGGTTTTCAAATGGACGATTTTATCGTGGACAAAAAGCTTCTCAGTATATTGGTTTGCCCTGTCAGCAAGGCGCCACTTGAATATGATAAAGCCAAGCAAGAATTGGTTTGCCGCGCCAGTGGTTTGGCCTATCCCATCAGCGAGGGTATTCCGGTGATGTTGGAGTCTGAAGCACGCCAGCTGACCGCCGATGAAAAGCTCCGTGACTCGGGTAAATAAACAGGCTTTACCAGCCTTGGGATATCTCTAATGGTCGATTCAACACCTACTCTTTTTACCCGCATTATCAACGGTGAAATTCCGGCGCAGTTTCTCTATGAGGATGATCAGTGCATCGTCATCAATGATATCTCCCCTCAGGCACCTGTGCATATGCTGGTGATCCCACGGCAGCCGATGGCGAAACTGGCGGATGCCAGCGTGGCTGATAAAGCACTACTGGGTCACCTGATGTGGGTGGCCGGAGAGGTTGCACGACAGGCGGGTGTCGAAGAGGCTTTTCGCCTAGTGGTCAATAATGGTCAAGCGGCAGGGCAGACCGTATTTCATCTGCATCTGCATGTGTTGGCGGACCCCTCGGGCAATTTGGATTTCTCTGAAGCAAGTATTTAAGAGCCGAGTATTTAGCAGCCGACTATTAACAACTGGCTATTTTAGCCGTTACGATTTAGACCCTACTCTATAAAAGTATTGGCCACTCAGGCCATGCTAATAACTGGAAATAATCAATGATGAAAAGCGCCGACATTCGTGACGCATTCTTAAATTACTATGCCAGCAAGCAGCACAGTATTGTGCCCAGCAGCAGCTTAGTGCCGGGCAATGATCCCACCCTGCTGTTTACCAACGCTGGTATGGTGCAGTTTAAAGATGTTTTTCTCGGCGCCGAAAAGCGCGATTACAATCGTGCGGTGTCATCGCAGCGCTGTGTCCGTGCCGGTGGCAAGCACAACGATCTGGAAAATGTCGGCTACACCGCCAGACATCACACCTTTTTTGAAATGCTTGGCAACTTCAGCTTTGGTGATTATTTCAAGCGTGAAGCGATTGGCTTTGCCTGGGAATTTCTCACTGAAGTACTCAAGCTACCCAAAGAGCGGCTGTGGATCACCGTGCATATCAGTGATGATGAAGCCGCGGATATCTGGATCAATGAAATTGGCATAGACCCTAAGCGTCTCTCGCGCCTCGATGAAGATAACTTTTGGCAGATGGGTGATACCGGACCCTGTGGCCCGAGTACGGAAATTTTTTGGGACCACGGTGAGGATATTCCCGGCGGCCCTCCAGGTAGCCCAGACGACGATCTCGACCGTTATATTGAAATCTGGAATCTGGTATTTATGCAGTTTGAACGCGACAGCAGCGGCAAGATGACGCCACTGCCGAAGCCTTCAATTGATACTGGTATGGGTCTGGAGCGAGTCGCCGCAGTGATGCAGGGCGTGCATAACAATTACGATATAGATCTATTTCAGCACCTGATTAAAGCGGCGGCGAAGATTATTGGCGTCACTGATCTATCTGAGAACTCCTTAAAAGTGGTTGCCGATCATATCCGCTCCTGTGCCTTTTTGGTGATTGATGGTGTCGTGCCCTCCAATGAAGGTCGCGGCTATGTGCTGCGCCGGATTATCCGTCGGGCATTGCGCCACGGACACAATCTCGGGGCCAAAGGTAGCTTCTTTCACAAGCTGGTAGTGGCTCTCGGTGAAGTGATGGGTGAAGCCTATCCCGAGTTGCTGAGCATGCAGCCCGAAATCATCGCCACGATCAAAAAAGAAGAAGAGCAGTTTGCCCGCACCCTGGATAAGGGAATGGGCGTGTTGGACGCGGCCCTGGAAAAACTCAGTGCTGAGCAACTGCCCGGCGAGTTGATTTTTCAGCTCTATGACACCTTTGGATTCCCCACCGACCTGACCAATGATATAGCCCGAGAGCGTGGCTACAGCATGGATATGGACGGCTATGAAAAATGTATGGAAGCCCAGCGCACCCGCGCTCGTTCTGCCAGTCAGTTTGGACTGGATTACAGCGACAGTATTCGTGTTGCAGGCAGCACCGAATTTGTCGGCTATGACAGCCTTGAGAATAGTGCCGATGTTGTCGCACTCTATTCCGCTGGCGAAGAAGTGGCCTTAGCCGGAGTGGATGCAGAGGTCGCCATCATTCTTGGCAGCACGCCGTTTTATGCGGAATCTGGCGGCCAGGTGGGTGACAGTGGCTATCTGCAAACTGCCTCGGCAAAAATTGAAATAACCGATTGCCGCAAGGCCGGTGAGCATCACCTGCATATTGGCAGGGTATTATCCGGTGAACTGAAGGTTGGCGATAAGGTAACCGCCACAGTGGACTGCTCTGTGCGTACCGCAACCGCTCTTAATCACTCTGCAACCCATCTATTGCATTCAGCGCTGCAACAGATACTGGGCGAACATGTTAATCAGAAGGGTTCATTGGTGGACAGTCAGCGCCTGCGCTTTGATTTCTCTCATGGGGAATCCATTAGCGCACAACAGCTTCGCGACATTGAACATAGAGTCAACCGTGAAATTCTGCGCAACAGCCCAGTGCAGACTGAAGTGATGAGCATGGACGACGCGGTTGAGAAGGGCGCCATGGCACTCTTTGGTGAGAAGTATGGCAGTGAAGTTCGCGTGCTCAGTATGGGCGGAGACTTCTCCGTTGAACTCTGCGGCGGCACTCATGCCAATCGCACCGGTGATATTGGTCTTTTGAGAATTAGCGCTGAATCAAGTGTCTCGGCTGGCGTAAGACGTATTGAGGCAGTAACCGGTGAAGCCGCTATCGCCTTCTGTGACGAGCTTCAGGATACGGTCACTGATACGGCCAATGTGCTGCGCGCCGCACGCCATGGCGTCGCTGATAAAGCCCGTCAGGTGGTTGAAGACAATCGCAAGCTACAGAAAGAAATTGATGCACTGAAGAGCAAACTAGCCAATGCCTCGGGCAACGACCTGATGGCAGGCCTGCGTGAAATCAATGGCTTTAGTGTCCTCTCTACAGTGGTCGAAGGTGCTGATGCCAAAAGCCTGCGCGGTGTTGCCGATCAGGTTCGATCAAAGTTGCAGTCTGGCGTCTTTATGCTCGCCGCAGTGGACGGTGATAAAGCAGCATTGGTAGCTGGTGTCACGCAGGATCTGACCGATAAGATCAAAGCCGGTGATCTGCTCAAATTTGTCACTGCTCAGGTGGATGGCAAAGGCGGTGGACGAGCGGATATGGCGCAGGGCGCTGCCGGTAGCACGGCGAATTTGGCGGTTGCCCTTGAGTCGGTTTATGACTGGGTGAGCGATGTATCCTAGGGGCTTTTATTCTAGGGCTTTTTACCCTAGGGCTTTTTATCCTAGGCTCTTAACATTTGCGCGAGATTACTGTTTAATCTGCGCCCTACTAAATCTGAGGCGATAGCGTTTCGATGAGTTTAATAGTCCATAAATATGGTGGCACCTCTGTTGGCACCGTTGAGCGTATAAAAGCAGTTGCGGAAAAGATCGCAGCTAAGCACCGATCCGGCGATAAAATTGTTGTCGCCGTCTCGGCCATGAGCGGTGAAACCAATCGTTTGATTGGACTGGCAAACGCTATCCACGATGAGCCCAATCTTCGTGAGATGGACGTATTGGTCTCCACCGGCGAACAGGTCACCATTGCACTGTTATGTATCGCACTGGAGGCCACAGGCGTCTCTGCGCGTTCCTACACCGGTAGCCAGGTGCGTATTCTCACCGACGAAGCCCATGGCAAAGCACGCATTAAGGAAATCGACAGCCATCGCATTCACAGCGATCTGGATGCTGGCCGAGTAGTGGTTGTGGCCGGTTTTCAGGGCGCCGATGACGCAGGCAATATTACTACCCTGGGTCGTGGCGGTTCAGATACCACCGCAGTGGCCCTGGCAGCGGCTCTGAAGGCCGATGAATGTCAGATCTATACCGATGTTGATGGTGTTTACACCACCGACCCTAGGGTCGTTCCTGATGCTCGCCGTCTGGATAAGATTACCTTTGAAGAAATGTTAGAAATGGCCAGCCAAGGCTCCAAGATACTGCAAATTCGCTCAGTCGAGTTTGCTGGCAAATACAATGTACCACTGCGTGTAATGTCCAGCTTTGAAGATGGCCCGGGCACGCTGATCTCTCTTGAGGATGACGACCAAATGGAAAAACCAGTAGTCTCAGGTATCGCGTTCAATCGCGACGAAGCCAAACTCACCATCCGCGGCATTCCCGATCAGCCCGGAGTCGCCTATAAGGTATTGGGCGCCATCAGTGAAGCCAATATTGAAATTGATGTGATTGTGCAGAACGTCGCCAAAGACAACTCCGCGACGATTACCTTTACCGTGCACCGCAATGACTTGGTGCGCGCCTCGAAGCTGCTCGAGCAGATTGCCGCGGACCTAGGTGCCGAAGAAGTGACTTCTGATGATCAAATTGTCAAAGTCTCGATTGTTGGAGTTGGCATGCGTTCTCATGCAGGTGTAGCGGCAACCATGTTTGAAGCACTGGCCGCAGAGGGGATCAACATCCAATTAATTACCACCTCAGAAATCAAGATAACTGTGGTAATTGAGGAGCGGTACTTAGAATTGGCAGTAAGATCACTGCATTCGGCCTTTGGTCTTGAACAATAAGCTCCGTATGCAGTCGGATCTTGGACTTGTTACGTAAAAACTGATAAGTTCTGCGCTGCTTGTGCAGATACGAATAAAAGCAAGCAGCGTTCAATAGGGGGATTGGCCGTGAGCACTAGATGTGTTGCAGTGAGTATGGCGGATTAGGGAAATAGTTTTCACCAATGAATGGTGAACAGTAGTGTAGGAGCTGTATATGTTAATACTTACTAGACGAGTCGGAGAGACTCTGGTCATTGGTGACGATGTCACTGTGACAGTATTGGGAGTAAGAGGAAACCAGGTTCGCCTGGGGGTAAACGCGCCAAAAGAAGTCGCCGTTCACCGCGAAGAGATCTATCAGAGAATACAGTTGGAAAAAGGTGGTGCAGAATCGGCCCCAAGTGAAGATTCTTCTGATAACAGTCTTTGATTTTTGCTTCAATGTGCTATTATGCCGCCGCTGAATTCAGGGCGGCATAGTTGTTTCTGAGGTTGGTTGAAGACGTTGTAAAAGTTTATGGAGAAGTGGCCGAGTGGCTGACAAAATGCGAAGGCATTTTGGACGCCCAGCGGGCAGTCCGCAGGACTAGATCTCAGCCTTTAGGCTGAAATCTATCACTAAATGCGAGAGCATTTTGGACGCCGAAGGCGGGGTGAAACCCTGAGTAGCATAGCTACGAATCAACGCGCGCCCCGGGCGTGACTTGAGATAGTGATTAGATCTCTAGGTAAAATGGGTGAATGAAAAGTTTATGGAGAAGTGGCCGAGTGGCTGAAGGCGCGCCCCTGCTAAGGGTGTATACGTTAATAGCGTATCGAGGGTTCGAATCCCTCCTTCTCCGCCAAAAACAATCCCCCGCATCTACGATGCGGGGGATTTTTTTTGCCGTCGAACGAAGGGTGAGACCCCTAGCCGGTTCGACTAAACGCGAATGCGTTTTGGACGCCAAAGGCGGTGCGCAGCACTTGCTATCAAGCTTCAGCTTGATAGCAATCAATCCCTCCCATTCAACACACCAAACCATCGCAGATGCGGGGGATTTTTTTTGCCGTCGAACGAAGGGTGAGACCCCTAGCCGGTTCGACTAAACGCGAATGCGTTTTGGGCGCCACAGGCGGTCCGCAGGACTAGATCTCAGCCCTTCAGGCTGAAATCTATCACTAAACGCGAACGCATTTTGGACGCCAAAGGCGGTGCGCAGTACTTGATATCAGCCCCTAGGCTGATATCAATCAATCCCTCCAGTTCGGCACTCCAACCTATCAAAGATGCGGGGGACGGTATGACGAGGTACTTTGTTTGAGCCCGGTGTACAGGATACTGGTTAAAAAATAAGCGATACGGCCCCAATTTCTGGATACTGGTTAAAAAATAAGCGATACGGCCCCAATTTCTAAATCGTCCGAAAAAGTATGGCAACCTCAATACGGCCCCAATTTCTCAGGGTTTCCTGAACTCGTTTGAAATGAAGAGCCCGGCTCTATTCTGGGTTGAATCAAAGAGTTGAGAGAGACTGTAAAATCGTTGAAACCCCTGAAAATTCTGGGGTTTTTTCATTTTTGGTGTAGAAAATCTGACCAGAGTTAGAGTTAGAGTTACAGTTGTAATCAAAAACGTACTCTTATTCATACCTCCCTCCTGAAAACCACCGTTCTAAATATCTATATGCCCTCCGCAAAAAAAATCCCAATGACTGGCTAAAAAAAATAAGTTAGGATTTTGTGAAACCATAGAGGCACAGAATGAAAAGACTAATGATTATCCTAATACTGATAAGCCCCTTTAGCTTTGCTGATATGCCAAAAGCCGAGTGTAAGCAGTTTAAAAAAGAAAATAAGATGGTCTTGCTCGATATGACTAGAGACGAAGCATTCTGTATCGTAAAGAAAGCCAAGCTAGTCGCTCAATATAGGGCTAAAAATCCACCGTATACTGGCCAGGCTGTCGAGACATACCAGTATGTTCACTGGCTCTATTCTGGAATAAGCACTTTCACAATAATAGGGGACAAAGTAGTTCAGAGCAGTAAGATATAAAACTAAGGCCAGATTGATGGCTAACCAATCCCCCAAAGGATTACTCGACTTAACTACACAGCTACCCAAAAGCTTGCTTGATGTTAGCTGGGAGAAACCTGCTGAGGTAGAACCTTTCACTAATAGTCTCCCGCCCTGATTAGTCATTTCGCAATTTTGTTGTGGGCCTCAGATTAAATTTCGCACAATTACCACCGACGATAAACCAATCCAAAGGGTATTAAAGGCCACCATTGTAGGCAGTAACTTGCGTTCAGAGACCCAGATCAGCAGGCCGGAAGTAAACAGCGTAATCACATGTAACTGCCATATTTCTTTCTGCCAAATAAGTCCGGGCAGAATAACAGCGGCTTTGGCAAGCCAGGCCCCAGCCTCTACTATGTTGTAATTCACCCAATAGCCCTCTTGGAACCACAGGCGATAGCTGTTGGTAATATTTCCGTAGCCGACTCTAAAGTAGACAAAGGCAGTTATGCTGAAAAAGGCTATAGAAGAAACAATAATGTCCAAAACTCACTCCGATTATGATTTATCCGCAGAGGCACTTACGCTGTCGAAAGGAAATAAGATTTAACTTGCGGCTTATGCAATTAAGCTATGCCTTTAGAGTCGTGTCTATAGCTCTAAATAATCTGACTACAAAGAGTGAATGGCTAAGCTGAAGGCTAATTTAATAGGTCCATAAATTCTAAGAATTGTACCAGTAACTGCTCTACGCTATCAGCAGTATCGAGCCTTAATATTGGTACTTCACTATCAAAGGGCTGCATCTCGGCAATTTGGCTACTGAGCAATTGTGCAGGCATAAAGTGGTCGCTCCGGCTAACTAAACGCTCAGTTATTAAATCTGGATCAGCATTCAATAAGACCCCAGCGGTATGCTTATAAGCGCTAAAGATAATTTTCCGGTGTTGCTGCTTTAATCCGGAGTAGGCGAGGACGCAGCCGTCATTGTTTGATTCATATTCGCATAGTTGGTTGTATATGCGTTCTATCCAGGGTGCTCGCTGAGCATCAGTTAGGGGTATGCCCTGTGACATCTGTGCGATCGCTTCGGCACTGTGAAAGGAGTCCGCGTCTAGATAGATCAATCCAGAACGTTTTGCAATTTCATTGGCCAGGGTTGACTTGCCGGTTCCCGACACACCCATAACGACCACTAATAAGGGCTGTAGTTTGTGTTGAGCAAGGTTTTCTAATGACGACATTATCAGTCTCTATGCAAGTTTTTTGTTTGCGCAATCATTTATGGTAAGAGAGGGCCAACCTTTTCACTTGTAATACATTGAGCGATGGTTGTAACTGGACCCATTGTTACATAGAATGATTGCGCAACCAATGATCCGTTGAGATTAACTGACTCCTGTAGGCCAGGGGAAACTCTATAACAAAGGCATTTTTTATGAACTCTGCTATTAAAAAGCTGCTCCTGTCAGCCTGTTTGATTGCTTCATTCGACAGCTTAGCGGCTACGGCCTCCTACTTAGACGCCAGTTTATCTTCAGATAAGCGTGTTGAGCTGTTACTTGAAGAGATGACTCTGGATGAGAAAATTGGCCAAATGTGCCAGTTTGTCGGTGAAGCGTCGGATATCGATTTTGATAGCAAAGATACTAAGACAGATTACACCTTAGCCTTAGGGGATAGAGCAGGACTGATTAAAGAGGGCAAAATTGGGTCATTTTTAAAAGTGTCTACTTTTGAAGAAGCCAATATTTTACAAAGTTTAGCTGAAACCTCTCGCCTTAAAATTCCACTACTTATTGCCACTGATGCGATTCATGGGCACGGCATGTATATGGATGCCACCACTATCTATGCCACTCAGATTGGCTTGGCGGCATCATTTGAGCCCGAATTAGCCGAGTTAATGGCCGAATATACCGCCAGTGAAATGCGCGCAACCGGGTTTCACTGGGCTTATTCTCCCAATATTGAAGTGGTGCGCGATGCTCGTTGGGGCCGTATCGGTGAGACCTTTGGTGAAGATCCCTACCTAGTCACGGAAATGGGTAATGCCATGGTGCGGGGTTATCAGGGCAAAGACTTTGGCTCTGAGTCGAATGTGATAGCCTCTGCCAAGCACTTTGTCGCTGGCGGCATTGCCTACAATGGCGTCAATGGCGCTCCGGCAGATGTTTCCGAGCGTACCTTGCATGAAATATTTTTTCCCCCGTTTGTTGGCTCAATCGAAAGTGGTGTCTACACCATCATGCCTGCTCACAATGAAATTAATGGCATTCCAGCTCATGCCCACGAAGGCTATTTAACCGATTTAATTCGCAACGAATGGGGCTTCGAAGGCTTTTATGTTAGCGACTGGATGGATATCCAACGTCTTGAAACCGCGCATAAAATTGTCGACTCAGAAAAACAAGCGGACAAGGTTGCTGTGCTGGCGGGTATGGATGTACATATGCAGGGCCCGGGGTTTTTCGACAATGTAAAAGCCTTGGTCGAAGAGGGTGAAATACCCCAGAGCCGGATTGACCATGCGGTAAGCAAAATTCTCTACGCGAAGTTTCAGTTGGGGCTATTTGAAAACCGCTATACCAGTCAAGAGGCAGTGGATAATACGCTGCTCAGTAAGGCTCATCGGGATCTGGCACTAAAAACCGCACAGAAATCCATGGTGCTGCTGAAGAACAATGGCGTATTGCCTCTTAAGCCGGGCGTAGAGCGTATTTTAGTTACCGGCCCCAATGCTGATCATCAGGCGCTTTTGGGGGAATGGGCTAGAGTGCAGCCAGATAACAACGTCATTACGGTGCTAGAGGGCATTAACCAGCAGTATGGTGCTGGTTCAACCATAGAGCATGTGGCTATTGCCCGGCACGAGCTTATTTCCGCTGTCGAATTATCTGCAGTGAGCCAATCAGCCAAGCAAGCTGATGTGGTGATTGCGGTGATGGGTGAAAACTCTCTACGCTTTGATACTAATAAAACCAGTGCTGAGAATGTTGACCGCCCGACACTAGACTTAGTCGGCAATCAAATTGAGCTGCTTCAAAATATCAAAGCCAGTGGCGCCAAGTTAGTGGTGGTGTTGGTGAATGGGGGGCCGATTGCCTCGGAGTGGTTAACTGAAAATGCTGATGCCATTTTAGAGGCCTGGGAGCCGGGCATGTATGGAGGCCAGGCGATTGCTGAGACCCTAGTGGGCAAAGTTAATCCCGCTGGCAGACTGCCGATTACGGTGCCGCGCTCGGTGGGTCATCTACAGAGCTTTTATAATCATAAACCCTCAGCGTTTCATCGCGGTGGCTTCTATCTAAGCTCACGCAAGCCGCTGTACTACTTTGGGTATGGGTTGTCTTACACGACTTTTGATTACCGCAATCTCACTGTGCCCGAAACCATGACCACGAAAGACAGTCTCACCATGACTGTTGATATTGAAAATACCGGTCAGATGGACGGCGATGAAGTAGTGATGATTTATATTAATGACAAAGTCAGCACAGTGACTACGCCGGTGAGAAAGCTGGTTGCCTTTAAGCGCATACATTTAAAGCGTGGCGAGCAGAAGACATTGAGCTTTACTATTGATAACCAAGACTTTGAGTTATTAGACCGTCATATGAAGCCGGTTGTTGAGCCCGGTGAATTTGAAATTATTATTGGCGACCATGTAAAAGTCGCAACAGTGATAGCTCGAGATTAACGGCTAGAACCAGTGATGCGAATTTAATATCGCCGAGGATTTGATATGGATTTATCGCTATTTTTTGTTGCCGGAGCCGGCATTGCACTGCTGTTGCTGTTGGTGGTCAAATTGCGTCTGCCGGCTTTTTTGGCGCTGCTGATCACCAGCTTATTGGTGGGTCTAAGTTCTGGTTTAGAGCCGCAACAGGTAATAGATTCGATTAAAAATGGCATGGGCGGAACCCTAGGTTTTGTTGCCATAGTGGTAGGTCTAGGGGCTATTCTCGGTCAAATACTCGAGAGCTCTGGCGGTATCCAGCGCATTGCCGACAGCCTAATTCAGTCATTTGGCAGTGGCAAAATCCAGTGGAGTCTTGGGGTAACCGGTTTTATTGTCGCTATCCCAGTATTTTTTGATGTGGCCTTTATTATTTTGGCGCCGCTGTTGTATGGCTTGGCTAATCGCTCAGGTCGGTCGCTGTTATATTACGCGATTCCGCTACTGGCGGGTCTGGCTATTACCCACAGTTTTATTCCGCCTACGCCGGGCCCTATTGCCGTGGCCGAACTGGTCAAAGCCGATCTAGGTTGGGTGATTTTATTTGGCGCAATGGCTGGCATACCGGCAATGATTATCGCCGGCCCCTGGTTTGGCCAATTTATTGCCAGCCGACTATTTGTTCCAGTACCCGAAGCTCATAGAGATCAGGTCACAGCAGCAGATGTGTCCGCTCCGAGCTTTGCTTGGATGTCATCGATTATTTTGCTGCCGCTACTGTTGATTATGCTGGCCACTACAGCGCCCTTTGTGTGGGTTGCAGACAGTACCCCGATGGCTGTGGTGAGCTTTTTAGGACACCCATTTGTCGCACTGACCATTGCTACTATTTTGGCTCTATTCATTGCCCATAAAAAATGTGATCTCAGCCGACAGGCGCTGTTAAATATTGCCAATAAAGGTCTAGAGCCCGCCGGAGTTGTGATTTTAATTACCGGTGCCGGCGGGGCATTTAAACAGGTGCTAATTGATTCCGGTGTTGGGCAAATGTTGGCATCGGTCTTTGTCGAAGCACAATTCTCGGTGTTTATTTTGGGGTTCTTAATTGCGGCGATTACCCGGGTGGCTCAGGGTTCAGCGACGGTTGCAATGATTACCGGGGCAGGGCTGATGGCGCCGATTTTGGAGTTGCAGCCTATGTCAGCGCCAAGCTTGGGTCTGTTGGTGATTGCCATTTCCTCTGGTGCGACTATTCTCTCTCATGTAAACGATTCGGGCTTTTGGCTGGTGAGTCGTTACCTGGGTATGAGCGAGAAGGACACATTAAAAACATGGACAGTGATGACAACACTTATCTCTTTGGTTGGGTTGGCCAGTTGTCTGGTGATAGCGCTGTTTTTGTAAGTCGATCAACTTAATTCTGATACTCTGCGACTGTTGTTTTTCTATATTAAGTGAAGAGGTTGTATAGCTAATGGTAATTTTCTCCCGATGACTAAGCCCCAAGCTGGCAAGCGACTTACCCTAAAAGACGTAGCGGAAAAAGCGCAGGTCAGTCCCATGACTGTATCTCGCGTGGTGAACGGCTATGAAGGGGTTCGCGCTGATGTTCGGGACAAAGTCCATGCAGCCATTACTGAGTTGGGGTATATCCCGAATCGCTCGGCATCTGTGCTGGCATCATCAAAATCAAAACTAATTGGTGTACTTATTCCGTCCCTTTCAAATGTCGTGTTTAACGATGTCTTGCGTGGCATCTATGATATTGCGATTCCGGCTAATTATCAGGTGCTACTGTTTAACACCCATTACTCTCCGATTGAGGAGGAGCGGGCGATTAGAACACTATTGGGGCAATCTCCAGAGGGGCTAATTATCACCGGTGGTGGGCAGACTTATGCCGCCAGAGCCATGCTAGAAGCCTCTGGCGTTCCTGTGGTTCAAATAATGGGCAAGGTCGACGACCCCATTGATATTAATGTTGGGTTCTCACATTTCGACGCTGGAGCCGCTGTGACCCAGTCATTGGTTGCCAAGTCATACGCTAAAATTGGCTTTATCGGCGCCCGAATGGACACCAGAGCCTGCGATCGGCTAGCGGGATTTGAATATGCTTTAACCGCTGTTAATGGCCTGGATAAAAAGCGCGTGATCACAACCCCCCAGCCATCTTCCGTGTCCATGGGTGCATCGCTATTTAGAGAGTTAATGGCCAATACTGAGGGCGACTGTGACGCGGTATTTTGCTGTAACGATGACTTGGCTCTAGGGGTTTTGCATGAATGTAAAAAGATGCATATTAATGTGCCCGAAAAGTTTGGGGTCTGCGGTTTTAACGATATTGAAATGGCCGCCTATGCCGAGCCTGCATTGTCCAGTGTCAGCGTTAATCGATACAGCATGGGCAGTAAAGCCATGAACATTATTTTCCAGAAAATCAATCAACAAGACGACAAGGTCTTAGCCTTACCGGATTATATAGATACTGGATTTGAGCTGGTTATGCGCAAATCAACCCGATAATCTCAAATCAAAATACGAAATCTATCACTAGGGTGCCTTCATTGTTTGCGACTAAATTTAACACCAAAAAAACCTCACTTATGGCCGTGGCTTGTTACTCTATTCTGGCGGCTTCATGTGCAGATATAGAACCCCCTAAGCTAGCCAATAATGTGGAATCCATAGCTCAGGCCAATGCCCAATATTGCTCTGCAGGGGCAGAAAATCTAAAGCTCGATTTGGCCAATGTAGTCCTTACACGTGAACAAAATATTCCGCTGATGTATGAGGGCTATAACAATATCGAAGGCCCTGTATGGCACGATGGCGCGCTCTATTATTCCAATATGGGCACAGTGGACCAAAACGGCTTTCAGTTAACTAACCAAACTACCATCTGGCGCTGGGTTGAGGGTCAAGAACCGCAGGTCTGGCTAAATGACAGCGTTGCCGGCAGCAATGGTTTGGCACTGGATAGCCAGGGCCATTTAGTGGCAGCAAGGCAGCTAGATGGCTCTCTGTCTTATATTGACTGGGAAAGCCAAGAGGTTACGCCAATTGTATCCAGCTACAACAATAAGCGATTTAACGCGCCCAATGACTTGACCATTGGCCATGATGATACGGTTTATTTTACCGACCCGAATTGGAACACCCCTTCCAATATTAACTTAGAGGGGGTACAGGGTGGCGGCCAACCTGGATCAACCGAACCGGGGCAGCGTATTTACCGGGTCACCAGTGAGGGTGCAGTGAATGCCACCGCCGTGACTGAGCTTGTACCGGCTCTGCGCGATAAACCCAATGGGATTATCCTGTCACTGGATCAACAACAGCTGATTGTGGGTGGAATGCAGGGATTGTGGGCCTTTGATTTAATCGCCGGTGAAGTATCGAATCCGCAGAAAATATTAGAGACGCCAATTGATGGTATGGGAAAAGATTGCAGTGGCAATATTTATGCGACCACCACCAGAGAACTCGCCTCCAGATCTGACGGCCAAGTGGTGGTGGTAATCGATAAAAATCACACTGAGCTGGGTCAGTTAAACGTTGAAGGAATCCATATTGTCACCAATGTTGCCTTTGGTGGGGAGGATGGGAAAACATTATTTGTGACAGGCTTAACCGATCTTATGGACGGGGATAGCCTCCGTCAGTGTGGCGCTGCTAATTGTTTAGAGGCGGGAATTTATACCGCGCAAATGAATGTGCAGGGTTTTCCGTTTTAGCTGGTATAGGGGCTCTAACAGCGGCCAGATTAAGTGCTTTTTTCTGCTGCGCTAAAATACAGCGCCTTATCCGACTCTATGGGCAGCCTAAACAGCGCCCGCTCACTGCGAAAATCTTGGCTATTTACCCAGGGTGCCTGATTGCCCTGTTTAGGCTGCAGATGCATAGCCCGCTTTAGGTAGCCAGCGGGGAAGTCGGCAATCCAGTCTTTGGTGGGCATATCTTTTAAGGATTCTGGAAGCACTGGCACTACTTTGCTGGTCTCAGTTTGACGCATATGGTTTAAGGTTCTGCAAACCCATTCTGAGATCAGGTCTGCACGCAATGTCCAAGAGGCGTTGACATAGCCGAAGGTCGACACCATGTTGGGCACATCCGAGACCATAAACCCTTTGTAGGTGGTTAGCTTCGCGAAGTCCACGGCTTGGCCATCAACACTAAAGGTCGCACCACCCATCACTTCTAACTCAAGCCCCGTGGCACTGACAACAATATCTGCCTGAAGATGCTGTCCCGATTTCAGCTCAATACCAGCCTCGGTAAAACGCTGAATGTGGTCGGTTACGACGGTCGCGCTACCGCTGCTAATGGCTTTAAATAAGTCATCGTCGGGCACTAGGCAGAGGCGTTGATCCCAGGGATTATAGTTGGGGGTAAAATGCTTCTCGACGTCATAGTCTTTGCCAAGCTGTTTGCGTAACTGTCGGATTAAAAGACGCTTGGCCATTGCCGGATATTTGCGTGCCTGCTTAAAAAGAAATTCTTGGAATAGCGTATTTCTAAAGCGCGTTACTCCATAGGCCCAGGCCGACGGTAAAATTTTTCGCAGACCGTTGGCAAACCAGTCTTCGGACGGCCTTGAGAGCACATAGGTGGGAGAGCGCTGAAGCATTGTCACCTGCTTGGCTTTTTTAGCCATGGCCGGAACCAATGTCATAGCGGTCGCACCGGAACCAATTATCACCACAGTCTTATCTTGATAGTCGAGATTGTCGGGCCAAAATTGCGGGCGAATGACTTGGCCTTTAAAGCTATCCACTTCTGGGAACTTAGGATTATGGGGTGTCTCGTAGCTGTAATAGCCGGAACACATATAGAGAAAATTACAGGTCATCTGCACCGTCTGATCGCTGTCGGACTGACGTACCGCTAATGTCCATATTGACTGTTCTGAAGACCAGCTGGCTGAGACCAGGCGGTGGCCGTAACGAATATGCTGGTCGACACCACTTTCAACAGCGGTTTCACGAACATAATTGAGAATAGAAGGGCCGTCGGCAATGGCTTTGGCACCTTCCCAGGGTTTAAAGCTATAGCCCAATGTGTGCATATCGCTGTCACTGCGAATGCCGGGGTAGCGGAACAGATCCCAGGTGCCGCCCATGGCCTTGCGTGATTCCAGCAATAGATAACTGCGGTCAGGGCATTTGTCAGCGAGATGGCAGGCGGCGCCAATACCGGATAGGCCAGCACCGACGATAATCACATCTCTATGTTCTGTGCTGGTTACTGCTTGATCTGGGCGCTGCGGTGAAGATTCCGACACTGTTATTTCCCCTAGGTCACTTTTGCTAATTCAGATTTGTATTGTAATTGACCGCTCAATATTGAAGGGCTTAAATACGGTCAATTAGCGATTCATATACCGTCATATTTTGCTATACCAGGCTGTTCTTAGCTTAGAGACTGGGCCTAAAGACTAGGTAGGCCCTTAATCGGTTTCTTATTGCGTAAAAAGGTCAGGGGCACAGTGAAAAAGGGGAATAACTTTTCATAGTGGATGGGCATCAGGCGCTGACAGAGATCCATCAGTTTGGCATCGGTGCCAACAAGAATTCGGGGGCGATTGTTCAATACGCCATTGAGCATAATCTGCGCCGCACGGCTGGGATGCATACCATTTTGCTCAAAGAAGGCAGCCATGGATTCCTGATCATCACCTATGCCCGCAAGCTTGCCCATCAGGCGCTGAAAGGCGTTTGCCGATTCCTCACTCTTATTAATCCGCGCATTGCCGAGAATATTGGTTCCTATATGGCCGGGATGCACGCAGTGTATCTGTACCGAGCCACCTTTCATTTCTTTGGCGAGGCTTTCAGTAAAGCCGCGCACGGCAAATTTTGCGGTGTGATAAACCGACTGTCGCTCAACCACAATCATGCCAAAAATAGAGGAGGTATTGATTAGAGCGGCTTCAGGTCGCTGCTTTAAATGGGGCAAGAAGGCACGGCTGGAATTGATCACGCCTTGCAGATTGATATTCATCACCCAGTCCCAATCGGTCTCAGACAAATCCTCAAAGGTGGAGTCAACGGTAACCCCGGCGTTATTGAACACCAGGTCAACGTGGCCGTGTTGGGCAATAACCTGTTCCGGCAGGGCTTCGATGGCAGCTTTGTCGGCTACATCGAGTAGATGGCTAGATACTTTTACAGGGTAGTCTCGAAGCATCGAAACGGTCTCTGCTAGTGCCGTCTCACTAATTTCACAGGCGGCTATATTGGCACCAGATCGTGCCAGCAGTATGGCGAGATAGCGGCCTATACCTGAACCAGCACCGGTGATCACTGCGACTTTGTTGGAAAGTGTTTTCATTAAAGTTGCCTCTTTTCTAATTTTTATTATTGGCTAGGTCTGAATGTTGCACAGTGGCGATTAGCCCTCTAGGCCAAGCGCAAAATAATAAAGCCTCGGTTTATTCTGTTTGCGAACATCCTAATGAACCTATTGTAATTGACAGACCACTAAAGGCCAGTGTCAAATACGGTCAATGAACAGCTCATTTGCGGTCATTTTCGGGTTTTTCAACAATTTCTTTGAGGTATTTATGCTTTCTCCTGTGTTACCTGTATTGATCGATCTACTCGCTGACCAGGGCATATCTGAAACGCAGCTACTTGAAAAAATAGGCTTGAAAATCCTAGATTTGGGCGCCACGACGTTTTTCAATTCCCAGCAAGCGGATGAAATTTGCAGTAAAGCCATCAAGCTTTCGGGTGATCGATTACTGGGTGCTAAGCTGGGCACGAAGCTCGATATAGTCTCCCTGGGCATCCTCGGTTACGCCCTGATGACCAGTGCCACGGCAGGGGATATGGTCAAAATATTAGTACGTTATAAACGTGTGGTACTGCCCAGTGTGCGTATTGATTTAATACCCGGGGCTGGTACTTTAGAATTGCACTGTTCAGCTGCCCATTTGCCCGAAGCCTTAGAGCAGTTTTATAAAGACTCACTGTTTGCTGGTCTGGTCACTAATCTAAAATTACTCACAGACAATCAGGGCGCCGCGACCCGCCTGGAGTTGGATTATGGTCAGCCAGAGGATATGAGTTTTTATCAATCCATATTTGGTCCCAATGTCCGTTTTAACGCCGACCGTTGTTGCCTGGTGTTTGATGCCGCCAGCCTAGCTGTGCCGATAACCTCTTCTGACCCTGTGGCTCAGGATATTTTTCGCCGCGAGTGTGATCGTATTTTGGCCAACGATGATTACTCTGGTGTTGTCAGCGAGCGGGTTAAACAGGTGCTGCTGTTATCGCGCTCAGAATTCCCCACCGGTGCCGCTGTAGCCGAGCAGATGCATATGAGTGAGAGTACTTTGCAGAGACGACTGGCCAAGGAGGGGACTCGCTTCCAGCAACTGCTCGATCAGGTGAGGTACCGACTTGCGCTTGAATATTTAGAGGGCACAGAGTTGCCCGTCGCAGAAATTGCCGCCTTAGTGGGCTTCAGTAGTTCAGCTAATTTTCGCCGTTCCTTTAAACGATGGTCGTCAACAACACCGGCGGGGATTCGACAGGCTAACTAGGCTGTTATGGTCATTTAGTTGGCACCCGGTTTGACAATTTTACGCCTCAGGGCCAGCTTAATTGAGGTATTACAGCTGTTTCTTTGGTTGAAATACCATAGACTCTTTACATAATCCTATAACAATAATAAATCGATTCTTATATGCGAAATACATCCTCTAGCCGACTGTGGCTGCTTCTCAGTTGCTGTCTATTCTGTATATCCAGTGTTTCTGCCGGCATTGTTATTGATGGGGTTCTGGATGAAGAGGAGTGGGCTGATGCCAAGGTATACAGTGACTTCGTCACAGTAGAGCCACTCACAGGTGATTCGGCAAAATACTCCACTGAAGTGCGTGTAATCACCAATTCTGAAGGCATATTTGTTGGCTTTAGCAACTATCAACCGGCTTCAGTAAAGCGTGTCAATCGGCAATTTCCCCGTGACGCCCAGATTGAAGCAGATCGAAATGTCGTGAGTATCGACTTCGATAGCACTGCCCTTGCAGGCTATGACTTTACCGTGGGGTCGGCTAACTCACAGCAGGATGGCATTGTCACGCCCGGCGACTACTCCGGAGATTGGGACGGCACCTGGTATTCCCAAACCTCGTCGAATAAGGATTACTGGTACAGCGAGATGCATATTCCCTGGACTGTAGCGCCGATGACCGATGCCGGAAATGGCCGTAAGAAAATTGCTCTGTGGTTCTCCAGAGTGGTGTTTGATGAATCTCTGCGCTTCGCCTTCCCCAACGCCTATTATTCGCGGCCAACCTTTATGGAAGATTGGCAGCCATTAGAAGTGGAGCAGGTGTCCACCTCAACCTTGGACTGGTTTCCCTATATTAGCTACAGCAGTGACCTGCAAAACAGCACGCCGGGAACCACTAGTGAGGAGTTTAATGGGGGGCTGGATTTTATCTGGCGACCCAATAGCAGCAGCCAGCTGACCGGTGCGATTAATCCTGATTTTGGCCAGGTGGAAAGTGATAATTTGGTGGTTAACTTTTCCGCGTTTGAAACATTTGTTACTGAAAAACGGCCATTTTTCACCGAGAATCAATCGCTGTTTAGCAGCAATATTCGCAATGGTGATCAAACTCTCTACACTCGGCGGATTGGCGCTGGCCCAGCAGGTCAGGGCGGCGGTCTTGTGGATATTGATTTGGCCGCCAAGGTGACCCATTTCGGCGAGGCCACTGACCTGGGTCTTTTTGTTGTCAGAGAAGATGATTCTAAAGGCAGTTTTGGCGGTGATTTTTTATCCAGTAGGATTCAGCACAAGGTTAATGGGCTGACCCTTGGACATCGTCTGACCTATGCAGAGAGACCTATTCTCGATAGAGAGGCGACAGTTCAGGTGCTGGATATGATCTGGCGCAAAGATGAAACCACAGAATTTCGCGGGCAAATTCTCCGTGCCGATGTTCAGCAGCAAGGGAATAGCGCTAATAGCCAGGTGTCTGTCGACGATCAAGATTTTGCTGGCTGGGCTAGTTGGTCTTATGCGCCAAGTGATGAGTGGTACCACAGTGTCTATTTATCCCATTACGGTGATAAATTTGATATGAACGATATGGGCTTTATGAAGCGCAATGATTTTAGAGAGTTTTCTGGCAGTAGTCGCCATGATCGCCTGGAGTATGAGGCTGACTCTAATATTCTCTCAAGCAGCACCGTATATGAATATGACATTGTCGAGAATACACAGGGCGATCGTCTCAAGTTGCGCGCTAACTGGGACCATACCTGGACCTATAAATCGACCCGTAAACTGGCCTTAAGAGCTGGAGCCTCTGCCTCTAGCTGGGACGATCGACTGTCTCGAGGTAATGGCATGTTTGCCAAGCCCTCTCGTTACTGGCTAGAGACGCGATACTCAAGTCCTAGAGGCAATGATCTGACTTTTAATGTTGAGGCCAAGATTAAATATGATGAGATAGAAAAGGTCGCCTTAACTCTTGAGTTTAGTACTCAGATATATCTTAGTGAAACAGTCACGCTGGCCGGAGACTTCAGTTATAAACGCCTACAGGAATGGTTGATATGGGATTTCGATACAGCCCAGTTGGCGGGTTTTGACGCTGACCGCTTTAATGCCGATCTGCGTTTTGATTGGTACCCCTCGGCGAGGCAAGAAGTGCGCTTAAAATTCCAGTGGGTGGGTATAGACGCAGAGCAGGTCGATAGTTATCAGCTCAATAGCGATGGCACTCTGGGCTTATCCGCTAGCTCGGCTGATGACTTCAGCCTCAGTGATACGGCGTTGCAAGTGCGTTACCGTTATCAGCTCGCGCCGCTGTCCGATATTTTTCTGGTCTACAGTCGCGGTGGTTACTTCTCCAGCGATGATGGTGATGAGGGTCCGGGAACGCTTATTAACGAGGGCTGGGATGGGGTTCAGGTTGAATCGGTTATTGCTAAGATTCGCTATCGTTTTTGAGGTTCAGGACGCCACTATGGGCTAGGTGTTCAGCTTACAAATAGTTATAAATAGCTTATTAGCAGCCTATAAATAAACGATTTATAGGCTGCTGATTGAGAGCTTATTCTAGGCCCTTAACTAATATGGAGGTCACTGTGCTTCCTGCATTGCGATGGGTCGCAATCGCTTGATATTCATCAGAGGTCATCCAGGTTAAAGCACTTTCCTTTGAGGGAAACTCAATGATAACTGACCTAGTGGCCTGCCAATCTCCCGCCAGTACCAGTGGCTCTTCGTCAACGCTGAGCATCTTGCCATCAAACTTCGCGAACACCTCGGCAAAACCACTCTCGTAGATGTCATATTCACTGCGATCGTGAATGGTGAATTTAGCAATGATATAAACGGTCATCTTTTCTTTCCTGTGTTTAAAATGATAAAACAAATGGCTTAAAGGCTCTTTCGGGCCTTAGCCTTGTTGAGGGATTTCTTGGCTTTGGCCATATTGCTCATAGGTGGCTTTAAGCTTTGAGGGCAGTATATTAACCTTACTCAGGTCACCATTGATATGGGGCAGGGCCAACACGCGCTTATCCATCACTTTAAACCACAGCCACGGAATATAGGCCAGTAGATACATGCCGTAATAGCCATTGGGTAGTTCGGGGATATCATCAAAGTTGCGCAGGCTCTGGTAGCGGCGAATAGGGTTGGCATGGTGGTCTGAGTGACGTTGCAGATGAAACAGTGCCAGGTTGCTCATAATATAATTAGCATTCCAAGAATGGTGTGGCTGGCAGCGCTCGTAGCGACCGTTGTCGTTCTTTTTACGCAGCAGACCATAGTGCTCAATATAGTTGGCCGAGGTCAGCTGATACCAGGCCCAAAAGTTATGTACCGCCAAAAAGGGCAGCATAATCCAGCCAAACAAATAAACCAATGTGCCCTGCAATACCAGACTCATTAGGTAGGACTGCAAAATATTATTGCCCACAGACCAGGTGGCTTTACCCTGTTTATTGAGCCGGGTTTTTTCTAGATTCCAGCCGCGTACAAAAGTGCCGGGAATTTCACGCAGGGTAAAGGCATAGATGTTCTCACCCAGTCTTGAGCTGGCCGGGTCATCCGGCGTGGCTACCAGTACATGATGGCCGCGATTGTGCTCGACACAAAAATGCCCATAGGCGGGAACTGCCAATACTATTTTGGCCAACAGCTGTTCTATGGCTGTTTGCTTGTGCCCCAGTTCATGGGCGGTGTTAATTCCCAGACCGCTGTAGCCGCCGGCAATAATTGCCATCACCAAAACTGTCCAAGGACTCAGATCATTGGTGCCCACCACATAGGCCATTACGCCGAGCACGGCAAAATGCAGAGGAACGGTGAGCATGGTCAGAATACGGTAATACCTATCAGCCTCTATCTGAGGCACCAGCTCTTCCGGGGGATTGTTGACATCGCTGCCGACGAAATGATCGACAAAGGGCAGAATCAGGTAGTTCACCGCCAGAGGCAGGGTCAGAGTCCACTGAATGCCAGTCTGATAAAAGATAGCCACGCCCATCAGCGGGAAAGCTGGCATTAACATGGATATCAACCAGAGGTAGCGCTTCTTGTCGGTGTAACTAATCAAACCTTTGTCTGGGTGCTCTAGGGTATAAGTTGCCATGGTGATCTCCTTATATTTTGTTTACAGAAATTCTGTTTTGAAGATTGTAATTGACAGGCAGCCAGATATGGGTGTCAAATACAGTCAATCAGAAAGTCAAATACGGTCAATCAAAAGGTCATTTACCGTCAATTTTATGGCTTTCCATCTATGGCTTTGAGGTATTTATGAATTCTCTTGCGTTACCTGTATTGATAGATCTGCTAGCGGAGCAGGGTATTTCTAAGACTCAACTACTTGAAAATACCGATTTAGACGGCGTTGACTTGAGTCGATCACAGCTTTTTAACGCCGCCCAATCCGATGAAGTTTGCGGTAGAGCGATTGCCCTTTCCGGTGACAGGTTGCTGGGTATTAAGCTGGGCACTAAATTGGATATGGTCTCTCTGGGTATTTTGGGTTACGCCCTGATGACCAGCGCCACTGTGGATGATGTGCTCAAATTAATGGTGCGTTACAAGCGTGCGCTGCTGCCGAGTATGCGTATTGAGCTAATACCAGGTGAAGGGTCTGTGGAGTTGCGCAGTGCCGCGCCGCATCTCCCGCAAGCACTGGAACAGTTTTATAAAGATGCGCTGTATGCCGGGCTGGTGACCAACCTGAATTTGCTCACCGACAATCAAGGGGCCACGCCAGTCCTTGAGTTGAATCACGGGCAGCCAGGAGATCGGGCATTTTACGAGTCGGTGTTTGGTTCGACGATTCACTTTAATTCGAACCGCTGCGGACTGACCTTTGATGCCGAGAGTCTGGCGGTGACTATCTCGACATCGGATCCTATTGCTCAGGGTGTGTTTCGCCGCGAGTGCGATCGGATTTTGGCCAACGACAATTATTCTGGTGCGGTGAGTGAGCGGGTTGTGCAGCTGCTGCTGTTATCGCGCTCAGAATTTCCCACCGCTGCAGCGGTGGCCCAGCAGATGTATATGAGTGAGAGTACTTTGCAGCGGCGGCTGGGGAAAGAGGGCAGTCGATATCAG
>Ga0115564_10001245_pt1 | contig 23739 bp, 15 predicted proteins | sample COGITO_mtgs_1105_7_FD_88680 | JGI IMG/M metagenome (GOLD analysis project Ga0115564, IMG submission 88680) | Pelagic marine microbial communities from North Sea - COGITO_mtgs_110523 | ecosystem: Environmental > Aquatic > Marine > Epipelagic | place: Germany:Helgoland, sampling site Kabeltonne...
AATCATAAGTCTCGACATCTGTGGCGATACCGCGGATTAGTTCAACTAGCTTCATTACAGGCACTGGGTTCATAAAGTGAAAACCCATAAATTTATTTGGGCGGTCTGTACGGCTTGCCAACCGCGTGATTGATATTGACGACGTGTTTGAGGTCAAAATCGTGTGTGGTTGTAAATACGGTAAGAGATCTTCAAATATTGCCTGCTTGATGGTCTCTCGTTCGGTTGCTGCTTCAATTATAAGATCTGTTTGTCCTAAGTCGGCGAGGGTCTGCGTGGTTGAGATGCGTTTTATTGCAAGAAATTTGGCTTTTGCACTGATCTTATCGCGATCTATTTGACGTTCTAAATTTTGGTCAATTTTAGAAATTGCGGACTGCAATGCTTGATCTGATGTATCCGTCAACAATACATTATAACCGGCAGCAGCCATAACTTGCGTAATGCCTGCACCCATCTGCCCCGCGCCCACGATTCCAACAGTTCTGATCTCCATGGTAATCCCCTTTCACGCCTATGCATCATATGAGTAGCACAGGTAGAGGAGCAAGGTCACAAACCATGGAAACTATAATTAATATCTGGGAAAAATACCTGTGTTGGCGTAGTTAAGTAGACCAAAGTAGGGAAGAGGTAGAAATCAAATATATTGAAACGCTACTACCTAAAAACAATAAGTTTTTTCAGACGGATGGGTGATAGGCATTGATATTGTAATGGTGCGTTTAAGTTAGCTCTTCCGCCACCATCACATAAAATTAGGTTTGTGACCACTTTTTTAATTTTCATGAATACAGTATTTTAAATTTAGATAGTGTTAATTTTGGTACCACTTTAGTGTCAAAAATTTGCTTTTGATATCCAGAATTTATACAGCTTAAAACGCGAATTTAACTGTCTAAGGCTCACAGGACGCGCTCTCTATTTTTATTTATAAAAGAAAACCTATCATTCTAAAATACTACTATTGTAAACGAGTTATGTTGTAACGACAGCGCCATTATAACTAATTTAAAAGCAATCAAAACTTGCCAATTATATCAGTAAGATTTTCTTTTTCTATAAGGCCTCAAAGCTTTGATACCAATTCTGGTACCGCTTCAAAAAGGTCAGCCACTAGACCATAGTCCGCAACTTGAAAAATTGGCGCCTCTTCGTCTTTATTGATTGCAACAATAATTTTAGAATCTTTCATTCCTGCTAAATGTTGGATTGCTCCAGAAATCCCAATGGCGACATAAAGGTCAGGTGCAACCACTTTCCCGGTTTGACCTACTTGCCAATCGTTAGGTGCATAACCAGAGTCAACTGCCGCGCGAGATGCACCGACGGCAGCACCGAGTTTGTCTGCCAGCGTTTCAATCAGAGTGAAGTCTTCTTCAGAACCAACGCCGCGGCCCCCGGATACAACCACCCCTGCAGATGTTAGTTCAGGTCGATCATTGGCTGCTACTTTATCTTCGACCCAAGAAGACAATCTTGGGTCTGCAACAGCAGCAATTTTTTCAACCTGGGCTGCTTCGCCCGTACCAGCTGCGGCGAAAGTTGAAGTGCGGATTGTTATAATCTTCTTATCATCGTCTGACTTAACGGTTTGGATTGCATTACCAGCATATATTGGACGCTCAAAGGTATTACTATCAATTACTGCTGTTGCTTCAGAAATGATCATTGAGTCAAGCATTGCCGCAACGCGAGGCATTATATTTTTTGCGTCTGCCGTGGCAGGTGCAACTATATGTTCATATCCTCCAGCCAAAGAAACTATAAGGTCGGCCACCGGCTCGGCCATTCTTTTACCATAAATTACGTCCTCGGCGCATAGCACTCTGGACACGCCATTTATTGTTGCAGCTTGTGCTGCTGCAGCGGCACAGTTGGTTCCGGTCGCAAGAACTGTTATTTCACCTAAATTCATAGATGCGGATACAGCTTTCGCTGTGGAATCTATTGCCAGTTCGCCGTCATTTATTTCTGCTAAAAGAATAACCGCCATTATACTGCCCCCGCTTCTTTGAGTTTTTCTAACAGTTCGTCGATAGAACTCACTTTTACCCCTGCTGCACGCGCTTCTGGTTCTATTGTTTTTAAAATTTCTAGCCGCGGTGTTGCGTTCACGCCATAATCACTAGCAGTTTTCTCATCTAAAGGTTTACGCTTGGCCTTCATAATGTTTGGCAATGATGCGTAGCGTGGCTCGTTCAGTCTAAGGTCTACGGTAATAACTGTTGGCATATTGACCTCAATAGTTTGTAAACCGCCGTCAACTTCTCGAGTTACCTTGGCTTTATCCCCGAAAATTTCCACTTCGGAGGCAAATGTTGCCTGGCTCCAACCCAACAGGGCAGAAAGCATTTGGCCAGTTGCATTCATATCATTGTCGATGGCTTGTTTACCACACAGCACAAGACCTGGCTGCTCTTGGTCAATAATTGCCTTGAGTATTTTTGCAACTGTCAGCGGCTCAATGTCGGAATGAACATCGTCAGCAGCAACAACCAATATTGCACGGTCTGCACCCATGGCTAAAGCTGTACGCAGCGTCTCCTGCGACTGCTTAACACCTATCGAAACTACAATTATTTCGTCAGCCTGCCCAGCTTCTTTCAAGCGGATGGCCTGTTCAACTGCAATTTCATCGAATGGATTCATTGACATTTTTACGTTGGCAAGATCAACGCCTGATCCGTCGGCTTTGACGCGTACCTTTACGTTGTAGTCAATCACCCGTTTGACAGGCACCAGCACCTTCATGAGCGTTCCTCTCTTTTAAATGACGAATCATTGTTCTTGTTAGAGACTTTTTAGGTAGGTGTAACTAAAGCTCCATCGTTGAAAAAGGGCAAAATCGTCACGCCGAATTTCAACGCTGGCGTGATTGGGCCGATGTAGATATTTTTTACTGAAAAGGAAATAATAGGGCCGTGTTTTCATTCGTCTGAAGATTGGTCTTCTGGGCAGTCTGTATTTTTAGCCTCTGTTTGCTCCGGGAACCCATAATACATCGTCTTTGCCATCATTATTTGCGATTCGGCCTGCAACAAAAAACCAGTCACTGAGACGGTTGAGATATTTTATAGCAGTAGGGTTAACCGCTTCAATTGTCGCCAATTCAACGGCCAATCTTTCGGCTCTACGGGCGACTGTTCGACATACGTGCAAATGTGCTGCCAGAGTTGAACCACCAGGAAGGATGAAACTACGCAGTGATTTAAGTCGGCAATTCATTTCGTCGATCTCACTTTCCAAACGCAGTACTTGCGAATCAATCATTCTCAAAGGTGGAAACTCTTTTCCATTGTCTTTTTCCATGTCTGGGCAGCACATGTCCGCCCCCAAATCAAATAAATCGTTTTGAATTCGACTGAGTGCTTTGTCCATTTCGCCTGAGGATGCTAGCCGAGCAATGCCCAAAAAACTATTTAGTTCATCAGAGGTACCGTAGGCTGTTACCCGCATGCAATGCTTAGCCACACGTGAGCCGTTACCCAATGCGGTTTCACCAGCGTCGCCGGTTTTGGTATAAATTTTACTCAATATAACCATGCTCAATCACTCCTAATTTTGGCGTAAATACACGTAAAGAACAATCAAAAGAACTGCCACGAATTGTGAAACAAGGCGATAGCGCATTAACTTGTTCGAGTTTTTCTGAGCCCAACCAGAGCCTTTGGCGAAACCACCCATGCCTAACATCAAAACAACCACAACGGCGAGGCAGGCTAGCACAACAAGGATAAGCAGTGGATCCTGCGTCATTTTCTGTTTCCTACTGAATTAGTTTGCGGTAATTTTTTACTTAGCGACTTATGCTCAAAAAATGAATGAACTGTAAAGTTAGCCACGTGCCATAATCGCATCTAGAGCTCTCGTAGGCAAAATACGACGTAATATTCCTAGCAAATAAGTTGGAGTTGTCACGTAATAACGTGGTTGCGGGCGTGGGCTTTCAAGCGCGTGTATGAGTTTTTTAACTACGGCTTTTGCTGGCAGTTCGAAAAGATCTGTTTTTTGCGTATTTTTGTACAAGCGCTGTCTTAGTTCATCGCGATATTGAGCGGATCGTGACGATGCTTTCCAATCAATCCAGTTTTCAAATTGTAAGATTGAATTTAAACGGAAGTTTGAAGTAATAGGTCCTGGTTCGATTAGGACTATGTGAATAGGCGTATCCCGCATTTCAATCCGAAGCGTGTCTGTGATACCTTCAAGTGCAAATTTTGTGGCGTTGTAGGCGCCGCGCCATGGCATTGTAGCTAAACCTAAAACTGATGAACACTGCACGATTCGACCACGACCCTGAGCCCGCATCACTGGAATAGCCCGATGTGTTAAGTCATGCCAACCAAAGAAATTTACTTCGAAAATAGCTCTTAATGCCTCTGTTGATATGTCTTCAACAGCCCCCGGTATGGCATATGCTCCGTTGTTGAATAGAGCATCAAGTTTTCCATCTGTTGCAGTGAGCACCTCTTCCATTCCAGATGCGATGGATGAAGGGTTAGAATAATCAATGAGTGGGCTATCAAACCCCTGACCTTTCAGTTGATAGCAATCTTCCATCTTCCGGCAGGATGCAAAAACCCTCCAACCACGTTTTTTCAACTCTTGCGCTGATGCGTAACCAATTCCTGATGAGCATCCGGTAATTAGGATTGATTTCTGCTGCACATTGTCCGCCGTTGAAAGTGTGAAGGGATATTGTAATTCACTATTAAGGTGATGTATTTAACCATCGCTTAGCAAGAAAGAGGCCATCCAACCTGTTGTGCTTTCATCGAGTAATCGCATTTGTATCCAGCCATTTCCGAGATCTTGGAGAACTTCAACCCTGTCGCCAAGAGTGAGCTGGTTAATCACGGTAAAATTTGTCCCTGGTCCACCACGAACGTTTACATTCTTGCCGGTTACTGAGCGGATGTCTAACGCTGTCCCAAAGCTTTCTTGCTCCATTGTGTTCAGCGTTGATAAAGACCCAAGTGTTGTATTGCTGAAATTTATATCAGTGGTGATTGATCCAATTACAATTCGTTCAGAATCTGCCGAATTCTCACCGACGAGACTAGGCAGGAATTCTGCTGGTGGTTCTTCATTTTTCAGAATGCGTTTTACCTTTAAGCCCTCTGGTTGAGTTATCTCCTCGTTGGGAAATATAATCGCAGCGCCCACCACATCCTGAGCTCTGTTAAGGTCAAGTGAAATCCGATGGGTATTTTCTGGTATTACTATATCTATTTCTCCTCTCACTGGTTCTATCGGATTTTGATCTGGATCCAATGAGGATTTGGTGCGAGCCAAGCGAGTTGCCTCTGCGTTAAAATCAGCACCACCGCTCATGTGATAAAATATCCACCCAAGAAAAAAGAAAGTAACAATGACGTAACGCATCTAATCCTCTTACCACCACAAATGATATCCTGTGACAGTTACCTTAATATATCAAATCAAACGAAGCATAAAACTGAAAACTGATTTTTTTTAGTTGAAAACGAATTTAGTTAAAATTTAAATGGTGGCACCAATAAAAAATGCTTAGACTTAGTTGAATTGCTAAGATTGCTTGTTCCCTCGTCGTCCGTTAGCTACACAGCATTTATGTCAGATCACACAAGCACCCCCAATATAGGTCTTTCCGAGCCATTGCGTCGGGCTCTCGGTGATCGGTACCTAACTTATGCGTTGTCGACGATTATGCACCGAGCTTTGCCTGATGCTCGGGATGGACTTAAACCAGTCCATCGAAGAATTCTCTTTGCAATGCGTGAGTTACGCCTCTCATCTACAGGTGGGTTTCGTAAATCTGCAAAGATTTCTGGCGATGTTATGGGTAACTATCATCCGCATGGTGATGCTGCAATTTATGACGCAATGGCACGCTTGGCACAGGATTTTAATGTTCGTTTTCCTCTAATCGATGGCCAAGGAAATTTTGGGAATATAGATGGCGATAATCCTGCAGCCGCACGGTATACTGAAGCACGGATGACTGCGGTCGCTGAAGCGTTGCTGGATGGGCTAAATGAAAATGCTGTAAACTATCGTGAGAATTACGATGGGACCCTGACCGAGCCTGTTGTTCTGCCTGCTCAATTTCCAAATCTACTTGCTAACGGGTCAAGTGGAATTGCTGTTGGTATGGCAACGAATATTCCACCGCACAACATAGCTGAGTTGTGTGATGCTTGCCTTCATTTAATTGAATCGCCTAATGCGCGCGATGATACCCTTTTAAAGCACGTTCCTGGACCAGATTTTCCAACTGGTGGCGTAATAGTAGAAACTACAGATCAGATTGCTCATGCCTACAGCACTGGGAAAGGCGGATTTCGCTTGCGCTGCAGTTATGAGGTGGAAGATTTAGGTCGAGGACAATGGCAGATTGTTGTGACTGAAATTCCATATCAAGTGCAAAAATCAAAACTTATCGAAAAATTAGCAGAGTTAATCCACACTAAAAAGGTCCCGATCCTTGGAGATGTTCGCGACGAATCGGCAGATGACATTCGCCTAATTCTTGATCCACGATCTAAAAATGTTGATCCAGATATATTAATGGGAATGCTGTTTCGGAATTCAGACCTCGAGGTGCGGTTCAGTCTAAACATGAACGTATTAATCGATGGTGTGATACCCAAAGTTTGCTCGATGAAAGAAGTACTGCGCGCTTTTTTAAATTTTCGTCGTGAGGTCTTAGAGCGCCGCAGCCACCACCGGATGAAAAAAATAGATCATCGGCTTGAAGTGCTTGAGGGATTTATAGTCGCTTTCTTAAATCTTGACCGTGTCATCGATATCATTCGCTATGACACAGATCCAAAAACTGCACTTATGATGGAAAACTGGTCAGAAATTCATTCACGCGCCCTATCTGAAAAAGACTATATCCCTCCTATGCGGGGTGAAGGTGAGTTAAGTGATGTTCAAGCTGAGGCAATCCTGAACATGCGCTTGCGCAGCTTGCGCCGTCTTGAGGAATTTGAATTATTGCGTGAGCAGAGCGCTTTGATGGAAGAGCGTGCTGGACTGGAGGATTTGCTGGAAAGTGAAATTTTACAATGGTCTGCTATTTCGGAACAGTTGCGCATTACCAAAAAGCAATTTGGCAAAAATTGGGATGGTGGATTGCGGCGCACTAAGTTTGCAGATGCCGGTAGCATAGAGAATGTTCCGATAGAGGCGATGATTGATCGTGAGCCAATTACTGTCGTTTGCAGCGAAATGGGGTGGATACGCGCAATGACTGGCCATATTGATTTGGATCGTGAATTAAAATTCAAGGACGGGGATAACCCAAACTTTATTTTTCACGCTGAAACGACAGATAGGCTTGTTGTTGTCGGCTCTAATGGTCGATTTTATACTTTACCTGCTTCAGTTTTGCCGGGTGGGCGAGGGATGGGTGAGCCTCTACGGCTAATGGTTGATTTGCCAAACGAAAACCAAATCCACACTATTTTAATACATAAGGCGGGGAGAAAACTGTTGGTCACCTCTTCTGCTGGGGATGGGTTTATAGTTTCAGAGGATGATGTCATTGCTCAAACCAGAACGGGTAAGCAGGTGCTTAATTTACGGGATAACGTGCAGCTTATTGTTTGCAAGCCTGTTCTAGGCGATGCTGTAGCCGTCGTTGGCGAAAACCGCAAAATGTTAGTTTTTGATCTTGATGAGTTGCCTGAAATGGTACGTGGTAAAGGTGTTAGGCTGCAAAAGTACCGAGATGGTGGTTTGTCAGACGCGGAAACATTTGACAGAACGAGGGGGTTGAGTTGGCTTGATCCCGCGGGGCGTACTCGGACTGAAGTAGAACTTGACGAATGGAGTGGGAAACGTGCGGGAATTGGCCGTATGGCGCCGCGAGGTTTTCCGCGAGATAACCGCTTTAATTACACTAAATGAATTTTCTGGCTAATAAAAACTGATTTCACTTCCGAAATTGTAAGCTAATTCTTGCATGCCTAACTGTATAAGTTTTACTTTTTAAGTTTTAGCGACTGGTAGACTTGTGTTTTGGTAATATCAATTAAGGTGACATCGCACTACATCGCCAGATTGTATAAAAATTTGATGACTTGAAATATTGTAAAATTTATTTTTTGTTTCAATTTCTGTACAGGACGTTTGGCAAAACTGATTATTTTACAATATATTTTATTGTAAATTGAGCTGGAATTTTCAATTATTTCAGGACTTGCATTGTTACACAGCCAAGCGTAACCAATACTTTATGTTAGGGGTATAGCTCAGTTGGTAGAGCGACGGTCTCCAAAACCGTAGGTCCCGGGTTCAAGCCCTGGTGCCCCTGCCATTTTTAATTTAAAATTTTTTCAACCTATTACCCTTTGTTGAGATGTTTAAACATGAAAAACGCAGATTTGCGCAGCCCAGAGGTGCTATTTATGCTGAGTTACAAAGACTAGTGAGATTTTAATAGGTTGATTGTCAGGAGCAAGATGGTTTCTTATCTTGAATTTATACAAACCTGCAGTTACACGGTCTCAAATAGCACTTCGAGGATTTAATTTTTACAATGGCCACTATTAATCCGCTCCAGTTCATACAACAGGTCCGTTCAGAAGTGTCCAAGGTCATTTGGCCAACACGCCGAGAGGTTCTGCTGACTACTGTGATGGTTTTCATTATGGCAGCCCTGACGGCAATCTTTTTCGCGATTATTGATATTCTAATCCGTTGGGGGCTCGAAGTCGTTCTAACAATGTTTGGATGATTGCCATCAAAGTTTTGTAAAATGGGGATCCCCTTGCACTTTGAAAATGTGCAGAGTATCCCGAAAATCTGAGTTTGAACTTCCAGCGCAAAGATTCGCTCTTTGCTGCTGTATCATGTACATATAGCGGAAGAATAACCTTCTCGCTAAGACTAACTTCGGGCGAGGGGCCAAGAAAACTATGGCAAAACGGTGGTATTCTGTCAGCGTACTTTCCAACTTCGAAAAGAAAATTGCTGAAATTATCCGAACTTCGGTAGCCGAGAACGGCCTAGAGATCGAAATTGATGAAGTGTTGGTGCCGACAGAAGAAGTGATAGAGGTGCGTCGAGGTAAAAAAGTTACCACAGAGCGTCGCTTTATGCCCGGCTATGTTTTGGTTCACATGGAAATGTCGGACCAAGGTTATCATTTGATTAACTCGATCAATCGCGTCACTGGATTCCTTGGGCCACAAGGTCGGCCGATGCCGATGAGAGACGCTGAAGTCAATCAAATTCTCAACCGCGTTCAAGAAGGCGAAGATTCACCTCGAACACTCATTCACTTTGAGGTTGGTGAGAAAGTTAAAGTCAATGACGGACCTTTTGAAGACTTTGATGGTATGGTTGAAGAAGTTGATGATGAAAGCCAGCGATTGAAAGTCATGGTTTCTATTTTTGGGCGAGAAACACCCGTCGAGCTGGAGTTTATTCAGGTTATAAAGCAGAGTTAACTTCTTTTAATCTAGGTTTATCGCTCCGTCTTGCCCCAATTTACCCCTTACTGACAGGTGGTTTAGCTATAATCGTGGGAAAGATGTGATGTTGAATTGTTGGGCGGCTTTGTCAGAAAGCTGACTTCTTTACTGTCATATGACCGGCAACAAAGCTGGAAACCTATTCTGAACCAGTTCTGCAGCAGGAATTATTAGAAAAGTGCTAGTTAGATCGGCACTTGCTGGGTGTTATCAAAGTTGTGAATTACAAGACACGTACGGTAGAATTGTCAATTCACTGTTGAGGTGTTCGCTCATTCCAATTTTTAATATCTCTTTTTAATGCCCGTCAGTTGAGAATAGACCCTTGTCAAATAACCTATCTCACCGTAACAGATATTTCGCCGTTTATGCGGTATCGTCCCGTGTGGGAGGTCTGGATCGCGCGTGATTTATATCGCACCACATCAAATGAATCTATCGGGTCGCGATCCGATCAGAGTTGAAAAGGAAAAGGTCAATGGCCAAAAAACGTGTTGGTAGTATGAAGCTACAAGTAAAGGCAGGGCAAGCAAATCCATCTCCACCTGTCGGGCCTGCTCTTGGTCAGCGTGGCATTAACATAATGGAATTCTGTAAAGCGTTTAACGCAAAAACAGCGGACATGGAGCCTGGAGCGCCTTGCCCAACTGTTATCACTTACTATCAGGACAAATCGTTTTCTATGGAAATCAAGACGCCACCAGCGTCGTACTATCTTAAGAAAGCAGCTAAGTTGGCATCTGGAGCTAAAACACCTAGCCGTGAGGTGGCTGGTTACGTGACAGCTGCGCAAGTTCGCGAGATTGCAGAGTCAAAAATGCAAGATTTAAATGCTAACGACATAGAAGGCGCCATGCAGATTATTCTTGGTTCCGCTCGCTCTATGGGTATTGAGGTTAAATAATATGGCAAAGCTTGGTAAACGTACAAAAGCTATCCGCGAAGCAGTCGCAGGCAAAAGTAACCTGTCAGTTGAAGACGCTGTTACGCTGGTAAAAGGCAATGCATCTGCGAAATTTGATGAAACTGTCGAAATTGCGATGAACTTGGGCGTAGATCCACGCCACGCGGATCAGATGGTGCGCGGCGTGGTAGGCCTGCCTAATGGAACAGGAAAGGACGTTCGCGTCGCTGTATTTGCTCGTGGCCCTAAGGCCGAGGAGGCACAGGCCGCTGGCGCGGATATTGTTGGTGCTGAAGACCTGATGGAGATTGTGCAAGGTGGCAAGATTGATTTTGATCGCTGCATTGCGACACCTGACATGATGCCAGTGGTTGGTCGTCTCGGTGAAGTTCTTGGTCCCAGAAACCTTATGCCAAACCCAAAAGTTGGCACGGTTACAATCGATATTGCAGCTGCCGTTAAAGCCGCCAAAGGCGGAGAGGTGCAATTTAAAGTTGAAAAGGCTGGTGTGATCCATGCTGGCATCGGCAAAGCATCATTTGATGCGGCGCAGCTAATCGAAAATGTACGCGCATTTGTTGGCGCCGTGGCAAAATCAAAACCATCTGGCTCTAAAGGCACTTATATGAAGAAAATTTCCTTGAGCTCAACTATGGGTGCAGGCGTCACCATAAATGTGGATAGCGCCATTAACGATTAGGCTAGTCGTCGCCATATGGAAAACCGAGTGGCTAAATCCACTCGGTTTTTGTTGACGCGGTTCAAAAATAATTCATGGAATACTAAATTAACATAATAATTTGTCGAAATAATCATTGCTGAAAACGCAGGAAACACATGTGTTTCACGAGTGTGATTGTTTTTGGTAGCAACTTATAATTAGCCTGTTTTACTTTTGGATCGTGCGACTGAATTGCATTGATTACAAAAAAATTTATCCAGTGTTACTAAGTTAGATAATTTAACTTTTAGAATAATAAAAACTTTATCGGAGAACTCATTGCTCTGATATGCATATGCTTTAAAAATTTTTTATACAAAAACTGCACTTCTTCAATTGTCTATGTTTATTGAAGTTATTTTGATATTATTTTTATATTTAATATCAGTTGGGAAAGCTTTAACCTCATGAGTCTTAAGAACTTGTAAGCTATGTTCAGTTTTTTCTTGAAATCGCTCTTGGCGTTTGGTGTTAAAACCTCTAGGTCGACAGTTATTAGGTTTTAACGATTCGTTGAAATCCTAATATTTCGTTCGAGATGGCGGGTGGTTAGTTCTCTGATCATAATTCCTGCCTGAAACGGGAAGAGACATTCCAGTCTGGTGTGTTCCAGGCAAAGGGCTGCGTCGACCCGCTTGGACCCAATTGCCGCACTTGTTAGTGCGGTAAAAATGAGCCGGAGGGGTTGGCCCCTCCAACAACTGGAGAAGAACTGTGGATAGAGCCCAGAAAGAGAAATTGGTTGAGGAACTCGGCCAAATCTTCGAAAGCTCTGGCGTTGTTGTGGTTTCCCACTATGCCGGTCTGACAGTTGCTGAGATGCAAGATCTTAGAGCGCGTGCGCGCGCTCAAGGGTCGAGCGTTCGTGTTGCTAAAAACAGGCTCGCCAAGATCGCCCTTGAGGGGAAGCCATGCTCTAGCATTGCCGATTTTCTTACGGGCATGACTGTTCTCACTTTTTCTGAAGATCCTGTGGCTGCGGCCAAAGTTTCTGAAGACTTTGCCAAAGATAACGAAAAATTCGTGATTCTTGGTGGATCAATGGGTGAGAATGCTCTGGACCGAGCCGGTGTATCGGCTGTGTCGAAAATGCCGTCACGCGAAGAACTCATAGCTTCTATCGCAGGCATGTTAGGCGCACCAGCATCGAATATCGCCGGGGCTATTGGTGCACCTGCAAGTAACATCGCATCCATTATATCCACAATTGAGGATAAGGCGGCAGCGTAAGCAAAAGTCTGAGTGGCGCGTGATTTAATTATGAACGCGTTAGAACACATAAATTGTAACGGAAAGAGCTGATAAAATGGCTGATCTGAAAAAAATGGCAGAAGACATCGTTGGTCTTACTCTGCTTGAAGCGCAAGAATTGAAAACAATCCTTAAAGACGAGTATGGTATTGAGCCGGCCGCTGCTGGCGCAGTAATGGTAGCTGGAGGAGCAGATGCTGGTGCTGCTGCTGAGGAAGAAAAGTCAGAGTTCGATGTGGTATTGAAAAATGCAGGCGCTTCCAAAATCAATGTCATAAAGGAAGTGCGTGGGATCACTGGACTAGGTCTGAAGGAAGCTAAAGACTTGGTTGAAGCTGGTGGCAAGATAAAAGAGGGAGTGGATAAGGCTGAAGCTGAAGATGTGAAAGCGAAGCTGGAAGCAGTCGGCGCTGAAGTCGAGCTGGCCTAAATCGCGTTCTGCGAAGGTTAATGTAAGAAAGCTAGTATTTAGTTAAACTTATCACCCTAGGTAAAAATTATTGGCTGGGCGCGTATATCACGCGCTCAGCTACACGTATCTCGGCAAGAACTTAGCTGTAAGTTTTTTCCAAGATGCGGTTTGCCAAGTCGGGAGGCTGCCTGTGGGAAGGTGGCTACGAATAGACTTGAGCCCATCATCTCAAAGGGGCAGCGCACCGTAGCCCGACGGTGTGCATCCAGAGAATGCTGAAAGGTGACATACAGTATGGCGCAATCGTTCCTTGGCCAGAAACGTCTTCGTAAATATTTTGGTAAAATCCATGAAGTGCTGGATATGCCTAATCTGATTGAAGTCCAAAAATCTTCTTATGACTTGTTCTTAAATTCCGGCGAAGCTGAGACGCCTACAGATGGCGATGGAATACAAGGTGTGTTTCAATCAGTATTTCCAATTAAGGACTTTAATGAGACGTCGGTTCTTGAATACGTAAAGTATGAACTTGAAAAGCCAAAATACGACGTGGAAGAGTGTCAACAACGTGACATGACTTATAGCGCGCCTTTAAAGGTTACCCTGCGTTTGATAGTCTTCGATATGGACGAAGACACCGGTGCCAAGTCAGTTAAAGATATCAAAGAGCAAGATGTCTTCATGGGCGATATGCCATTGATGACCCCTAATGGTACGTTTATAGTAAATGGCACTGAGCGGGTAATCGTAAGTCAAATGCATCGTTCACCGGGTGTATTTTTTGACCATGATAAAGGTAAGACGCATTCCTCAGGGAAGCTGTTGTTTGCTTGCCGCATTATTCCTTACCGTGGAAGCTGGTTAGATTTTGAATTTGACGCAAAAGACTTAGTATTTGCACGTATTGATCGCAGGCGAAAATTACCTGTAACGACACTCCTTTATTCTCTTGGCCTTGATCAAGAGGCTATAATGGACGCCTATTACAACACAGTTACTTATACGTTGAAGAAGAAGAAAGGTTGGGTCACGCCGTTCTTTCCAGATCGTGTGAGAGGGACACGTCCAACATATGACCTAGTTGATGCAAAAACTGGTAAAATTATCGCAGAAGCCGGAAAAAAGGTTACGCCGCGTGCTGTAAAGAAACTAATTGATGAAGGTAAAGTGAATGACCTATTGGTGCCTTTTGAGCATATAGTAGGAAAGTTTGTCTCCAAAGACATCATCAATGAAGATAATGGTGCTATCTATGTCGAGGCTGGTGACGAACTGACCTTAGAGTATGATAAAGACGGCACTTTAATTGGTGGGACAGCCAAAGAATTAATTGATGCTGGTTTTTCAGAAATACCCGTGTTGGACATAGATAATGTGAACGTAGGCCCCTACATGCGCAATACTATGGCTAGTGATAAGAACATGAACCGCGAAACGGCTCTGATGGATATTTATCGTGTTATGCGCCCAGGCGAACCGCCTACGGTTGAAGCGGCATCTAATCTTTTTGACACTTTGTTTTTTGATAGTGAGCGTTACGATTTATCTGCTGTTGGTCGCGTGAAAATGAATATGCGCCTCGCTCTTGACGCGGATGATACCCAGCGGACGCTGCGTCGTGAAGACATCGTCGCTTGCATTAAGGCATTAGTTGATTTGCGGGATGGCAAAGGTGATATTGATGATATTGATCACCTCGGAAATCGCAGAGTGCGTTCTGTAGGCGAATTGATGGAGAATCAGTACCGTGTGGGCCTCTTACGAATGGAGAGAGCTATAAAGGAACGGATGTCATCAGTTGAGATTGATACCGTAATGCCGCAAGATCTTATTAATGCAAAACCTGCTGCGGCGGCTGTTCGTGAATTCTTTGGATCTTCTCAACTTTCGCAGTTTATGGATCAGACAAACCCTCTTTCGGAAGTTACACATAAACGGCGCCTGTCCGCTCTCGGGCCAGGTGGTTTGACCCGTGAGCGTGCAGGCTTTGAAGTCCGTGATGTACATCCGACCCATTACGGTCGAATGTGCCCGATTGAGACGCCCGAAGGTCCAAATATTGGACTAATCAACTCGCTTGCCACCTTCGCTCGCGTAAATAAATATGGTTTTATTGAAACTCCATATCGCGTCGTAAAAGAAGGCCAGGTAACTGACGAAGTTCATTACATGTCTGCTACCGAAGAAATGCGTCACACTGTGGCTCAAGCGAACGCGACGTTGGATGAAAATGGTAACTTCATAAATGAAATGGTCAACACTCGTAAGTCTGGTGATTACACACTTTCACCTGTTGAAAGTGTGGACTTGATTGATGTCAGTCCAAAGCAATTGGTTTCCGTCGCGGCCTCTTTGATCCCGTTTCTAGAGAATGACGATGCGAACCGCGCTCTTATGGGTTCTAACATGCAACGCCAAGCGGTTCCTTTGCTTCAGGCTGAAGCTCCGCTTATAGGCACAGGGATAGAGCAAGTTGTGGCTCGGGATTCTGGCGCAGCTATTACGGCCAAACGAGCAGGCATCATCGATCAAGTCGATGCTACAAGAATAGTTGTTCGTGCTACCTCCGACTTGGAGTTGGGTGATGCGGGCGTTGATATTTACAGAATGCGTAAGTTTCAGCGTTCGAACCAGAACACCTGCATCAATCAACGGCCTTTAGTTAAAGTGGGCGATACGGTGCAGAAAGGTGAAGTAATTGCTGACGGTCCTTCTACCGATATGGGTGAGCTGGCATTAGGTAAAAACGTTGTCGTGGCATTTATGCCTTGGAATGGCTACAACTATGAAGATTCAATACTGATTTCCGAACGTGTTTCGCGTGATGATGTTTTTACGTCGATTCATATCGAGGAATTTGAAGTAGCTGCTCGTGATACAAAGCTCGGCCCAGAAGAAATTACTCGGGATATTCCGAACGTAGGTGAGGAAGCTCTGCGCAATCTTGATGAGGCAGGTATAGTTTATATTGGTGCAGACGTTGAGCCAGGTGACATTTTGGTAGGCAAAATTACACCCAAGGGCGAAAGCCCAATGACACCAGAAGAAAAATTACTCCGTGCCATTTTTGGTGAAAAGGCATCTGACGTTCGTGATACGTCGCTGCGCGTTAAACCGGGTGACTTCGGTACGGTTGTTGAGGTGCGTGTTTTCAATCGGCATGGTGTTGAAAAAGACGAACGGGCCCTTCAAATCGAACGAGAAGAAGTTGAAAGACTGGCGCGAGATCGGGATGATGAATTAGCAATCTTAGATCGTAATATCTACGCCCGTTTGGGTGATATGCTTTTGGGCAAAGAGATTGCTAAAGGTCCAAAAGGTTTAGAATCTGGGTCTAATGTCGCCGCTGATATGCTGGAAGCATACCCTCGCTCCGCTTGGTGGCAAATAGCATTAAAAGATGAAAAATCAGCACAAGTCGTCGAAGCTCTGAATGAACAGTACGAAGCGCAGAAGCGCACTTTAGACGCCCGCTTTGAAGACAAAGTCGAGAAGGTGCGTCGTGGTGACGATCTGCCTCCAGGTGTAATGAAAATGGTTAAAGTGTTTATTGCGGTGAAGCGTAAACTTCAACCAGGCGATAAGATGGCAGGCCGCCATGGTAACAAGGGGGTTATCTCCAAGGTAGTGCCGATGGAAGATATGCCGTTTTTGGCGGATGGTACTCCGGTAGACTTTTGCTTGAATCCGCTAGGTGTTCCATCCAGAATGAATGTTGGCCAGATTCTAGAAACCCATATGGGGTGGGCTGCACGTGGTTTAGGCGAGTCTGTAGATGAAGCATTACAAGACTTCCGTCGTAGTGGTGATATGACGCCAGTGCGCAATGCGATGAGCCACGCATACGGTGAAAGCGTTTATAACGAGGGCATCGCGAACATGGATGAGGAGCAACTTATTGAGGCCGCCAGCAATGTGACAAGCGGTGTACCGATTGCAACTCCTGTATTTGACGGCGCGAAAGAAGCTGATGTTAACGATGCGCTTGAACGTGCTGGCTTTTCAACCTCGGGTCAATCAGTTTTGTTTGACGGAAGAACAGGTGAGCAATTTGCTCGTCCGGTTACAGTTGGAATAAAATACCTTTTGAAATTGCACCACTTAGTCGATGACAAAATTCACGCTCGGTCAACAGGCCCATATTCTTTGGTAACCCAGCAACCACTTGGCGGTAAAGCACAGTTTGGTGGACAACGGTTTGGTGAAATGGAAGTTTGGGCTCTGGAAGCTTATGGCGCAGCATACACCCTGCAAGAAATGTTGACAGTGAAATCGGATGATGTTGCTGGTAGGACTAAAGTGTATGAAAGCATCGTAAAAGGTGAGGATAACTTTGAGGCTGGAGTGCCGGAGTCATTCAACGTTCTTGTCAAAGAGGTACGTGGATTGGGCCTTAATATGGAACTTTTGGACGCGGAGGAAGATGAATAAGAAAATTCAACTAATTTTCTTGGCTAGGTTATTAAATAAAAAACCATGGCACAGCTTCCAACACGTTGCCCGAAAAATTGAGGTAAAAATATGAACCAAGAACTTACAAATAACCCGTTTAACCCGCTTGCTCCTCCAAAGGTTTTTGACGAAATCAAGGTTTCATTAGCATCGCCTGAACGGATACTTTCATGGTCTTTTGGAGAAATTAAAAAACCAGAGACAATAAATTATCGCACTTTCAAGCCGGAGCGTGATGGTTTGTTTTGCGCACGTATCTTTGGACCGATTAAAGACTACGAATGCCTATGTGGCAAATACAAGCGTATGAAATACCGTGGCGTTGTCTGTGAAAAGTGTGGTGTAGAGGTCACCCTGCAAAAGGTTCGTCGTGAGCGCATGGGCCATATTGAACTGGCTTCTCCAGTAGCACATATTTGGTTTCTTAAGTCACTGCCGTCACGCATTGGTTTAATGCTAGACATGACACTTCGTGATTTAGAACGTGTTCTTTATTTTGAAAATTACGTTGTAATTGAACCTGGGCTTACAGACCTAAGCTATGGTCAGATGCTTTCAGAAGAAGAGTATATGGATGCGCAGGACGCGTTCGGTATGGATGCATTCACCGCGAATATTGGTGCAGAGGCTATTCGCGAAATGCTTAGTATGATTGACTTGGAGGCTGAGGCAGATCAACTTCGAGCTGACTTAAAAGAGGCAACGGGTGAGCTAAAACCAAAAAAGATTATCAAGCGTTTGAAAGTTGTTGAATCCTTTTTAGACTCTGGAAATCGGCCAGAATGGATGGTGCTTACGGTAATACCTGTGATTCCACCAGAGTTGCGTCCACTTGTGCCATTAGATGGTGGACGTTTCGCCACCTCGGATCTCAATGACTTATATAGACGAGTTATTAACAGAAATAACCGCCTTAAACGCTTAATTGAGCTTCGAGCACCTGATATTATCGTACGAAACGAAAAGCGGATGCTGCAAGAATCTGTAGACGCGCTTTTTGATAATGGGCGTCGTGGTCGGGTGATTACTGGTGCCAACAAGCGGCCACTTAAATCACTATCTGACATGTTAAAAGGCAAGCAAGGACGTTTTCGTCAGAACCTGTTAGGTAAACGCGTGGATTTCTCTGGCCGTTCGGTTATTGTGACAGGGCCTGAATTGAAGTTGCATCAGTGCGGTCTGCCAAAGCAGATGGCGCTCGAATTATTCAAACCGTTTATATACAGTCGCTTGGAGGCTAAAGGTCTTTCCAGCACTGTTAAACAAGCGAAAAAGTTGGTTGAGAAAGAGCGTCCTGAGGTTTGGGACATACTTGATGAGGTCATTCGTGAACACCCAGTAATGCTAAACCGTGCGCCAACCCTGCACAGATTGGGAATTCAGGCTTTTGAACCAGTTTTAATCGAAGGTAAAGCGATCCAACTTCATCCGCTTGTATGTTCTGCTTTTAATGCTGATTTTGACGGTGACCAAATGGCTGTACACGTACCGTTAAGCCTTGAGGCTCAGTTGGAAGCCCGTGTATTGATGATGTCGACTAACAATGTTTTGTCGCCTGCTAATGGTGCTCCGATCATCGTTCCATCGCAAGATATGATTTTGGGTTTGTACTATGTAAGCTTGGAACGGGCAGGCCTTAAAGGCGAAGGGATGGTTTTTGGTTCAATAGAAGAAGTGCAGCACGCGCTCGATAGTGATGTTGTGCACTTACATTCTAAAATTGTAGCCCGTCTGCCCCAAATCAATGCAGAAGGGTTGGAGATTACGCAACGTTTTGAAACCACACCTGGACGTGTTTTGCTGGGTTCATTATTGCCGGTAAATAACAAAGCGCCGTTTGAGCTGGTAAATCGTCTACTGCGTAAGAAGGAAGTACAGCAGGTTATTGATACAGTATACCGATACTGTGGTCAAAAAGAGTCTGTTATATTTTGTGATCATATCATGACAATGGGATTCCGACACGCATTTAAATCAGGTATTTCTTTTGGCAAAGACGATATGCTTATTCCCGACACTAAGTGGCCAATTGTTGATGATACAAGAGAGCAGGTAAAAGGTTTTGAACAACAGTATATGGACGGTCTGATCACTCAAGGTGAGAAGTACAATAAAGTTGTTGATGCTTGGTCTAAGTGTAATGATAAAGTTACTGATGCCATGATGGGCTCCATTTCTACTGCTCAAACTGACGATGACGGGTCTCAACGTGAACCAAATTCGGTGTACATGATGGCCCACTCCGGTGCGCGTGGTTCAGTAACTCAAATGAAGCAATTGGGTGGCATGCGCGGTTTGATGGCTAAGCCGAATGGTGACATTATTGAGACCCCAATTATTTCGAATTTCAAAGAAGGTCTAACCGTTCTTGAATATTTTAATTCGACGCATGGAGCTCGTAAAGGATTATCAGATACAGCGCTGAAAACTGCAAACTCTGGTTATTTAACCCGTCGTCTTGTCGACGTTGCGCAAGATTGCATTGTTCGGATGCGGGACTGTGGAACTGAGACCTCTATTACAGCTGAAGCAGCCGTAAATGATGGTGAAATAATTTCCTCCTTAGCTGAACGGGTGTTGGGTCGTGTTACCGCTGAAGACGTGCTACGTCCTGGTACAGATGAGATATTAATTGCACATGGAACGCTGATTGACGAACGGATGGCTGACTCCGTTGATGAAGCTAGCGTGCAGTCTATGAGGATTCGATCGCCACTTACCTGTGAAGCGGACGAGGGTGTTTGCGCTGCTTGCTATGGTCGCGATTTAGCGCGTGGTACAATTGTAAATAACGGTGAAGCCGTAGGTATTATCGCTGCGCAGTCCATTGGTGAACCTGGTACTCAATTGACCATGAGGACATTCCATATCGGTGGTGTTGCGCAAGGCGGTCAACAATCCTTCCTCGAGGCCAGTCAAGAAGGCAAAATTGTTTTTGAAAATGCTCAAATATTGACAAATCCATCTGGTGAAATTCTTGTTATGGGTCGTAACATGAAGCTGATTATTCAGGATAAAAATGGTGATGAACGAGCTAATCACAAACTGGGTTATGGTACCACGTTATTTGTCACTGAAGGTCAAAAAGTTGTCCGCGGCGACAAGCTGTTTGAGTGGGATCCCTACACATTGCCGATTATTGCTGAAAAAGCGGGAACGTCTAAATATGTTGATCTTGTTAGTGGGATTGCTGTCCGTGATGAGACTGATGATGCAACAGGCATGACGCAGAAAATCGTGATTGACTGGCGAACTGCACCTAAAGGTAACGAACTAAAGCCTGAGATTATTTTAGTTGATGCTAACGGAGATCCAGTTCGCAATGATGCCGGTAACCCGGTTACATATCCTATGTCGGTTGATGCCGTTTTGTCTGTCGAAGATAGTGATGAAGTCAAAGCAGGGGATGTTATTGCAAGGATTCCTCGTGAAGGGGCTAAAACTAAGGACATAACCGGTGGTTTGCCGCGGGTGGCAGAACTCTTTGAAGCGCGACGCCCGAAAGATAATGCGATCATTGCAGAAATTGATGGTTATGTTCGCTTTGGAAAAGATTATAAGAATAAACGCCGTATTGCGATTGAGCCAGCAGACGAAACCTTGGAAAAGGTTGAGTATATGGTCCCAAAAGGTAAACACATCCCCGTTGTTGAGGGTGATTTTGTCCAGAAGGGTGATTACATCATGGATGGCAATCCAGCGCCCCACGATATTCTGGCCATAATGGGGGTTGAAGCTTTAGCGAACTATATGATTAACGAAGTCCAAGAGGTTTATCGCCTGCAGGGCGTGAAGATCAATGACAAGCATATTGAAGTTATAGTGCGCCAGATGCTACAAAAGTGGGAAATACAAGACTCTGGTGACACCACGCTGCTGAAAGGTGAGCACGTGGATAAACAAGAGTTTGACGAGGCTAATGAAAAAGCTCTGTCTAAAAAGGGTCGTGTAGCTAAAGGCGAGCCAATCTTACTGGGTATAACCAAAGCATCTTTGCAAACCCGAAGCTTCATTTCTGCAGCGTCTTTTCAAGAAACCACCCGTGTTCTTACCGAAGCGTCGGTGCAGGGTAAACGCGATAAACTTGTTGGTCTGAAAGAAAATGTGATTGTTGGTCGCTTGATACCAGCGGGTACGGGTGGTGCGATGCAAAATGTACGTAAGGTTGCCACTGATCGTGATAACGTGGTTATTGAAGCACGTCGGGAAGAAGCAGAAGCGGCTGCTCTGGCAGCTCCTTCTTCGGATGATATAGTTGGTGGCGATATATTCGAAAACGTTGTCGACCCAGTGGACGATAGCATAGAGTAATTAAAGATTTGATTAAGAAAAGCCCCTTCGGTCTGCTTGGGGGCTTTTTACCTATCTAGCTTGCCCCTGCAAGAAACCTTAAAAGTTAAAACTTGTGTAAATTGATGCCGAATTTTGTTCATTCATAAGCGCCTCTATGGTGGTCAAATTTATCGATGTTAATTTGTTTGTCTGGTCGACTAGCAAGACGATACTATTTTTTGAGATTTTTTAGTCCTATTTATAAATACTATTGTCACCCATTTGATAACTTGAATGACTTAGATATTCCGTAGCAAATGTCTTTAATGCTTGAATAAGGAAAATTTTCGCTTTGTTTGATTACGATAGTCAGAACTGTTGACACTATCTGCGACTCCTCATATACGCGCGTCAGTTCGGAGTGAGGGTTACATCTAATCTCTGATATCATAACTAAAGTGGACACGATCCGGCCTTTCAATTGGTCCGATCCTCTGGAAACCGGCCGTGTCGATCTCATAAGGGGTCGAAGCGGTTGCTTCGCATTCGTGGATGCACGAAATGTGAGAATTTTTAACCGCGGGACTTACCCGCCTGACATGTGTTGATGAGACGGGGAAAAGACCTGCAATGCCAACGATCCAACAGCTGATCCGCAAGCCGCGCCAGCCAAAAATAAAGCGCTCAAAGTCACTTCATTTAGAAGGTAACCCGCAAAAACGCGGCGTGTGCACTCGCGTGTACACAACGACACCCAAGAAGCCAAATTCGGCAATGCGAAAAGTTGCCAAGGTTCGCTTGACCAACGGGTTTGAAGTAATCAGCTACATTCCGGGGGAAAGCCATAACCTTCAAGAGCACTCTGTTGTATTGATCCGTGGCGGTCGGGTCAAAGACCTTCCAGGCGTGCGATACCACATACTTCGGGGGGTCTTGGATACGCAAGGCGTTAAAGATCGTAAACAACGTCGGTCCAAATACGGCGCTAAGCGTCCCAAATAAGGAAATCATTAGATGTCACGTCGTCACGCCGCAGAAAAGCGCGAAGTCTTACCTGACGCCAAGTATGGCGACAAGGTATTGACGAAATTTATGAATAATTTGATGCTAGATGGTAAAAAATCAACAGCTGAACGTATTGTATACAGTGCGTTGGATCGCGTTGAAACAAAAATAAAGCGGGCGCCGCTCGAAGTATTCCACGAAGCCCTAGATAATATCCAACCTTCAGTAGAAGTTCGTTCTCGGCGGGTAGGTGGTGCAACATATCAGGTGCCGGTCGAGGTTCGACCGGAGCGCCGTCAAGCGTTAGCCATCCGTTGGCTGATAAATGCGAGTCGTGGCCGGAACGAAAACACAATGGAGGAACGGCTCGCTGGTGAATTGATGGATGCCGTCCAATCCCGTGGGTCTGCTGTGAAAAAGCGCGAAGACACTCACAAAATGGCAGACGCTAATAAAGCATTCAGCCACTATCGTTGGTAACACAGAATATTCTGAGGAAGCAGTTCCATGGCACGCGATTATCCGCTCGACCGCTATCGTAATTTCGGCATTATGGCTCACATTGATGCTGGCAAAACAACATGTTCAGAACGCATTCTGTACTACACTGGTAAGTCTCACAACATTGGTGAGGTTCATGACGGTGCCGCCACCATGGATTGGATGGAGCAGGAGCAGGAGCGGGGCATTACTATAACTTCGGCTGCTACCACTACCTTTTGGGAGCGTACTGAGGACGGTGAGACTGTTGACACCGAAAAGCACCGTATGAATATAATTGACACACCCGGACACGTAGACTTCACGATTGAGGTTGAGCGATCGCTGGCAGTTTTGGATGGCGCCGTTGCTGTTTTGGATGCTAACGCTGGGGTGGAACCGCAGACAGAAACTGTTTGGCGTCAAGCGGATCGGTACAAGGTCCCTCGTATTGTTTTTGTAAACAAAATGGACAAAATTGGTGCTGATTTTTTTAATTGTGTTCACATGATTAAAGACAGGACAGGTGCAATGCCTTGCCCCATACAGATTCCAATCGGTGCTGAGACTGAACTCGAAGGTATGATTGACCTTGTAACAATGGAAGAATGGGTTTGGGCTGGTGAGGACCTTGGCGCATCTTGGGAAAAACGCCCAATCCGCGAAAGTTTGAAAGACCAAGCAGATGAGTGGCGCGCAAATATGATAGAAGTCGCCGTTGAAATGGACGATGATGCCATGGAAGCGTATTTGGAGGGTGAAGAGCCTGATGTTC
>Ga0115564_10001247_pt1 | contig 23712 bp, 35 predicted proteins | sample COGITO_mtgs_1105_7_FD_88680 | JGI IMG/M metagenome (GOLD analysis project Ga0115564, IMG submission 88680) | Pelagic marine microbial communities from North Sea - COGITO_mtgs_110523 | ecosystem: Environmental > Aquatic > Marine > Epipelagic | place: Germany:Helgoland, sampling site Kabeltonne...
TATTTAGTGACGTCCCGGCAGATAAAGTAGATGAACTGTTGGAGCGAATAACACTACTGAAAAAGTCTTGGACTTGGAAGAGCAAGGACAAATGTCAAGTAATAGAAAGCTATTAACTAAAATAAATAAATTATGATTGAATCACTAGGTTGGATTTTTGTTGCGATAATTGTTGCAAATATAGGGACGAGAATAGCAAAAGTATTATTTCCGGAGGATTGGAAATAAAAGGTTTTAAAGCAACTTTAAATTAAAAAAGTATTATGAGGTTATTGGGTTACGAAATTAGATTAGGAGTTTTTAAAGGGGTACTGTTTGGAATAAGACATTACCCTTTTGAGGATTTGGAAATATACGAAGAAGATATTGTTATTTACTTTGGGATTTTTCAGCTAGTAATTACAAGAATTTATCAAAAATAATTTTTTTGTACCTTAGACAAAAAATATTTTTATTATGATTAAATCCAAAATTGAACACGTTTTAATTTCTACACTAAAGGAAAATGAAAACAATCCAAGAAATATAAACAGGCATAAATTTGAAAAATTAAAAAACAGTATTAAGGATTTTCCTGAAATGTTAGCTTTAAGACCAATAGTTGTAGATGAAGACAATATTATTCTAGGCGGAAATATGCGATACAAGGCTTCTAAGGAACTTGGACTGAAAAAGGTTTATGTTATACAGGCCAAAAATTTAAGTGACGCACAGGTAAAGGAATTTATAATTAAAGATAATGTAGGTTTTGGGGATTGGGATTGGGATATTCTTGCTAATTCTTGGGACACTAGCTTATTGACTGATTGGGGTGTAGATGTTTGGAAAAATTCAGATGATTTCAGTTTTGATATTGAAGATGAAGAAGAGGAAGAAGAGGAAAAAAGAAAAATCTCAGACGACAATTATAGTTCCTTTGAAATAATAATGTATCACGAAAATAAAATAAAGCTAGTTTCAGTTTTATCTAAAATAAAAAAAGAAAAGCAATTTGATAAACTAGAAGATGCTTTAATGACATTAATAGAAAATTACTAATATGATACCAAAAAATATAAAATACGAGGAAAACAATGCTTTTATTTCATTTGACAATTCTGTTGCAGGTTTAGTCTTTGATGATAGTAAACACGAACAATATCCAATTAGATATTACAATTTAATAAACGGAGAGGGACTTGAAATTAAAAAAGACTGTAGTTACTACGGATATGTTTATAGTGGCTCTATTGTCTTAGAAAAGGCTGATACGCCTGATTTAGTTCTAGAGGACGGAATGTATTTTTCTATGACTGCACCTTTTAATATAAAATCAAAAACAAAAGATTCTAAGGCTGTAATAATAGAAGTTCTGCACACCAAAGGAATTTACCCTGAAACAAAATACAGAGCAGTTACTACAGTAGGCGGAAAAATTGAAGAGAAAGGCAGGCTTAAATATATTGATGGCTGTACAGATAGCTTATTAATACCTCCTGTAAAAATGGGCGACCCTTGTTTTAATCATTTATCTTTTCCTAAAAACATAGACCAAACACAGCACACGCACCCGTCACACAGAATTGGAATCGTGGCAAATGGTTACGGTAGATGCCTCACACCTTTTGGGACTTTGCCTTTAGTTAAAGGAATGATTTTTGTTATAAAAGAATGGGACGCAAAAACCTACAATAAAGGTTTAGACGGAAAAGATTATCCAAATGGGCAGCACAGTTTTGAAACTAGGGAAAGCGGAATGAACGTAATAGCATTTCACCCGGATAGTGACTTTGGTGCAACAGACATAAATCACCCAATGATTAACAGAACTTTAGTAACAAATGAAGATGGGGATTTAGTTTCTGCCGGTACTATTGAATCAATTAGAACTGAATAAATGGCTACAAGAAAAAAACAATACAACGAACAAAATGTATTTGATGCAGGTATTAGCAGAATAAATTATTTATACGAATCATTTGATAATGTAATAGTAAATTTTTCAGCAGGAAAAGACAGCACAGCAGTATTAAATTTAGCCTTAATAGTTTCTAAGAAATTAAATAAAAGGCTTACAGTCAATTTTTTTGATGAAGAAGCAATACACCCTCCGACGATAGAATATGCTGAAAGAGTAAGAAAGGAGCATAATAATATTGATTTTAATTGGTACTGCTTAGAATTCAAACACAGAAACGCCTGCTCAAATGAAGAGCCGTTTTGGTACTGTTGGGACAAAACAAAGGAGGATAAATGGGTTAGGGAATTACCAAAGAATGCAATTACTTCGCACAGTAAATTTGTAAAGGGAATGAGCTTTCAAGAATTTAGCACGCTTTTACCAAATCAAGCTGATGGCCTTTCTGTTATAATGACAGGCGTAAGAACGCAGGAGAGTTTTCGTAGAATGAAAGCAATGTCAATGAAAAAAAATGATAATTACATATCAAGGGATAAACACGTTGCACACGCTCACCCGATATATGATTGGAGTAGTGAAGATGTTTGGCTAGCTGTAGTGAAATTTGATTGGGACTACAATAAAACCTATGACGTAATGAATCAAACTAAAATGTATAATAACTTTTTAAGTCAAAGAGTATGCCCTCCTTTTGGAGAAGAGCCTTTACGGGGTTTATGGCTTTATGCAGAATGTTTTCCTGAAATGTGGCATAAGATGCTTAACAGGGTTAAAGGAGTTGGGACGGCTTGGAGATACGCAAATACAGAACTTTACGGCATAGGTAAAAAAGCAAAGCCGGACGGGATAACATATAAGAAATGGGCTGAAATAATACTTGAAAGTTATGACAAGTCAGTTATAAATACAGTTAAAAAAAATCTTAATTCAATAATAAAAAGACATTTTGATAAAACAAATGATGATATACCCGAAGAAAATCCGCACCCTCTTACCGGTACGTCTTGGGCTTTTATTTGCAAGCTATCAATAAAAGGAGATTTCAAAGGTAGAACAGGACCCTCTCTAGAGGGAAACGCAATTAATGCACAAAAAAAACTAGGAATAAACTCCTTTGATGAAGCAGTTATAAAATTTGGCAAAAAAGAATACATAAATAAAAGATTTAATAAATGAAACAACCACTAGACAAAATTAAATGGATTGACCGGGAAGAAATATCTCCAAACAATTACAATCCCAATAAGGTAGCACCGCAGGAACTAAAGCTGCTAAAAACATCTATAAAAGAGGACGGGTGGACGCAGCCAATAGTAATAAATTCAAATAATACTATCGTTGACGGTTTCCATAGGTGGACGGTATCAGGTCATAAAGAAATTTATTCACTAACAAACGGGAAAGTTCCGGTAGTGGTTATACAGTCAGAAAATAAATCGCAGCAGCAAATGGCTACAATTAGACACAATCGAGCAAGGGGAACTCACGGTGTACTAGAAATGAGTAATATTATTTCTGATATGGTAAAGCAGGGAGTTTCAGGGGACGAAATTGCGCTTAGGCTAGGAATGGAAAAAGAGGAAGTAGTAAGACTACTTTTTAGGTCAGGTATTCCTAAAAGTGAAGTTTTTAAAAATAAGGAATTTAGTAAATCTTGGACACCAAAATAAAATGAGCAAGTCAGAAACATATAGACCTCTCCCTGCAAACGTAACTATAGGAAAAAGTAATATTGACGGCTTAGGTTTATTTGCAACAGAAACTATAAAACGAGGCCAATTTATAGGCGTTACTCATTATATTATAAACGATATAAAATATAGAACTCCTTTAGGTGGTTTTTATAATCATAGCATAAAAGCAAATACAGTAAAAGTTCAGGGCTTATATTTAAAGTCTAGAGATTTTGTATTTAATCTTAAAGCAATAAAGACAATACAAAAGGGAGAGGAAATATTATGTGAATACACTTTCTATAAATTAAAAAAATAATGAACAAAACTGAACACCATAAAAAAGCAATACTAGAAGCCCTCGAAAAATCACTAGGAGTTGTCACAACTGCCTGCAAAAGCGTTGGAATAGGTAGGACACAGTTTTATAATTGGTTAAAGCAGGACGAAGAATTTTCTGTCTTGGTTGAAGATATACAGAATATTGCTCTAGACTTTGCGGAAAGCCAACTGCATAAACAAATTGGGGAGGGTAACACATCAGCTACAATTTTTTATCTAAAGACAAAAGGTAAAAAAAGAGGCTACATTGAAAGGCAAGAAATTACAGGAGCAGATGGAATGCCTACAAACTTTCAAATAGAAATAATTGGGCGAAATAAAGATAAAGACTAATATAGTCTATGAGCATTTATTAGATTCTGACAAAAAAATTATAATTGAACAGGGTGGGACTAGGTCAGGAAAAACTTATAACATAATTCTTTGGATAATTTTACAATACTGTACGCATAACGTTAACAAAGTTGTTACAATATGCAGGAAGTCATTTCCTAGTTTACGAGCAAGTGTTTTAAGGGATTTTATGGGGATATTGCAGTCATATAATATGTATGATGAAAAATACCATAATAAGTCAAATTCTGAATATCATCTTTTTGGAAACCTAGTTGAATTTATTTCTCTAGACCAACCGCAAAAAATAAGAGGTAGAAAAAGGGATTTACTTTTTATAAACGAGGGAAACGAATTATATTTTGAAGATTGGCAGCAGTTAGTTTTTCGTACCCGGGAAAGAATTGTTTTAGACTTTAACCCGTCAGACGAATATCATTGGATATATGACAAAGTAATACCTAGAGACGATTGCGATTTCTTTAAAACTACGTACCTAGATAACCCGTTTGTTGAAGAAAGTATTATCAAGGAAATAGAAATGCTTAAAGATACTGACGAGCAGTATTGGCAGATTTACGGTTTAGGAGAAAGAGCAGCTAGTAGAAGCACAATATTCAAATACTTTGAAGTTTCAACTATTCCTGAAGATGCTAAATTAATAGCTTACGGAATGGATTTTGGCTACACCAATGACCCTAGTACATTTGTTTCTGTTTACACTTTGGAACATAACCTGTATATAAAAGAACATCTTTACAGAACCCAAATGACAACAAAAGATATTCACGAATTTTTAAAAACAGAAAACCTATCTAAAAATCCTATTTATGCGGATAGTGCAGAGCCAAGACTTATAAAAGAACTTAAAGCAATGGGGCATAATATATTTCCAAGTCTAAAAGGTAAAGATTCAATTAACGCCGGTATTGATTTATTAAAGAGGTACAAGATAAATGTATTATCTACATCAACAAATGCTATTTCAGAATTCAGGAATTACAAATGGCGAGAAGATAAATCAGGCTCGTTGATTAATATACCGGAGGACAAGCATAATCATATAATTGATTCCTGCCGTTACGCTACTTACTCCATTTTAAGTAGGCCAAACTTTGGAAGTTACGCCCTAAATTAAAAATAAATTAAAAAAAGTTATTAAATTTTTTGTTGATTAAATAAATAATACTTAGATTTGTAGAGTTGGTAATAAAGCCGGCAAAAAAAACAGAACAGATGAACGCTTACAGAGAAACAGAATTAAGAAATATGTTAAGAAGTGGGGACGATATTTCAATAGATGTCATTGATACATTTACCGGGGAGGAAATTGATAGCAAAATTTTTAATAACAGAACTCACCAAATTGAGGAAGTTCTTGATTATATTACAGCTAATGAATATGAATATGATGTATATTTTTAAAATTAATTTAATAAAAACAGGACAAATGAAAAAATTACAAAATATATTTTTAATAATAGCTGCAAGCTATTTTATAGGTAGAACATTAATAGGTTTAATTTTTAATATTTAAGATATGGAATGGTATGATAGTTTAAATCCACTAGAGCAGGACGAGTTTGAATGTTCAGAATGCGGCGCACCAATAGCAACAGATAAGCAGTATTGTTCACAAAGTTGTTTTTCAGCTAGTATGCGATAAAGTTTAAAATTATACGGCGTGCAATCGTAGGAAAGAGGTAGTCAGAAATGGCTGCCTTTTTTTTATTATCTTTATTCAAATAAAAAACTAAATAAAACCCGTTATAATAGTATGTCATTAAAAGTTAAAATACCAAATACATTAAGTGAAATCACTTTAGGCCAATATAAAAGGTTTCTTAAAATTCAAAAGAATGAATCAGAAGATAGGTTTGTAAATGCTAAAATGATTGAAATTTTTTGCGGCCTAGATTTAAAAGACGTTGTCAGGTTAAAGCTAAGGGACACTAACGATATTATAACCGTCCTAAGCGAGTTATTTAATGAAAAACCTAGTCTTGTATCAAAGTTTAAATTAAACGGCACAGAATACGGCTTTCACCCGGAATTAGACGATTTACTGCTAGGAGAATATATTGACCTAGATAATTTTATAGGCGATTGGGATAATATGGAAAAAGCTATGAATGTTTTATACCGGCCAATATTAGTTTCTTTGAAAAACAAATATAGCATAGAAGAATACCGGGTTGAAAAATCAGATAATTTATTGGATATGCCAATGGACGCAGTTATGTCTGCAATTTTTTTTTTGTGGAATTTAGGACTAGAATTGTCGCAAGTTATGACGAACTCTTTGGAGCAGGAGGGGGCAGAAGTCTTGACGCAATATCTCAATTCTCAGAAAAGTGGGGTTGGTATCAATCAATTTATGGCCTCGCTCAAGGAGACGTTACACGATTTGAAAATATCACTAAGTTAAAAATGCACAAATGCTTTACGATGTTATCATTTATGAAAGACAAAAATCAGGTAGAAGCACAACAAATAAAAAAGAATTTTAAATGAGCAATCAAGGAGTAAGAGGTTTTTATCAATTAACTGAAACCATAAAAGAAGAACTGTTAAAAGACGTAAACGTAAACACAGTAACTACAGGGGACATCACAGACGTAAACCTTAATAAACAAGATATATTTCCACTTAGTCACATTATTATTAACAGCGTAGTAGTTAACGAGCAAACTCTAGATTTTAATATAAGTGTATTGGCCTGCGATATTGTAAATGAATCAAAGTTTCAAACAGAAGATATATTTACCGGCAACAATGATGTTCAGAATATTTTAAACACTCAATTAGCGGTATTAAATAGGCTTATTCAAAGACTTAGAATGGGACAACTCCATACAGATATGTACCAATTATCCGGAAGCCCTAGCTTAAATCCTTTTTACGATAGGTTTGAAAATCATTTAGCAGGTTGGACGGCTACAATGGACGTACAAATTTATAACGATATTTATATTTGCTAATGGAATACAATAATCTAGAAGAGGAACTAAATAATTTTTCTAAGTATGTTATTCAACAGGCTAGAACAAATTTAACAAAGGACGATAAAAGAGGTTCTTTGTATGAATCATTGTCTGCTGAAATTATAATTGAAAACGACGCTATATTTGTTGAATTTTTAATGAATGATTATGGAATTTTTGTGGACGAGGGAGTAAAAGGGGCGAATCCTAGATTAGTTGATAGCAATATAACCGGAAGAGTAGGAATTCAAAAAGCACCGTTCAGCAGGTTTAAATATAAATCGAAAAAACCGCCTCTAGATATTCTTATTAATTGGGCTAAAAGTAAAAATATAAGGTTTAGAGTTAAAAAAGGAAAAAAGGGCGGAGGTCAATTTAAAGTGGGTTCTTATAGGTCAATGGGATTTTGGCTACAGAAAAGCATTTACGCACAGGGTTTAAAAGGAAATAAATTTTTTTCTAAGCCTTTTGAAAGAGGCCTTAAAAGATTGGGAGACGATATAATAAACGCTTACGCTTTAGACGTTGAAAACACAATAATACTAGGAATAAAACAATAAAAAAATGGCAAATATCTGTTTAAGAAATCCGCAATATAAGTCAATCGGAGTAACCAATACAAACGTTTTATCAACCGTTTTGTATCTTCTTATTGATAACACATTAAGGTACACAATAGCAAAAAATAAAGTTGATAATTCAAGCTTTACAAGTTTTGAAATTTCAGAACTAGCAAGAGATTATTTAATTATAAATTACGGAACTAATAATTTTCCTGCTACAATTAGTGTAACCTCTGTTTTAACAAATTTTGACGATTATAACGGGACGGGAAATACTGTTGGATTGAATGCTAATTATTTTGACGTAGGTTGGGAGGCTTACGGCCTTTATGTGGACGGTGCAAATCCTATAAATCCGGTTTATAGGTCAATAAGTGGAGGGACTTGGTTATTGGCTGCAGATTCACTTTCTTTTTCAGTTAATAAATTTGAGGTTTTTTGGCCTAAAGACGTTGGCGGTTATGTGGCAGGAATGGACGCAGCAGGATTGCCTACTATTCACTTTATAGGTCCAACAGCTACAAGCTACCAAGCTAATAATATAGACGAGGAATTAAAAATAACTAGAATTAATTGCAGTAAATACGGGGACGGTAGAGAGATTATATTTGTTAATAAATTTGGAGTTTCACAGGAGCTTTGGTTTTCATTAAAAGAAGTTCAAAATCTTGGCAGGAAAAACGAATCTTATAAATCAAATACAATGTATCTACAAGATGATATAGACCCTTACTACGATACTAGCGATGCGCCGGTAAAGACATTTAATACACAAGCTAAAAAAACCTACACGCTGAGCTCGGGTTATTATCCTGAATGGGCGGTTGAATATTTTGAGCAGCTACTATTAAGTGAATATGTATGGATGAAAGTTTATAGGAGGCAAAATCCCTCCGCAAGCCCGGTAACGATACCGGTAAAGGTTAAGTCATCATCAATAAAAATAAAGACAAGCTTAAACGATAAGTTAATAGATTATACAATAGAGTTTGAAGATGCTTTTGATTATATAAATAACATACGATAACATAGAATAACATAGATGCAGCAGCTAGAATTATACATTGAGGGGAACAGGATTGATTTATTCAAAGACGAAACGGTTTCTATTACGCAGACAATTCAAAACGTAAAGGATATAAGTAAAATTTTTACATCATTTACAAAAACGTTCTCGCTGCCTGCTAGTAAAAACAATAATAAAATTTTTAAGCATTTTTATAATTATAATATCGCAGATGGGTTTGATGCAAGAATAAAAAAATCTGCAGAAATACAACTTAATTCAATACCTTTCAAAACAGGTAGGATAAAGCTAGAGGGAGTGGAGTTAAAGGATAATGTGGCTTACATTTATAGAATTACATTTTTTGGAAATACGGTTGAACTGCCGGATATTATAGGAGACGACAAGTTAGGCTCGCTCCCATTTTCAGGCTCTGATTATCAACTTACTTACAGCCCCGACGAAATTAAAGAATTTTTATCTAAAGACAAAACATCTTCAGGAACAGGAGTAAATGAAAATATAATAGTACCTTTAATTACTCACTCTCAAAGACTTTTTTATGATAGTGTGGCGCATACGAACGGCGACGGAAATCTTTTTTACCATACAGGTTCAGGCCAAAATTTGCACGGTGTTTTTTGGAATGAGCTAAAATATGCGGTTAGGCTTTATGCTATTATTGAACAGATTGAAGAAAGATATAGCGCAGCAAATGGCTATGAATTTCCTATACAATTTTCTAGGGATTTTTTTAATGTAAATAACCCGGAGTTTTATAATCTTTATATGTGGTTGCACAGGAAAAGCGGAAACGTTGAACCGGCATCACAAGTGACAAGTTATACGTCGCCAATTACAGGGTGGTCAGTAGTTAACCCTGTTGCGGTTATACCGTCGGGACAGGGGTTTTATATTCCTAGCCTTTATGTAAATCAGCCCAATGGAATAACGAATTGGGAAGTAGAGTTTACGACGGCCAATACAACAGACCCGTACAGGCTTGTAATTTCATTAAATGGTACGGTTATTTATACGTCGCCTTTTACAGTTACCGGCTCTTTTACGTTTAATCAAAACCCTCAATTAGTTGGGGACGGTCAGTATGTTATAAGCGTTCAGCATTCAGAAGTTATTACGTTTTCAAGCGTTGAGATTAGGGTTATAGGATTTGTTTCAACTCCGCAGGCAGTTCCTTATACAGACACTTTATTTTTAAATCAAGCGTTTACAGTTCAAAAACAATTTACATTTGTAGTTTCAGAGCAAATACCTGATGTAACAATAATGTCTTTCTTAACAGGGCTGTTTAAGGCATTTAATTTGGTTGCCTATGTAAATGATACCGGGACAATAATAGTAAGGCCTCTAGATGCAAAATTAGGCACAGCAGACTATAGTTATTATACCTCCGCAGATATTGACGGAAACGATGCGCCGGTAAAATACGATATATCACAATTTGTAGATGTTACAAAAAGTCAAGTAAATGCTGCTTTACCTTATAAGGAAATTCTTTACAAATATGACGGCCTCGGAACTTACCTTGCAAAACAGCACGAGCAATTATCCGGCTCCGGTTGGGGAACATTAAAATATATCGGCGGTACAAATTCAGACGGAACAGGAGGTCAAAATTATAATGCTTCAACACAAGTTTACAGAGTTTCAGTACCATTTGAGCATATGAAATTTGAGCGTTTAATAGATGCGGACAATAGCAATCTTACGACGGTGCAATGGGGTTATTCTGTAAATGAAAGTCAACAGGCTTATATTGGTTTACCTCTTATATTTTACGCAGAATTTATACCTGTTGATATTGGTACGAATACTAGAATTAGCTTTATGGAAAGCGAAACTACAAAGTTTCGTTTAGACTCTTATTACGTTCCGTCGAATAGTTTAAATTTAGACTTAACGCAGGGCGGAGAAAATATACACTTTAATCTTGAATTAAACGAGTGGACGGGAGGTAGTGGTTTTAACGAAACCCTATTTAATAACTTTCATAGTGAGTACATAATTGCAGTATTTAATGAGAGCAGGAGAATAACAAAAGTAGATGCTTATTTGCCTTTAAGAATTTTATATAATTTCAAGCTAAACGATATTTTTACAATAATAGATAGGGAGTATATTATAAATTCAATTACTACAAATTTACAGACCGGTAAAAGCTCAATGGAATTATTAAACAGAGTTTATAAAAACGGTCAAGGTGGAGTTAACCCTCCTCCGACCTTATTACCTCCTAGTAATTTAAGAGTAACAGGAACGACGCAAAGTTCAATTTCTGTGGCTTGGGATTTACCTGCTTCACAGGTAGACAACTTTCAAATAGACTTACAACAAGCTCCATTCACAACAGTAAGCGGAACGACCACGTCTTACACGTTTAATAATTTGCAAGGTCAAACCATTTATAGGATTGGAATAGCCTCTATTTTACAAGGCCAATATTCGCAAACTGTTTTTATAGACGTACCATTATAAAAAATTAATTATGATAAAAAATATAATAGATTTACTTCAAGTAGTAAATGGAGAAACAGAAAACATAAGAATTGCACAAGGGAAAAATGCTTTACCTAAAGATTTTAAAGGGGCTGTGAAATTAATAAAAAAACAATTTAAAAATGGTAGTAAAAGAATATAGCTTAAAGGTTGATACTGCAACTGCTCAAAAAAATGTCGACGAGTTAAACAGTTCTTTTGAGGCTCAAACTGAACTAATTGATGAACTTGAAAATGACTTATTTGATTATGAAAAGGCATTAAAAAAGACATCAAAAACTAATTTAGCTGCTAGGGAAAGCCTAAACAAAAAAATACAAAAGACAAAGGACGCTTTAAAGGACGAAAAAAAAGGACTAAAGGACGTTACTAAGGAACGCAAAAAGGCAAATGAATCACTAAAGGAAGCAGAAGAAAATGCTGCTGACTACAGCGGAGTTTTAGGAGTAATAGATTCTAAGACCGGCGGCCTTATTTCGGGCTTTACCGGAATGACTAAAACAATAGGCGGTGCAACAAAAGGTTTCAACCTTATGAAAGTCGCTATTATTGGAACAGGAATTGGCGCATTACTAATTGCATTAACATCATTATCAGCTGCCTTTACATCTTCAGAAAAGGGGCAAAATAAGTGGAATAAAATAATGGGTATTATCGGGGCAACAGTTTCCGTATTTACAGACCGTTTAGCTACACTAGGGGACGGCTTAATTAATTTATTTACTAGCCCGGTAGAAACGCTTAAAAACTTTGGGAAAAGCGTTAAGGAATTTGTAATGGATAAAATTGATGCTGCTGTTGAAAGTCTTGGTTTTATGGGTTCTGCAATAAGCAAACTTTTTTCAGGAGATTTTTCGGGTGCGCTAGAAGATGCCGGGAAAGGTATTGTAGGATTGAATAGGGCTTTAAATCCTGCCGTTATAATTACGGAAGCTTTAATTGATAGCACAAAAGAACTTACTAAAGAAATACTAGAAGAGGGAAAAGCGGCTTCAAAAATTGCAGACCAAAGGGCAACAGCTGATAAATTAGACAGGCAGTTAATTATTGATAGGGCTATTGCAAATAAAGAAAGAGCAGACCTACTACAAAAGGCCGTTGATAAAGAAAAATTTACTCTTCAGGAAAGAATAGGCTTTTTAACTTTAGCAGGACAAAAAGAAGATGAAATAACCGCCAAAGAAATACAAGCAGCCAATTTAAGATTAGAGGCAAAAATTGCAGAAAATGCTTTAGGAAATTCTACAAAAGAGGATTTAGAAGAAGAAGCTAATTTAAGAGCAAATCTTATAAATTTAGAAACTGCAAAATTAGCAAAAGCTAAAGAGGTTACAAGTCAAATAATTGCCTTAAATGCTGAAGCAGCAGCAGAAGAACAAAGGTTAAAAGACGAGAAAAAGTTAAAAGACGATGAAGCGCAGGCAGCAGAGGATTTAAAAGCTGCTGAATTAAAAGCTTTAAAAGAGGAAATAAAAAACGCTGAAGCGGTTACTGAAGATGAACGCAGGGCGTTAGAAATTGAAAAGGTAGGTAAACACTATGACAAACTAATCGCAGAGGCTAAGAGGCTAGGATTGGAAACTGCCGGTTTAGAAAAAGCAAAGAATAATGCTTTAAATAAATTCAGTAAAGAAAACTCTAAAAACGAGATTAAGTGGGACGAAATGACCTCAAAGGAAAAAGGCAAAATTGCTGCCGACGGCCTTAATAATCTTGCATCAATATTGGGAGAAGAAACCGCAGCAGGAAAAGCAGCCGCAATAGCAGCAGCAACAATAAGCACATTTCAATCAGCAACAGATTCCTATAAATCTCTAGCAGGGATTCCAATAATAGGACCTGCATTGGGATTTGCCGCAGCCGGTGCAGCAGTTGTATCAGGATTTGCACAGGTTAAATCTATTACAAAAACTAAAGTACCTACACTAGCAGGAAAAACAGCACCGTCGGCAGGTTCAGGAGCTACACCCTCTGCGCCGTCATTGGGGACTGCTCCAACAATACCGTCTTTACCTCCTGCATTTAATGCGGTTGGCTCTTCGGACACAAACCAACTTGCAGATGCAATAGGCGGTCAATCACAGCAGCCTGTTCAGGCCTATGTAGTTTCCAACGATATATCAACTGCACAAGAATTAGACAGAAATATTGTTCAGGGCGCAACAATAGGATAAATACAAAAAATAATAAAATAAACGTTATAATAATATGAGAATAGTAGAACTAATATTAGACGAGGAACAAGAAGAAAGCGGAATTGAAGCAATTTCAATCGTTGAAAGCCCGGCCATAGAATCAGACTTTGTTGCCTTAAAAGGCGAGGAAATAAAACTAGCAGAAGTTGACAAAGAAAAAAGAATTTTACTAGGGGCTTTATTAATACCAAACAAACCAATTTATAGAAAAGGAAAAGAGGGAGATTATTATATATTTTTTTCAAAAGATACTATTTCTAAGGCCTCTCAAATGTATCTAAGAAATGGCAGACAAAATAATTCTACCTTAGAACACTCTAAAGACTTAAAAGGTTTGACTTTGGTTGAAAGTTGGATTGTTGAAGACGAGGTACAAGACAAATCTAGGAAATACGGATTGAACGTACCTGTTGGAACGTGGATGGGTGCAGTAAAAGTTAACAATGAAGAAATTTGGCAAGAATATGTTAAGACAAATAAAGTTAGGGGTTTTTCTATTGAGGGCTACTTTGCGGATAAAATGGAATCACCTAAAGAAGAGATTAAAGAAGATATGTCAAGTCAAAATGATAAGGAGACTTTACTAAAAATAATTGAAATTTTAAAAAATGAATAGAAACAATACAAAAAATAAAGGTATTTACATAGGTAGTAGGACAAGCCCTAAAGGCAGTTCTAGAGCCTGTTTGTGTTGGGACGCTAATACCTACTCTAGAAGTTGTTGCGATGGCTCTATTCAAGCGCAAGGCATAGGAAATATTACAGAATCAAATTGAAAATGCAAAATTAAAATTAATAATCGTTATATAAGTAATTATGAAATCAACCGAAATGTTAAACCAAATTAAAACGCTTCTAAATATTGAAGTAAAACTTGAAGAAACCAAGCTAGAAAATGGAACTGTAGTTACTGCAGAATCATTTGAAAAAGGCAAGGAAATCTTTATAGTAACAGACGACGAAAAAGTCGCTTTACCTGTTGGCGAGTATTTGCTAGAGGACGGCAGATTAATAGTAGTCGAAGAAGAGGGAACTATTGCAGATATTAGAGAAGTTTCTGACGAAGCACCTGCAAAAGAAGAGGAAACAAAAGAAGAGGAAGAGACAGAGGATTTAGAAGAAGAGGAAAAAGAAAAGGCAGATGTTGCAGATTGGCAGGGAATGGAAAAAAGAATCCAAAACCTAGAAGATGCTATTGCAGATTTAAAAGCTGACAAGGAAAGCAAAATGCAAGAAGAAGAAATGTCAAATGTAGCACAAGCACCTTTGAAATCTAGAACAGTAAAAGAAGAATTTTCAGAAGAATTACCTGAACAGGTACAAGCTGAATTATCTAAAGCTGCTGCAAAACCAATAAAGCACAATCCTGAAGCAGAAACAAAAAAAATAAAAAGGGTTGAATTTGGAAAAGGGAAGTTTGAAACAACTTTGGATAAAGTAATGGCACATATAAGTAAAATTAAAAATTAAAATAAAAAAAAATGAGTAACTTAAAAAAAGTTGATTTAGCAACTACAACTAACATCACTACGACTTACGCAGGAGAGTTCGCAGGCGAGTATATCGCTGCTGCTCTTTTAAAAGCATCTACTATCGACGACGGTGGTATTTCTGTAAAATCAAATATTTCTTATAAAGAAGTAATTAAAAAATTAGCAACAGGAGATTTAGTAACTGCTGCCGGGTGCGATTTTGTACCTAACAGTTCAGTAACTTTAACTGAAAGAATTATTGAGCCAAAAGAATTGCAAGTAAACTTACAGTTATGTAAAAGTGACTTTGTTAAGGATTGGGAATCTCAACAAATGGGCTTCGGTTTAGGTCAAACTTTACCGCCTAAATTTTCTGACTTTTTAATTGGACACGTTGCAGCTTCAGTAGCACAAAACACAGAATTTAATATTTGGCAAGGAGATACTGCAGGAGCAACTTATACGTCTTTTGACGGATTTGAAAAGTTAATCGCTGCTGCTGTAACTGCCGGGGATATTCCTGCGAACCAAGCTTTGGTATCAGTACCATTAACTGCTGCTAATATCATTGAAAAATTATCTGACGTTGTTTCAGAAATTCCTAACCAAGTTTATGGAAAAGAAGATTTATTTTTATATATTTCTTCTAAAGCTGCGAAGCTTTATGTTCAGGCTTTAGGTGGTTTCGGAGCAAATGGTTTGGGAGCAAATGGTGTTAACGGAATGGGGACGCAATGGTGGAACAATGGTTCACTAACTGTGAACGGAGTTAAGATTTTTGTTTCTCCGGGATTGTCTGACGACAAAATTTATGCTGCTCAAAAAGGAAACCTTTATTTTGGAACAGGTTTATTGAATAATACTCAAGAAGTTAAGGTTTTGGATATGGGCGATTTGGACGCTTCAAACAATGTAAGAATGGTAATGCGTTTTACAAGTGGAACTCAATTTGGAATTGCTGAAGATATAGTTTCTTTCGCATAATTAATTAATTAACCATAAAATCAAGGTAGGTAGAAATTTATCTACTTACCTTTTTTTTTTAAAAAAATAAAAACAATGTCTTGTATTTTAACAACCGGAAGAATCATACCTTGTAAAGCTGCCTTTGGTGGAATTAAAAGGGCTTACTTTGCTAACTATGGCTCTATTGACGATATAATCGTTGACCCAATAACTAAAGAGGCTACTATTGACCCGAATAGCCCTGTACCAAAATGGTATCAATACGACGTAAAAGGAAATTCAAGTTTAGAAACTACTGTGACAAGTAGTAGAGAAAACGGAACTACTTTTTACACGCAAACTTTAAATTTAACTTTAACTTATTTAGATGCTAAAACGCAGGCGGAATTGCAAACTCTTGCAGTTTCTAGGCCTTATGTAGTGGTTGAAGATTATTACGGAAACTTATTCCTTTGTGGATATGAAAATGGAATGGAATTAACCGGTGGAACTGTTGTTACAGGAGCAGCAGCCGGAGACCTTTCAGGTTTCACTTTAACGTTTGAGGGAATGGAAGAAGTAGCACCTTATTTCTTAACAGGTTCTTTTAACCCACAAAGTGAGCAGATAGACCCACAGGCTTAATATAGTTAATCGCTTTATTATACCCTTTTGCGTATAATGTTGGTTATTTTAATCATTTTATACCCTTTTGCGTATAATGGGCAACAAGACTAACAAAGCTACTAGATTTGATATATTTATGGGGGTATAAAAATTATTTTATTTAGTTGAAATTAGCGTTCTTTTTTAGGGACGCTTTTTTTTGTAATAATGATTTTACAAATTAAAGTTTTTTTTTCGTTATACTAACAATGATTATACTAACTACATCAGCAGCTGCTCAATCAATTTCGGTTATTCCTAGAATCTATTTATCTACTTTTGATTTATTAATCAGGGACGATAGTACAAACGTACAGGAAACTTATAATATTACAAATGCAGTAATTTCAGGCAATTATTTAAACTTTAGTAATATATTTAACCCTATATTAACTGAAAATCATTTTTACGATTTAATACTTACTAGCGAATCGCTTGGGGTTATATTTAAAGATAGAATTTTCTGTACAGACCAAGATATAGACCAATTAAATAATGACTATTTCAACTTAAATGAAAATGAATATTTAAGTTATAACGGTCACGATAATACTTATAAAGTAAGATGAAACGATTAAGAAATAACAAGGGGCAATTTGCAAAAAAATCAAAGACATCAGAATTTGGATTTGTAAATTTAAGTACATACACTAGCCCGGAAATTAAAGAGGTATCAGGAAAAGACTATATTGAATACGGCGCAGACAATAATTACTTTCAATATCTAATTGACAGATATAATGGAAGCCCTACGAATAACGCTGCAATAAACGGCATCAGTCAAGCTATTTACGGAAAAGGGCTAAACGCTACTAATTCAAGTCAAAAGCCAAACGAGTACGCTCAAATGGTTTCTTTGTTCAAAAAAGACGTAGTCAGGAAACTTTGCTATGATTTGAAATTAATGGGGCAATGTGCGATTCAGGTTATTTATTCTAAGGACAGGAAAACTATTGCACAGTTAGAGCATATCCCGGTTGAAACTTTAAGGGCGGAAAAATGCAATGAGGACGGAGAAGTACCTGCATATTATTATTTCAAAGATTGGGCAAATATAAAAAGGAATGACGACCCTTTAAAAATACCGGCTTTTGGTTTGTCAAAGGAAAGTATTGAGATTTTATACATACAGCCATATAAGGCCGGATTTTATTACTATTCGCCTGTTGATTATCAAGGGGGGTTACAGTACGCAGAACTAGAAGAAGAGGTTTCAAATTACCATTTAAACAATATTTTAAACGGTTTAAGCCCTAGTATGTTAATCAATTTCAATAATGGTACACCAAACCAACAGGAAAGACAATTAATAGAAAATAAAATAGCTCAAAAATTTAGTGGAAGCAGTAATGCAGGGAAATTCATTTTAGCTTTTAATGACAATAAAGAAAGTCAAGCAGAAATTACACCTGTGCAATTAAGCGACGCTCACAATCAATACCAATTTTTAAGCGAGGAATCAACTAAAAAAATAATGGTTTCTCACAGGATTGTTTCGCCTATGCTTTTAGGAATAAAAGACCAATCAGGTTTAGGAAATAATGCAGACGAAATAAAGACTGCTAGTTTATTAATGGATAACACCGTTATAAGGCCTTTTCAGGAACTTTTAATTGATAATTTTGATAAGATACTAGCTTACAATAATATTAGCTTAAATCTATACTTTACGACCTTACAGCCGTTAGAATTTACAGAAGTAGACCAAAGCATTCAAGACAAAGAAACTATTGAAGAAGAAACAGGGGTTGAAATGCAAAAATTTAATCTCAAAAAAATTGACGGAAAACAAGCGTACGAAACAAAAGAGGAAGCGGAAAAGGTAGCGAAAGAAATGGGCTGCGTTGGTTCACACGAACACGAAATTGAAGGAATTACCTATTATATGCCTTGTGTAACTCACGAAGAATTGAAATCTCCCTGTTGGGACGGTTACGAGCAAAAGGGAATGAAAGAAAAAAACGGTAAAAAAGTTCCTAATTGTGTTAAGTTAGAAGAAATTAATTTAGAATCTTTTGGCGAAGATGAAGATTTAACCGAATGGGAATTAATTGATGAAAGAAAGGTTGACTATGAAACTGAAGATGCCTTAGACTTTCAAATAGGCCAATTAAACACAAAGGGAAAAAGCTTACTTTCAAAACTTTGGGAATTTGTATCTACAGGAACTGCAAGGCCAAACGCAAAAAGCAGCCAAGACGAAACGATAGACGGAACTCAATTTAAAGTACGTTACCAATATGCACCACTAAAGGCTTCTTTACAGTCAGACGATAGTAGAAGCTTTTGTCAAAAAATGGTTGCAGCTAAAAAGATATATCGAAAAGAAGATATTGAAATGATGGGCAAACAGGCAGTAAATGCCGGTTGGGGTCCTGAGGGTGCAGATACTTATTCAATTTGGTTTTACAAAGGAGGTGGAGACTGTCATCATTTTTGGATGCGGAAAACTTATATGAAAAAAGGCAAAGGGAATATTGATATTAATAGCCCACTTGCTCCAACAATAAGCGTAAACCAAGCTAGAAAAGCAGGATTTAAACCTGAAAAGAATAATGAGTTGGTGGCAAAGCTCCCAAAAGATATGCCTTATAATGGATTTCTACCAACTAATAAAAGATTTAAGTAATGGCTACACAATTATTCATAAATAGAACAGACCTTGTCAGGAACTCCATAATGGACGGTAATATTTCTACGGACAAGTTTATTCAGTTCGTAAAGATAGCGCAGGAAATAGACGTTCAGCAAATAATGGGAACAGATTTGTATAATGGTTTGTCTGCTGCAATACCAAATATAGATGACCCTATTAATGCAAGGTGGAAAACAATTTTAGATGACTATATTGTGCCAATGTTAATATGGTACTCACAGGCCAATTATTATCCGTTTGCTGCCTACCAAGTAAAGCAAGGCGGAGTATTTAAACACACGTCGGAAAATGCTGTTTCAGTAGATAAAAACGAAATAGATTTTTTAGTAGAAAAAGCTAGAACGAATGCAGAATGGTACTCTAGAAGATTTATTGATTTTATGAGTTTTAACCAAAGTACATATCCGGAATATACTAGCAATACAAATGACGATATTTATCCGAGTTATGATGCGACTTTTAATGGTTGGGTGCTATGAGATATAAACCAAAGGAAAAAAATATTAAAAAGTTAGAAGTTTTCTTAAAGAAAACAGAAAAGAATATTAATTCAAAAAAATTAAAAAATGGCGAAAAAAAATAATATTAGTGAGCATATAAGTTACAAAGAAGCTACTCACTCAAAATACGCTAGTCAATTTGGTATTAAAAACGTACCTAGTGAAGATATTGAAAAAAATATGAAGCTAGTTTCGGAGGAATTATTTGAGCCATTACGAGAATGGGTAAAAGCACCAATAAAAGTAAATAGTTTTTATCGTTCTGAAAAATTGAATACTGCTTTAGGAGGTAGTAAAAGGTCAAGTCATTTAACCGGTAACGCTATTGACATAACATCTTTAGGAGGAAAGACTAATCTTGAAATGTTTCACTACATAAAAGATAATCTAGACTTTGACCAATTAATTTGGGAATTTGGAACAGAGCCAAAATGGTTGCATATTTCTTACAAGTCTAAAAAAGACAATAGAAAAGAAGTTTTAGTAATTAAGAAAAAAGGAATTTATTACCGTTATGCCGATACCGAATAAAAAAATAGGAGAAAAGCAAAAAGACTTTATGATGCGATGCGTTCCACAGGTAATGCAGAATCACGAAAAGTCTCAGGCGATAGCAATTTGTTACAAGTCTTTTGAGGGTAATATGATTAACCTTGAAACTTATAATGACTATCCGGAAAGTGCAAAAAATAACGCTAAGAAAGTTTTAAAATGGAGGGAAAAATACGGCAGCGAAGTAAAAGGAATGACTAGAACAGGTTGGGTTCGTGCAAATCAATTAGCAAACGGAAAAAATATAAGCAGGGAAACAATAGCTAGAATGTCTGCATTTCAAAGACATAAAAAAAATTCTGCAGTAGCTCCTGAAAACAAAAGTACACCGTGGAAAGACAATGGATATGTAGCTTGGCTAGGTTGGGGCGGAACGTCCGGTATTAATTGGGCTTCTAAGAAGTTAAAATCAATAGATAAAAAATGACAAACGATTATAGAACCCTAGCTTTAAATGCAGGAACATTCGGAATATCAATGACAAGCATAGACGTATTTTTAAAAATCGTTTTATTAACCGTATCAATTTTATATACACTACAAAAGTGGTATTTAATGAATGAAAATAAAGACAAAGAATGATAGCAGCAATTTATGGTTCAACTTGGTGGGGAAGCCCTTTGGTTAATGGTTGGGGAAGCATTTACTATGGCCTAAAAGAATTAAACGAGCCTTTAACAGACGCAACTTTTCAAACCGCAGTAAATGATATTTTAGCTCAGGACGACGACGGAGATTATAACCTTGTCCCTTATGGTAGAATTCAAGATTGGGACGTTTCACAAGTTACTTATATGGGATATGCTTTTGACGGTAGAACAAATTTCAATGGAGATTTAGGTAAATGGGACGTTTTTAACGTAACATCTATGACAAGAATGTTCAGGGATTGTACTAGCTTTAATCAGTACATAGGGGAATGGGACGTTAGCGATAATACTAGTGTATATTTAATGTTCAGAAATGCAAGCTCGTTTAACCAAGATTTAACGTATTGGGATATTACAAATATAACTAGTTTCAACAGTATGTTTAGGGGCGCAACTTCATTCAATGGAGACGTAAGTATTTGGGACACTTCAAATGCAGATAACTTTATAAGAATGTTTACTGACTGTCCTGCCTTTAATCAAGATTTAAGTGCTTGGGATATTACAGGATTGTCTTTAGCTCCGAACGCAGGCCTTGACTTTTTAAATGCATCAACTTTATCAACTGCAAATTATGATGCAACATTAATTGGTTGGGCGGCACAAACTCCAATAAACGGTTTAATTTTTAATTTTGGTACAAGTAAATTTACATTAAGCAGCGCAGCAGAAACTGCAAGAGATACATTAATTAATACCTACGGTTGGACTATTCTTGACGGAGGTGGAATATAAATAAAATACAATGGAAAACATAGAAAAAACTTATACTACTGAAAAAACTTGGTTTATAATTTACGACGATAGCAGAAAAATTATAAGTTACGGCGATGTTAGAGCAGGTCAAGTAATTGGCACAAAATGGGACAATGTAGATTTTTTTACAACTGAAGAAGAATGGCTTAATATTTTAACTCAAAAAAATATAAACCCTTACTTAGTAGAAGATGAAGAATAAAAAAAAATTCTCTGAAACTAGAGTAGGTAAATTTCTTAAAAAGGTTGCACCGAAAATCTTTGGTGTATTGGGCGACGTTATTCCGTCTGTTGGTATTTTAAACAAGGCTAAGGCTTTAATTCAAAATGATAATAGCATAACGGCAGAAGATAAAGAAATTGCTTTAGAACTACTTAAAATTGATACAATAGAAATTCAGGAAATTACTAAGCGGTGGGAATCAGATAACCTTTCAGATAGTTGGCTTTCAAAAAATACAAGGCCAATTACATTGATATTTTTAACCTTGTCTATGACAATTTTAATAGTATTAGATTCTTTGAATATAGAGTTTTCTGTTGGTAGTGAATGGGTTGACCTACTTAAATCACTTTTAATTACAGTTTATGTTGCTTATTTTGGTAGCAGGGGCGTTGAAAAATTTAAGTCTTTGGGAAGATAAAGGGAGTTGAATAATAGCCCTATATTCTTATTTTTATTTTATATTTATATTCACTTATAGTTATAACTATTTTACTATTATAATTTTATGTATTTTTATTTTAATATTATTTTTTAAATATATTTATATATATTTGAATAATATGCTTTAATAAAAAAATGCTAAGTTTATATTTTTATTCCACAAGAAAAAACAATTTTAGTAAAATTTTAAAAATATTGAAATCTAATAAAAAAATAAGCAGGTCAAAAATAGTTAAAAAGCTAGATGCAATATTTAGTCAATATATTAGACTTAAAGATTCAGTAAATGAAAAGGCGACTTGTTTTACTTGCGGAAAAGTAGACCATTGGAAAAAGCTACAAAACGGACATTTTCAATCTAGAAAGCATTATTCAACTAGGTGGGACGAAATTAATTGTCAAGTGCAATGTGCCGGGTGCAATGTTTTTAAATATGGAGAGCAGTACAAATTTTCTGTAAACCTAGACGCAAAATACGGTCAAGGAACTGCAGAAAGGCTAAGTATTAAAGCACAGCAAATAATTAAATTATCTAACTTTGAACTAGAAGAAATGATAAAAGAATATAAAACTTTTGTAGATTCATATTAAATGACTACATTTGAACGTTCTGTTTACCAAACGAGAAAAGGGGTTGAATTAATTTTCACCCTTTTTTTTTGTTTTTTATTTCTCTATTAATATTTTTTTACTACATTTGTATTGCAAACAAATACAAATTAATTTAAAATTAGGTAAAATGGACGCAATTATTTGGAAAGACAAGACAGTAACTTACAAAAACAAAAGCAACAAAGTAGTAACAGAGGAATTAAAAAAGTATGACGGGAACAAGGGCTTTATAATGCCACAATCATATTTAGATGCCTTAAAAAGTTTAAAAAAATAATAATTTAAAAAGCAAAATTATGAGGCAAAAAACACAATTTGAAAAAGACCTAGATTTGTCAATGTCAATTAATGGTAAACAATCGTCTAGAGGCTATTATAATCTAATTGTTAGTATTAGGGACGTAAAACTTTTTAGCGGAGGCTTGAAGCCTCACAGGCATTGGAGATTAAAAGATGTTAAATGGTATTTTGGCTTAAAAGGAAATACTGAAAAAGTATTACTAGGCTTAGAAGATTATCTTTCAATTTTAAAAAAATAATTAATATTAATAAACCGGGCTATAACTTAAATTTTTATAGCCCACAAAACCCGATAAAAATGGTAACAGAACAATTAAATAATTTTAAGTATATTATAAAAGATAATTTGAATACTTATATTAAAATGGTGGATAATTTAGATGAAGTTCACAAAGTTTTGAATAAACTATCGTATCAATTTAA
>Ga0115564_10001248_pt1 | contig 23694 bp, 18 predicted proteins | sample COGITO_mtgs_1105_7_FD_88680 | JGI IMG/M metagenome (GOLD analysis project Ga0115564, IMG submission 88680) | Pelagic marine microbial communities from North Sea - COGITO_mtgs_110523 | ecosystem: Environmental > Aquatic > Marine > Epipelagic | place: Germany:Helgoland, sampling site Kabeltonne...
AAATTGTTTAAAAATTCTCTGGAAAATCATAAATTTGTGGGAACGAATAATATTCAAACCTAAACGAATGATTCATTTTTTTGGAAGCCTTGACACAAAGGTTTTTGCCGTTCAAACAGTAAACGATTTATCCTCCAATACAATCACCAAACTACAATGGCTTTTTGGTAACCAACCAAAAATAGAACAGACAACACTCAATTCAAGTTTTGTAGGTCCACGTGCAGCAATGATTACGCCTTGGAGTACGAATGCCGTCGAAATTACCCAAAATATGGGTATTAAAGGTATTATTCGAATTGAAGAGTTTCATAAAATTGAAGAAGACTTTTCTGATTTTGATCCTATGATTTCTGAGAAATTTGAAGGCTTACATCAGCAGAGTTTTGAGATTGACATCACCCCAGAACCAATCTTAAACATCAGTGATATTGCTACTTACAACCAACAAGAAGGATTGTCTTTAAATGCAGATGAAGTTGAGTATTTAAACCAAGTCAGTGAAAAAATTGGACGCCCTCTCACCGACTCTGAAGTCTTTGGGTTTTCGCAAGTCAATTCTGAGCATTGCCGCCATAAAATATTTAACGGAACCTTTATTATTGATGGGGAAGAAAAACCCACTTCCCTTTTCAAACTCATAAAAGAAACCTCTAAACAACATCCTAACACCATCGTATCGGCGTACAAGGATAACGTTGCTTTTGTAAAAGGTCCTGTTGTAGAACAGTTTGCACCAAAAAGTGCCGACAAACCTGATTTCTATACCACAGAAAATTTTGAATCTGTAATTTCCATCAAAGCTGAAACGCATAATTTCCCGACTACTGTAGAACCTTTTAATGGGGCTGCAACGGGATCTGGAGGCGAAATTAGAGACCGCCTCGCTGGCGGAAAAGGATCACTGCCCTTAGCAGGAACGGCAGTTTACATGACCTCTTACTCGCGATTGAATTCCAACCGACCTTGGGAAGCTGGATTTAAAGAACGAAACTGGCTCTATCAAACCCCGATGGATATTTTGATAAAAGCATCTAACGGTGCTTCTGATTTTGGAAATAAATTTGGACAACCCCTTATTTGTGGTTCGGTACTCACTTTTGAACACCAAGAAGACGCCCAACGTTTAGGCTTTGATAAAGTCATCATGCAAGCTGGCGGTATAGGATACGGGAAAGCCGATCAAGCACTGAAAGACACCCCTGAAAAAAATGATAAAATCGTCATCCTCGGAGGCGAAAATTATCGCATTGGAATGGGTGGCGCTGCCGTATCATCGGCAGATACAGGAGCATTATCTAGCGGAATTGAATTAAACGCCGTACAACGTTCCAATCCTGAAATGCAAAAACGTGCCGCAAATGCAATACGTGGCATGATTGAAAGTCCAGAGAATTTCATCGTATCCATACATGACCACGGCGCGGGTGGTCATTTAAATTGCCTGTCAGAATTGGTTGAAGATACCGGAGGACATATCGATTTAGATGAGCTTCCAATTGGAGACCCTACCCTATCCAATAAAGAATTAATAGGCAACGAATCTCAAGAACGTATGGGACTTGTGATTGCTGAAAGACATATTGACACTTTACAAAAAATTGCCGATAGAGAGCGCGCACCCATGTACACGGTAGGAAACGTGACGGGCGATCACCGTTTTGTGTTTGAATCAAAATCCACAGGCTCAAAGCCTATGGATTTTAATTTAGAAGACATGTTTGGAAGCTCTCCTAAAACAATTTTAGAAGATAAAACCATTGTTAGAAATTATAAATCTGCTTCTTACGACAGTAACTTATTTCAAGACTATCTTAAAGACGTTTTAAAACTTGAATCTGTCGCTTGTAAAGATTGGTTGACCAACAAAGTAGACCGCTGTGTTGGTGGTAAAGTTGCCAAACAACAATGTGTTGGTCCCTTACAACTCCCTTTAAATAATGTGGGTGTAATGGCCTTGGATTATTCCAGTCAAGAAGGTATTGCGACTTCTATTGGACATGCGCCAGTAGCAGCACTTATTGACCCTAAAGCAGGAAGTCGTGCCGCCATTACAGAAGCACTTACCAATATAATTTGGGCTCCTTTAAAAGACGGTTTAGATAGTATCTCATTATCTGCCAACTGGATGTGGCCTTGTAAAAATGAAGGCGAAGATGCGCGCTTGTACAGCGCGGTTGAAGCCATTTCTGAATTTGCAATTGACTTGGGAATTAACGTTCCTACAGGGAAAGATTCGCTCTCCATGAAACAAAAATATCCTGAAGGGGATGTAGTCTCTCCAGGGACGGTGATCATTACGGCAGCAGGAAATTGTAACGCCATTTCTAAAGTCGTTGAGCCTTTATTTAAACCCAATGCAGGTCCAATTTATTACATCAACATATCTCAAGATGACTTTAAACTAGGAGGTAGTGCCTTTGGTCAAATCTTAAATACCATTGGAAAAGACACCCCTCATGTTCAAAGTGCGTCCTATGTGAAAACGGTTTTTAATACGCTTCAGGAGTTGATTAAAAACAATAAAATTGTAGCAGGGCACGATGTGGCATCTGGAGGATTGATTACAACCTTGTTGGAACTTTGTTTTTCAGACACCAATTTGGGAGCCGATTTGAATATGGATGCACTTAAAGAATCGGATAGTATTAAACTGTTGTTTTCTGAAAATTCAGGCATTGTATTTCAGGCAGCAGATGCGTCAGTAGCAGCAGCGCTTTCAAAAGCATCTATTGAGTTTTTTGAAATTGGAACCGTGACGAACCAACCTGTTTTAAATATTAAAAATGCAACGGATAATTTAGCTTTAAACATAAATAATTTAAGAGATGTGTGGTATGAAACATCGTTTTTACTCGATCAAAAACAAACCGCCAATGGATTAGCAAAAGATCGATTTGATAATTATAAAACACAAGCTCTTCAGTACAAATTCCCACAACAATTCACAGGGAAATTACCTAATATCAATTTAGAAAATAAACCGAAAGCGGCTATCATAAGAGAGAAAGGAAGTAATTCTGAACGCGAAATGGCAAACGCCATGTATTTGGCAGGGTTTGATGTGAAGGATGTGCACATGACCGATTTAATTTCGGGACGTGAAACTCTTGAGGATATCCAGTTTATTGGAGCCGTTGGTGGCTTTAGCAATAGTGATGTGTTGGGTTCTGCAAAAGGATGGGCAGGCGCTTTTAAATACAATGAAAAAGCCAAGCTAGCCCTCAAAAACTTCTTTGATCGTCCAGACACCTTATCTGTTGGGATCTGTAATGGGTGTCAACTTTGGATGGAATTGGATTTGATCAACCCAGAACACGAAAAACATGGAAAATTAACATACAATAATTCTCAAAAACACGAAAGTGCCTTTACGTCGGTCACCATTCAGAAAAACAATTCCGTGATGCTATCCTCTCTTGAGGGCAGTACATTGGGCGTATGGATTTCACATGGGGAAGGGAAATTTAAATTGCCTTACGAAGAATCTAGCTATAACATTGTCGGCAAATATGCTTATGATTCCTATCCACACAATCCAAATGGCTCGGATTTTAATACAGCCATGATGTGCGATGCTACAGGGCGCCACTTGGTAACTATGCCCCATATTGAGCGCTCTACATTTCAGTGGAATTGGGCACACTACCCTGAAAATAGAACTGATGAGGTATCGCCATGGCTAGAGGCTTTTGTAAATGCAAAACAATGGTTAGAGGCTTTTAAATAATGTGAAATTATTTTTAAAGATTCAGATTTGATACTCCTTTAAAAATTAGTACTTTGCATCTTCACAATCTTATTACAATTCGATGAAACCAATTACTCGACTTTTTGACTTTGCATATTACCAATTAGAAACTCATAATTTAGAAGCCGCTTTAGTATCAAAGAAAGATGGCGAATGGATAAAAACGTCCACAAAAGAATACCTCGAAAAAGCAAATGCACTCAGTAGAGCCTTGCTTAAAATGGGGGTTCAAAAAAATGATAAAATTGCCGTCATCTCTACAAACAACCGCACCGAATGGTGTATTGTAGACGTTGGAGTGCTTCAGGTGGGCGCTCAAAATATTCCTATTTACCCAACAATTTCTTCAGACGATTATGAATATGTTTTAAATCATAGCGAAGCCATATATTGTTTTGTATCCGATGAAGAGGTTTATAACAAGGTTTTAAAAGTAAAGGATAACACCAAACTAAAAAAAGTTTTTAGTTTTGATGAAATTGAAGGCTGTGAAAATTATACCGAATTATTTAAACTCGGCGCCGACGCAAGTACGCAGCCCGACGTTGAAACACGAAAATCGGAGGTTATTCCTTCCGATTTAGCAACCATTATTTATACATCTGGCACCACAGGAAAGCCAAAAGGTGTTATGTTGTCTCATTTCAATGTGGTTGAAAATGTGTTAGCGAGTATGCCACGCCTTCCCTTAATGGAAGGGACCAATAGAGTGCTTAGTTTTTTACCATTGTGTCATATTTTCGAACGTGTATTAATATACATTTATCAACATGCAGGGGTCAGTATTTATTTTGCTGAAAGTATCGAGAAAATTGGCGAAAATGCGCAAGAGATCAAGCCAAACCTTATGAGTGTGGTGCCGCGATTATTAGAAAAAGTATTTAATAAAATAAATGCCAAGGGCAGCGAATTAACAGGCATCAAAAAAGCCTTGTTTTTCTGGGCCATCAAACTTGGAGAACGCTACGAACCTTACCAAGCCAATGGATTTTGGTATGAGTTTCAATTAAAAATAGCTAGAAAACTAATTTTCAGCAAATGGAAAGCGGCATTTGGAGGGGAATTACATACAATGGTTTCAGGAAGTGCAGCACTTCATCCCCGTTTGGCACGTATTTTTTGTGCGTCGGGAATGATGATAATGGAAGGGTATGGACTTACAGAAACGGCTCCAGTCGTTTCGGTGGGAATGCATGCTGATCATCATTTCAAAATTGGAACGGTTGGAAAACCGATTTCTAATGTGGAAGTGAAAATTGCAGAAGATGGCGAAATTTTAATCAAAGGCCCTAATGTAATGGAAGGGTATTTTAAAGACCCTGAAAAAACCGCAGAAGTGATGAGTGGTGATTATTTTCACACAGGAGATAAAGGCGAAATTGACAACGATGGATTTCTTAAAATCACCGGACGTAAAAAAGAAATGTTTAAAACGTCTGGAGGAAAATACATCATTCCAACCCTTATTGAAAACGATTTAAAAGAATCTAATTTCATCGAACAAGTGATGGTCATTGGTGAAAATAAAAAGATGCCAGCCGCCTTAATTCAGCTAAATTTTGAGTTCATAAAAGAATGGATCGTTAGAAAGAATATCGACCTTGAGCCTACTCCAGAAGCGATTTGTGCGTCTGACATCATCATTGAACGCATCCAGAAAGAAGTAAGTAAATCCAACGAAGGCTTTGGGAATTGGGAACAAATAAAACGGTTTGAGCTGACTCCAGACGTTTGGTGTATAGAAGGTGGACACCTCACGCCTACCATGAAAATGAAACGAAGTGTCATCTTTAACCTCTATAAAGAGTTGGTGTCTAAAATTTATACGGACGATTAAATTTAATTTAAGAGCCGTTGACTATGAGTAACAAACTGTTAAAGTCACGTGTATCTTTGGATGTACGTGACTTTTTTTATAAGTTTATCCTTGATTTTAGCTCCCAAGTCTAAATCTTCATAAGCAGCTTAACCGAATGTAAGCGATTTTTTTATTTGAATTTTAGATGATACTTGGGGACTTGAGTGACATAATACACGTCTATTTGAAATGTATTGTGCTACTTTAGAAGAGAACATACCCAGCTCCGCAAAGTCTCTGACTTCGCGGAACATAAAAAAGTAATTTAGATAGCAAAAGAAATGAGAACTATATAAACTCAAAGTCGGGAGACCGAAGATTCGACTCAGTCAAACTTTAGCTAAAAAAAACAAACATACACAAACACTCAATAAACCATTATGAAAAAAACTTTAATCTTAACAGTAATAATCTTGATATCTAATTTAGTTGATGCACAGCTTATAAAGGAAAAATCAATAAATGTCCAAATTGGATACGGACTTAGTGCGCCAAATAATAGCGTCGATAACATCGTAGATGATGGTTTTTTTACTCAGGGAGAACTCATATTAAAAATTGCTTCTTGGCTTGAATTAAGACCTTATGCAGGTTTGATTTTGACAAGCTCAAACGGGAAGGATTTATATGAGAATCCAACAAATGAAAAAGCCGAATCAAAAGCCCTTTTACTAGGAGGTAAAGCAAGAGTTAGAGCACCAATACCTTGGGTTGCTCCTTACATTGAAATAGGTATAGGAACTTCGATTGGAAAGTTCGAAACATTTACGGCTTTTGATAATATTAATAAAAGTGGAATTATTTACCATATACCTTTTTCTTTAGGATTGGAATTAGGACAAAATAACAATGTCGACTTAGGATTGACCTATTACTTTCAACCTTCAGTTAAACAGTATGTAGGAGCCTTTGCGGTTGGAATAACATTTCCATTAATTAATAAGAAACGTATTAAATAAATTATTAACTCACTCCTATCTAACTAAAACATGAACCCACAATTCCCCGCTGGTGCACGAATACTTCGCGTTCCTAATAAGTTTCAAAAATCACACGATAAGTTTGACTGAGTCGAATCATCGATTTCCCGACTTTAAGCAAACCTATTAAGTAATTCTCTAGGTTTTGTATACCCATCCTTCGTTTAAATATCTTTCTATGAGTAAATAATACTATGCATGCATAACTTTTTTGCTTTTTACTATGCATGCATACTATATTTACTTATCTTTGAGTTTAGATATTAAAATACGCATGAAAGATAAAACAATAGATTACGTTTTGAGAACCACATGGTTGGCGGTTCAAAAGATGTATAATGAAGAGGCTTCAGATTATGGAATCACAATGGCTACAGGCTTCACGCTACTAAGTGTGGATCCACAAAATGGGACGCCTTCAACAGCATTGGGACCAAAAATGGGAATGGAAGCCACCAGTCTATCAAGAATTTTAAAAACTTTGGAAAATTTGAATTTAATAGAACGTTTACCCAATCCAAATGATGGCCGTGGCGTACTTATTCATTTGACTGAGCAAGGGCTAAAAAATAGAGAAGAAGTAAAACAAAATGTTTTAAAGTTTAACAGTGTCATCAAAACTGAAATTTCAGAAGAAAAGTTAAACAACTTTTATGAGGTCTCCGACTGTATAATGGACCTTATATCAAACAAAAAAATATTCTAACAACATTATATATACTTAGATGAAAACACGACGAATCAAAAAAATTGCCATTATTGGATCTGGTATCATGGGCAGTGGTATTGCTTGCCATTTTGCCAATATTGGAGTTGACGTATTACTTTTAGATATTGTCCCCAGAGAACTGAATGACAAAGAAAAAGCTAAAGGCTTAACTTTAGAAGATAAAGTGGTCAGAAACCGACTCGTCAATGACGCCCTTATGGCCTCATTAAAATCTAAGCCCTCCCCTATTTACCATCAAAAATTTGCACAGCGAATTACGACCGGAAACTTAGAAGATGATATTTCTAAGGTAGCCGATGTCGACTGGATCATGGAGGTGGTTGTAGAGCGTTTGGATATCAAAAAAATGGTATTTGAAAACTTAGAAAAATACAGAACACCGGGTACTTTAATAACATCCAACACTTCTGGAATTCCTATAAAATTCATGAGCGAAGGCCGCAGTGAAGATTTCCAAAAACACTTTTGTGGTACACACTTCTTTAATCCTGCACGCTATCTAAAATTATTTGAAATTATTCCAGGTCCGAAAACAGATTCTGATGTTCTTGATTTTTTAGGAAGTTATGGAGAAAAATTTCTAGGAAAAACATCTGTAATCGCTAAAGACACACCAGCATTTATTGGAAATAGAGTAGGTATTTTTAGCATACAAAGTTTATTTCATGCCGTCAAAGATTTAGATCTTACAATTGAGGAAGTCGATAAATTATCAGGCCCTGTCATTGGGCGACCAAAATCAGCCACTTTTAGAACCGTGGATGTTGTTGGCTTAGACACCTTGGTGCATGTAGCAAACGGCATTAGAGAAAATTGTCCTAAAGATGAGCGTTTAGAGTTATTTGAACTCCCAGATTTCATCACTACCATGATGGAAAAAAACTGGTTAGGAAGCAAAACAAAACAAGGGTTTTATAAAAAATCTATTTCTGCTGACGGCAAAAAAGAAATTTTAAGTTTAGACTTAAATACCTTAGAATACCGTTCTGCTAAACGTGCAAAATTTGCAACTTTAGAACTCACTAAAACTATCGATAAAGTCGTAGATCGCTTTAAAATTTTAGTCAACGGAAAAGATAAAGCAGGTGAATTTTACCGTAAAAGTTTTACCGCACTATTTGCGTATGTCTCTAACCGAATACCAGAAATTACAGACGAGCTCTATAAGATTGATGATGCCATGAAAGCCGGTTTTGGATGGGAACATGGACCTTTTCAAATATGGGATGCTATAGGAGTGGACAAAGGAATCGAATTAATGAAAGCAGAAGGCTTAGAACCTGCTGCTTGGGTTAATGAGATGTTAGATTCTGGATCTAATTCATTTTATACGGTTAAAGAAGGCGCAACCTATGCTTATGATATTCCTAGTAAAACACAAACTAAAATACCTGGTCAAGATAGTTTTATCATCTTAGACAACATTAGAAAAACAAACGAAGTCTTTAAAAACTCTGGCGTTGTTATTGAAGATATTGGCGATGGCATTCTAAATTTAGAATTTCAATCAAAAATGAACACTATTGGTGGCGATGTTTTAGCTGGATTGAACAAAGCTATTGACTTAGCTGAAAAAGATTTTGCTGGTTTAGTTGTTGGAAACCAAGCAGCAAACTTTTCAGTAGGTGCTAACATAGGTATGATCTTTATGATGGCTGCAGAGCAGGAATATGACGAACTTAATATGGCTATCAAATACTTCCAAGATTCCATGATGCGCATGCGGTACTCATCAATCCCAACTATCTCTGCCCCTCACGGCATGGCATTGGGTGGCGGTTGTGAATTATCTCTTCATGCTGATAAAGTCGTGGCCGCAGCAGAAACCTACATGGGACTTGTAGAATTTGGTGTTGGGGTGATCCCCGGCGGAGGTGGCTCGAAAGAAATGGCTCTAAGAGCTCAAGATATGTTCCAAAAAGGCGATGTTCAATTAAATGTATTGCAAGAACATTTCTTAACTATTGGGATGGCTAAAGTATCTACGTCTGCATATGAAGCATTTGATCTAAACCTCTTACAAAAAGGAAAAGACGTTGTTGTTGTAAACAAAGACAGACAAATAGCAGTTGCAAAACAACATGCAAAATTAATGGCTGAGAGCGGTTACACACAACCTTTAAAAAGAACAGACGTAAAAGTATTAGGAAAACAAGCGCTAGGCATGTTTTTAGTAGGAACCGATTCCATGCAGGATAGCAACTACATTTCAGAACATGACATGAAAATCGCAAACAAACTAGCCTATGTCATGGCTGGTGGTGATTTATCTGAACCTACTTTAGTATCTGAACAATATTTATTGGATTTAGAACGTGAAGCCTTCTTAAGTTTATGTACCGAAAGAAAAACCTTAGAACGTATACAACATATGTTAAAAACGGGAAAACCATTAAGAAACTAAAATGACGAATAAAAATGACATAAGACTAAATGATATAAGACGACAAGACTGTTCGCAAAGTCCTACATGTTAAGTCTATTTAATTCATAAGTCAAAAAAAAGAGATAGAACAATGGCCGCAAGACATAATTTTAGAAAATTAACTATATGGAAATACGGACTAGCTATCGTAAAAGAAACCTATGCTGTAAATAAGAATTTTCCAAAATCTGAAATTTATGCTTTGTCAAGTCAAATGCAACGTTGTTCAGTGTCGATTCCTTCCAATATAGCTGAAGGCACAAGCAAAGGTACTGATAAACATTTTTCTCAATATTTAGAAACAGCATTAGGATCTGCTTTTGAATGGGAAACACAATTAATTATCTCTTTTGAAGTAGGTTATATTTCTCAAGCCACTTTTAAACATTTAGAAACTAAAATTCAAATTATTCAAGGTATGATTACACGTTTTATGGAAAATTTAAGCAAGTCTTAAGTCATACGTCAAATCATCATAAGTCAAAAACAAAAGATATGAGCAAACAAGCATACATTGTAAAAGCCTATAGAACCGCTGTTGGCAAAGCTCCAAAAGGCGTGTTCCGTTTTAAAAGAGCCGATGAATTAGCAGCCGAAACCATCAAATACATGATGAACGAATTGCCCGATTTGGATCCAAAACGTATAGATGACGTTATTGTTGGAAACGCGATGCCTGAAGGTTCGCAAGGCCTAAACATGGCACGTTTGATCTCATTAATGGGTCTAGACATTGTGGATGTACCTGGCGTAACAGTCAACCGTTTTTGTTCATCTGGAATAGAAACTATTGGAATGGCCACCGCAAAGATTCAAGCTGGAATGGCCGATTGCATCATAGCAGGAGGTGCTGAAAGCATGAGTAGTGTGCCAATGACAGGCTATAAACCAGAACTTAATTATGACCTCATAAAAGCGGGTCATGAAGATTATTATTGGGGCATGGGAAATACCGCTGAGGCGGTTGCTAACCAATTTAAAGTTTCAAGAGAAGATCAAGACGAATTTGCTTATAATTCGCATATGAAATCATTAAGAGCGCAAGCTGAAAATCGTTTTCAAGATCAAATTGTTCCTATTAATGTAGAACAAACATATATTGATGTAAATGGAAAGAAAGCAACAAAATCATATACCGTCACTAAAGATGAAGGACCAAGAGCTGGAACCAGTAAAGAAGCACTAGCAAAGCTAAGAGCTGTTTTTGCCGCTGGAGGAAGTGTAACAGCTGGTAACTCCTCACAAATGAGTGATGGCGCCGCTTTTGTGATGGTGATGAGCGAAGCGATGGTTAAGGAATTAAACCTGGAACCAATCGCACGCTTAGTGAATTATGCCGCTGCAGGTGTAGAGCCTAGAATTATGGGTATTGGTCCCGTAAAAGCGATCCCAAAAGCCTTAAAGCAAGCTGGGTTAAAGCAAAAAGACCTTTCATTAATCGAATTAAATGAAGCATTTGCATCGCAATCATTGGCGGTCATTCGTGAACTAGACCTTAACCCAAATATTATAAACCCTAACGGAGGTGCTATCTCTTTGGGTCACCCATTAGGCTGTACAGGTGCAAAACTATCTGTACAATTATTTGATGAAATGCGTAAGCAACAAATGCAAGGTAAATACGGAGCAGTAACCATGTGTGTGGGGACGGGACAAGGTGCTTGTGGGATTTTTGAGTTTCTTAAATAGAATCAAGACGAAAAGAACCTAGATTATATTTCAAAAGAACAATTTAAAGTATTAGAAGACAAAATAAAGCAAATACAAAAAATGATTTCAAGTTTTTTTAATCTGGACTTAAATAGTCTTGACTCTTGACTCTTGGATCATAAATCTAAAGAACATGGAAACAAACAACAAACAACTCTTAAGAGGAGGTCAATTCTTAGTTAAAGAAACAAACTGTGAAGACGTATTTACACCTGAAGACTTTTCAGAAGAGCAAACAATGATGAAAGAAGCGGTTATGGAATTTAATGATCGAGAAATTATCCCTCACAAAGCACGCTTTGAAGCTAAAGATTTTGCTTTGACAGAAGAATGTATGCGCAAAGCGGGTGACCTTGGCTTTTTGAGCGTTGCTGTTCCTGAAGCCTATGGCGGTATGGGTATGGGATTTGTATCGACTGTACTAACATGTGATTATATTTCAAGTGGAACAGGCTCTTTTAGTACTGCTTTTGGTGCTCACACAGGTATTGGAACAATGCCAATAACTTTATATGGTACCGATGAACAGAAATTAAAATACGTGCCAAAATTAGCTTCTGGGGAGTGGTTTGGCGCTTACTGCCTGACAGAGCCTGGTGCTGGATCGGATGCTAATTCTGGTAAAACAACTGCTGAATTATCTACAGATGGAAAATCTTATAAAATCAATGGTCAAAAAATGTGGATCTCAAATGCTGGCTTTTGCAGTGTAATGATTGTTTTTGCCCGTATTGAAGATGATAAAAACATTACTGGTTTCATAGTTGAATACGATGGGAAAAACCCTAACGGAATTACTTTGGGGGAAGAAGAGCACAAATTAGGGATTCGCGCTTCATCAACCCGTCAGGTGTTTTTTAATGATACGGTTGTACCAGCTAAAAACATGTTAGCTGGACGTGGAGAAGGATTTAAAATTGCCATGAACTCACTAAATGTAGGACGTATCAAATTAGCTGCAGCTTGTTTGGATTCTCAAAGACGTATTATAAATATTGCTGTTAATTATGCCAAGGAGCGTAAACAATTTAATACACCTATTGCAGACTTTGGAGCCATCAAAGTAAAGTTAGCTGAAATGGCAGCGAGTGCATATGCTGGTGAATCTGCAACCTACAGAGCTGCTAAAGATATTGAAAATCGAATCGCAATAAGAGAAGCATCTGGAAATACACATCAAGAAGCAGAACTTAAAGGAGTTGAAGAATATGCTATTGAGTGTTCGATATTAAAAGTTGCCGTATCTGAAGATGTACAAAACTGTGCTGATGAAGGGATTCAGATTTTTGGAGGTATGGGATTCTCTGAAGAAACGCCAATGGAATCTGCTTGGAGAGATGCTAGAATTGCTCGTATTTATGAAGGAACCAACGAAATCAACAGAATGCTGTCTGTTGGTATGCTCGTTAAAAAAGCTATGAAAGGGCATGTTGATTTATTGGGGCCAGCTTCGAAAGTTCAAGAAGAACTTATGGGGATCCCTTCTTTTGACACCCCTGATTATTCTGAATTGTTTTCAGAAGAAAAGGAAATGATTAATAAATTGAAAAAAATATTCTTAATGGTTGCTGGTGGAGCGGTTCAAAAATATGGACCTCAACTAGAAGACCATCAACAATTATTGATTGCGGCGGCCGACATTTTAATTGAAATTTACATGGCTGAATCCGCCATTTTACGAACTGATAAAAATGTAAAACGTACGAGTCAAAAAGAACAGTCTGCACAAATCGCGATGGCAAAACTATATTTATATCATGCTGTTGACACCGTTGAACAAAAAGGAAAAGAAAGCATTATTTCTTTTGCAGAAGGCGATGAACAACGGATGATGTTGATGGGGCTGAAGCGATTTACAAAATATGCGAACTATCCAGATATCGTAGATTTACGTATCGAAATAGCTGAAAAAGTTAAAGAAGAAAATAAATACTGTTTTTAAACTCAGCTTTATGACCCGTTCTAAAAAAACGTTTCAATTCACTTTGAAACGTTTTTTTTTTTGCAAAATTTACAGTCTTTAAGCATTGCTTTTAAAATTAGTTTAACTTTAGGGAAAATTATTCCTTTGAACCAACCATATCTAAATCTTGAAATCCAAGTGAAATGATTAAATGGATGTAATAAGTGACCGTTAATAATCAATGAAAAATATGAAAACCAAATCTTTATTGCTAAGCCCCATTTTACTACTAAGCATATTGATCAATGGACAAAATTTAAAATCAGACACAGAAGTTTTTACGCGTCAAGACACCTTGAGAGGCAGTATTACTGCCGAACGCGCCTGGTGGGATTTAAATTATTATCATTTAGATATTTCAGTCAATCCAGAAACAAAATCCATTAAAGGAAAAAATACCATTCGTTATACAGTTCTTAAACCCTATCAAACACTTCAAATCGATTTACAAGCACCCATGAAACTCACCAAAGCAATTCAAGACGGGGAGGAATTAGAGGTTTTAAAAGACGGTAATGCGCACTTTATCAACTTAAAAAAACCACAAATAGCCATTGGCACTCAAGAAGAAATTGAACTCTTTTACGAAGGTCAACCAAGGGAAGCTGTCAGAGCACCTTGGGACGGTGGGATCTCATGGAAAAAAGATGAAAATGGGACTGATTTTATTGCCTCCTCCTGTCAAGGTTTAGGCGCCAGTGTGTGGTGGCCAAACAAAGACCATATGTATGATGAAGTAGACAGTATGAAAATTAGTGTCAATGTTCCAAAACAATTGATGAATATCTCTAATGGACGATTAGAATCTATTGAAAAAAAAGATGACGATACCACCACCTACCATTGGGTGGTTACAAATCCCATTAACAATTATGGCGTAAACATCAATATTGGAGACTATGTTTATTTTTCAGAGATTTATGAAGGCGAAAAAGGCCCTTTAGACATGGATTATTATGTTTTGAGAGACCATCTAGAAAAAGCAAAAAAACAATTCAAAGATGCACCAAAAATGATGAAAGCCTTTGAACATTGGTTTGGGCCCTACCCTTTTTATGAAGACAGTTTCAAACTGGTTGAAGTCCCTTATCTTGGGATGGAACACCAAAGTTCTGTGACCTATGGCAATCAATTTAAACAAGGCTATTTGGGAAGAGATTTATCTGGAACAGGTTGGGGATTAAAATTTGATTTTATTATCATTCACGAATCTGGTCACGAATGGTTTGCGAATAATATTACCTATAAAGATGCTGCTGACATGTGGATTCACGAAGGATTTACTGCTTATTCAGAAAATCTATTTTTAGACTATCATTATGGAACAGAAGCGTCGGCAGACTATGTGATTGGAACGCGAGCGAACATCCAAAATGACAAACCGATCATTGGCACTTATAATGTGAATTCCGAAGGCTCTTCGGATATGTATTATAAAGGAGCCAATATGCTACATACCTTACGTCAACTGATTAATGATGATCAAAAATGGCGACAACTATTAAGAGGCTTGAACAAAACCTTTTACCATCAAACCGTCACCACTCAAGAGATTGAAAACTATATAAGTGAGTTTTCAGGTTTAAAACTAACCGCCTTTTTCAATCAATACCTTCGTGACATACGCATTCCAAATTTTGAATATTATTTAGAAAACAATGAATTAAGCTACCGTTGGAACAACGTAGTAGATGGTTTTGAAATGCCAATTGAAATAGAAATCAATGACAAAAACCAATGGCTCTATCCTACTGCCGTTTGGCAAAAAACGGAAATCAACTCCTCAAAAATAAATATTGACAGAAACTATTATATCGATCACAAACAACTGAAATAAACAAAAATTAAACCACTATGAAAACGATACTATCCATTCTGTTATTAGTATTAAGTTTTACGAGTTCCGCACAGGAATTTTCAATGGAACTTCTTAAAAACAAAACCCCTCGAAACATAGGGCCAGGCGGCATGTCGGGGCGAGTCACTTCCATAGATGTAGTACACTCCAATACTGACATCATGTATGCAGGCACAGCCTCCGGTGGCTTGTGGAAATCGACTTCAGGAGGTACCAAATGGGCACCCATTTTTGAAAATGAAGCAACAGCTTCTGTTGGTGCAGTTGCTATTCAGCAATCCAACCCAAGTGTCATTTGGGTAGGAACTGGCGAAGGCAATCCTCGCAACAGTCTAAATGGCGGTTATGGCATCTATAAATCATTGGATGGTGGTAAAAATTGGATGTTGATGGGCTTAGAACAAACGCGACATATTCATCGTGTTATTATTGACCCTACAAATCCGAATACAGTTTATGCAGCCGCCATTGGATCTCCATGGGGAGAACATCCAGAACGGGGCGTGTATAAAACCACTGATGGCGGTAAAAAATGGACTAAAATATTATATACAAATCAAAAAAGTGGAGCGGCAGATTTAGTGATGGACCCTCAAAACCCTAATAAATTGATCGCGGCCATGTGGGAACACAAACGCGACCCTTGGTTTTTTAATTCTGGTGGAGAAGGGTCTGGTCTCTACAGCACCTATGATGGTGGCGACACTTGGAAAAAAATAACCTCTGAAGATGGTCTGCCAGAAGGAAATTTAGGGAGAATTGGCATCGCAATAGCCCCTAGCAAACCCGATGTTATTTATGCTCTTGTCGAAGCCAAAAAGAATGCTTTATACAAAAGTACCGATGGTGGAGTCAACTGGAAAAAGGTCAGTGATAAAATGAACGAAATCGGAAATCGCCCTTTTTATTATGCTGATATATATGTCGATTCTCAAAACGAAAATCGGTTGTTTTCAATTTTTACCTATGTCAATGTAAGTGAAGATGGCGGAAAAAGTTTCAAACAACTCATGCCGGCTTACGGGGTTGATAACGGAGTTCATCCAGATCATCATGCTTGGTGGATACATCCAACAAATAGCGATTTTATGATTGATGGAAACGATGGAGGTATGAACATCACCAAAGATGGTGGCGACTCCTGGCGATTTATAGGGAACCTACCAGTCGCACAATTTTATCATATCAATGTGGACAACGAATTTCCTTACAATGTCTACGGAGGTATGCAAGACAATGGCTCCTGGAGAGGTCCCGCTTACGCATGGCGCGCGCAAGGCATTAGAAATTCGTATTGGCAAGAAATAAGTTTCGGAGATGGGTTTGACGTCATTCCAGATAAAGATGATTCTCAATATGGTTGGACCATGAGTCAAGAAGGCTATGTGAGTCGTTACGATTGGAAAACCGGTAATAATTACATTATACGCCCTACCCATAGCGATGCGGATGTAACTCTTAGATTCAATTGGAATGCAGCGATTAACATAGATCCAAACTCAAATAACACCCTATACTTTGGAAGTCAGTTTGTGCATAAATCAATAAACAAAGGAGATACATGGACGGTTATTTCGCCCGATTTAACGACCAATGATCCTGATAAATTAAAACAACACGAAAGTGGCGGATTAACGATGGATGCAACGGGTGCTGAAAACCATTGTACTATTTTGGTTATCGAACCTTCAGAAGTGGAAGAAAATATGCTTTGGGTAAGCACCGATGATGGTCGCGTACACTATACGAAAGATGGAGGCTTAGAATGGATAGACGTCTCAAAAAATATTAGAGGCTTGCCAAAAGGAAGTTGGATTCCACAAATTAAAGCATCCAAAACAAATAAAGGTGAAGCACTTTTAGTCGCCAATGATTACAGACGATTTAATTATACACCTTATGTGTATCGCACAAAAAACTATGGAAAAACATGGGAGCGCATTGTTGATGCAACAGATGTAACAAGTTATGCATTATCCATTGTAGAAGACATTGAAGAACCTAATTTATTGTTTTTAGGTACCGATGATGGACTCTATATTTCTATTGATAACGGAAACAAATGGACCAAATGGACCGAAGGATTCCCAACCGTTTCTGTAAAAGATTTGGTGATTCATCCGCGTGAACATGACTTGGTGATTGGGACTTTTGGACGGGCGGCTTGGATATTAGATGACCTCCGCCCTTTAAGAGCCATCGCAAAAGATCAAAATTTGCTTCAAAAAACGGTTCATTTGTTTGACCCACCTACGGCATACCAAGCGGCATATCAACAACCCACAGGAAGTCGATTTGGGGGCGATGCTTTATTTAATGGTGAAAACAGAAATAGTGGTGCACAGTTTTCATATTATTTAAAAATTCAAGAACCAGATTCAAAAACAAGCGAGGAAGAAGAAGAAGAAGAAGAAGAAGAAGAAGAAGAAGAAGAAGAAGAAGAAACGACAACAGCTGTCAAATGGGATTCCTTACAGCTTCAGATATTTGATGGAGATCGTCTTATCCGATCCTTAAAACAAAAAACACCCAAAGAAGAGGGTATTCATACTTGGAAATGGAATATGGATGAAAAAGGAGTCGAACGCCCTTCAAAAAAAGCACGTGAATCAAAACGAGAACCTTCAGGAATACAAGTAATTCCTGGACAGTACCGCGTTGTACTTAGTTATGGCGATCAAAACTCTGAGAACTTTATTGAAGTTCAGAACGACCCACGAATTCGCTACGATGCTGCTGACACACAAGAGGTTTATGAAACATTAAAAGATTTAGAACATCTGCAAGAAATTACGGCCAATGCTGTAGAACAACTTGTAGAAAGTAAAAGTATCGTTTCAGAGTTTTCGGATAAACTGACCGAAAAAAATGAAAAATTAAATAAAGATGCTATTGAAAATTGTGAAAAAATCACCAAAAAAATAGACACTATTTTAGCCCTCTATTTTGGAAAAGATGATAAACGTCAAGGAATTACAAGTGACCCTGTGGTTTCTGTGACAGAGCGCATTGGCACGGCTTCGTATTATATCAGCACACGTCAACATGGAATAACAGACACGGAACACAGCCTTATGGAGCAAGCTAAAACGGCTATTGATAGTGCCTTAAAAAAAACCAATACCTTTTTTGAAGATGAATGGTTCATATTTCAGACCGAAATGGAATCTAAAGATTTGTCTCCATTTAAGACGATGAAAATATTTAAATTAAAAAATTAAACCCCGTTCTTATGCGGTTGCGATTTTTTAACTAACTTTCGGATAATAAAATGAAAAAAAAATGAAAAAAACAATCCTAGCTTCACTTCTTATTGTCAGTGTCTTAGCATGTAAACAAGAAGTCAAAAAAACAGATACAGACTCAACAGATGTCTCTAAGTCCGAAAAAACTCAAGAACACTTTAAAAGTTCGCGCTCTTTAACGATTGAGCTCAGTCCAAAAAGTAACAGTACAGTTATGGGTACAGCTAAATTTGTAGAAACCGACGGCGTTGTTCAAATGACTGCGGTGATCAAAGGACTTTCGGAAGGATCTCATGCGATACATATTCATCAGACAGGTGATTGTTCATCAGTAGATGGGAAATCGGCAGGCGGTCATTGGAATCCAACAGCACAACCACATGGAAAATGGGGTGCTGAAACAGGGCATCACAAAGGGGATATTGGAAATTTCATCGTTAAAAATTCAGAAGACGCTACAACCGTGGAGTTTAGTACAAACCAATGGTGCATTGGTTGTGGAGATGACACAAAAGATATTCTAGGAAAAGGCATTATTGTGCATCAAGGAGTGGACGACTTTACTTCTCAACCTTCTGGAGCCGCTGGCAGCCGAGTGAGTTGTGGAGGAATCATCGAATAATTTAATTAAAAAAGAAAGATACAAAGCTACTTGTAATAAGTAGCTTTTTTAATTTTACATCAAATTACTTTTAAGTATGAACCCATCAGGAAACGGTTGGATTACTAAACTTTTAAGGCTACTCAAAGCTAATTCGGAGCACGAATTTGAGTCGTTGGAACAGTTGTATCCAAAACTCAGAAAGGTTGGTTTTTTATATGGTAGTAATATGGCTACGCTCAATCATATTGCGGACAATCCAGATTACACCAAAGAAGAACGTTGTAAAATCAATTTATTGATCGCGTTATATGCTGTCCATTCAGACACAAAATATACAGAATCATTTGAAAAAAGTTTGTTAGAGTTTTATAAAGAAATTACCTTTTATAAATCAACTCTCATAAGTAGTATTCTAGGAAACAACCTAGAATCCATTCTACATAAACGCATTCATATTGATAATAATATTCTGACTAAAAATTTTAGCTTTCTTGTGACAAATGCCCTCCTATTTATGGATGTAATGGCATACCGAGAATATTTAAAAGGCGAAAAAAATACAATCCTTTATTTAAAACAGTTTGAAAATTCCATTAGAACTTTAGTGTTAAGTGCTTTAAATTCTAAATCTCTAAAAACATCTTATGATGATAGTTTGATCAAACTTTTAGAGTCTTCATTTCGATTTACGGACGACGCTACTCATAATTACAAAACGGTCATTGATACTGCTCCGTCAGAATTAGAATCCTTTTATTATTTAGATTTGGTATGTATGTCAACTTGGGGTGATCTGAAAATTGAAGCAACAGAGCAAAGGTTTTTGAATATATTAGGATCAGATCTTAATATTTCAAAGTCAAAAATTGCTGAATCTATAACTTCAATACAAATATTTTATACAACGCATAAAAGTAGAATGGAACTTTTAAACTCCAAAAGCAGTGTTCAAAGTTTTTATGACAACACCAGCTTGATGGTCCGTAAACTAATTTCGAGAAATAGTAAACGCCTATTTCAGGAATTAAAAGAGAGCAAAGACTTGGTTAAATTATTATCCCAATCAGCTCATAGAGAGCTGAATGATAGCGAACAAAAACAAATGCAAGAACAGTTGTTAGATGTCTTAAAATCGATTCCAAGTTTAGCAATTTTCTTGTTACCTGGCGGTGCTATTTTATTACCTCTTTTTGTGAAATTTATCCCTAAAATATTACCCTCTGCTTTTGATGACAATAGAATAAATGATTAAGTCATAAAAATACTACCTTTGAAGCATGGGATTAAACAACAACGATATTTTCAAAAAACTTAGAGTCGCTCATAAATTAAGAGATGACGATATTGTAAAAATTTGCAGTTTAAAAGATTTTAAAATAACCAAAAGTGAACTGAATGCAATTTTCAGAAATGAAACCCACCCCAAATACATGGAGTGTGGCGATCAATTTTTAAGAAATTTCTTAGACGGATTGATCATTCACCTTCGGGGGCCAATGCCCCCAAAGGCTTCTAGTACTAGTTCTATTTCTAAAAAATAATTAGGATGAGAGGATATTTTATAATCGGATGTTTTATAAGCTTACTTTTTAATTGCAAAGAGGCAAACAAAAAGAACCTTATGGACGTAGCGTATGTGAATACTCTTAACATAAATAGAGAAATTCGCGCTGAAAATCGAGTCAAATATTTAGAACTGACAGGTTTATTTAAGTTAGATTCCACCACGAATACATTTGGAAAAGACGCTTCAAATAAATTTGTTTTAAATATTGAAAATTTAGCGACAACCATTGGAAGCATCGATCTATCAAAAGATGGACTTGCTTTTTACGCCACAAAAGGCATCAAAGTCACAACTGAAGGTGGTGAAGAAATAGACACTTTAAATCTAGGAATTGATGCCTATGGAAACTCAGTCCAGCTTTTTCACAAACAGCTAAAATGGCAAGTGATTACGCGTTCTGGAGTCTTGTACCTAAGAGTGTGGGATTTAAAAAACCTTGCAATTCAAGCTTTCAAAGGGTTTAAAAGTTATGACATTAATAGTGAATTTATTATCGAAGCAGACTTTAAGTATTTTGAAACTATGCATCTAGAGTCTGTAGCATCCAAACTGGGTGTACCAGACGTCACCGATTTTATTGGGCAAGTGCGTTTTAGTTATAAAGGAGTCCCATACAGTTTAGACGTGGGCAGTGAAGGATTTGTAATGGTTGGAGATTTAACCTCTGGAGAAACCACTTATGGAGGAGGACGGTATATGTATCTTGAGCTTCCAGAAACAAATGGTGCCATTACATTAGATTTTAATTATCTATTTAACCCACCTTGTGCCTATTCGGAATTTACTACTTGTTTGTACCCGCCGCGACAAAATCAACTCGCTTTTGGTGTTAAAGCCGGAGAACTTCTAGAACAAGCATTGTGATTTTTTATAAATTTGAGTAACATTTTATTAAATAGACAGACTAACATTACAACTAATTAACCAATTTGAAATCATCAGAACATAATTTTATAAAACTTTTGCAAAAGCACCAGAACATCGTGCATAAAATTTGCAGGCTTTATACGAATGATTCTGATGCGCATAAAGATTTGTTTCAGGAAATTACAATTCAGTTATGGAAGGCCTATCCGAAATTTAGAGGCGACTCAAAATTTAGTACTTGGATGTACAGAGTGGGTTTGAATACCTCTATCACCCTCTACCGAAAATCCTTGCGAAGGGTAGAAAGTCACAGCATTGAATCGATAGCTTATAAGCTTTCTTATGAGGAATATGATGACACTAAGGATGAGCAAATGAAACTAATTTATGCCGCCGTGCATAAGTTAAACGACATCGAAAAAGGAATTGTTTTCTTGTATTTAGAAAATAAAAATTATAGAGAAATTAGTGAAACACTAGGGATTAGCGAAGTCAATGCGCGTGTTCGAATGAACCGTATTAAAACAAAACTAAAAACCAAGTTAAATTCTTAAATATGGATGAATTAGAGCTATTAAAAAAAGACTGGGAGGCGTCTTCTAAAAACTATCCAGAGTTAAACAAAGAGGACATTTATAAATTAATTTATAAACGTTCTTCATCCATTGTGAAATGGATTTTTATCATCAGTCTGTTAGAATTTGCATTTTGGGTTCTTATTTCTTTAGCCTTAAACGGTGCCGAAGATTTAGAAAAAATAAAAAGTTATAATGTAGAATACATCCTATACCCTCTTACAGTTTTAGGCTATATTATTTTAGGCTATTTCTTTTATATGTTTTATAAAAACTACAAAAATATATCGGCTATAGAAAATACAAAAATGTTGATGGAACGGATTTTAAAAACACGCAAAACTGTAAAATACTATGTTATTTTCAATCTTGCTTTTATGTGTATTTCTATTATTGTTGGCGTTTGTATTGAGTTGACAAAAAATCCAGAAGTTCAAACACTACTCTCAAGAATTGATTCAGAAGGCGAAGGGAATATTACTGTATTTTATCTGATTGTTATTGGATTAAGTTTAATTGCAATGGCAGTTGTTACAGCATTTTTGTTAGGATTCTACTATTTGATTTATGGACTGTTGTTGAAACGTTTAAAATCTAATTATAAAGATCTAAAAGAGTTGATTACCGCAGAATAAACTACCATTTTCGTTTATCGTTTAGAGATTCCTTTTCCAATAATTCTTCTTGTGAAATCACTTTCATAAATGATGGATGTTGTTCAATCGCATACTCAATTTTTTCTACGATTTGATCAATCGACTCCTTTTCATAATCAATCTCTAAAGGAGCCTTAATTTCCATTGTCTGAAGAATATTTTTTTTCTTTACACGAATGCCTTTTTTATCAAATGACCGTCTAAAACCATCGATCACAATCGGAACAACTATAGGTTGGTAATGCTTGATAATATGTGCCGTTCCTTTTCGGATGGGCTTAAAAGGAGTCGTCGTTCCCTGAGGAAATGTAATCACCCAGCCATCATTTAGTGCTTTATTAATGTTTGAAATATCGCTCATTTTAACTTGACGATTCACATTTTCGCCGGAAGCACGCCACGTTCTTTCGATACTAATAGACCCCGCGTAAGCAAATATTTTTGGAAGCAAGCCTGATTTCATAGTTTCTTTAGCAGCCACAAAATAAACATTCAATTTCGGATTCCATAAATAACCAACATTTTTAATATTGTCATCACGTCCACTTAGTGCTGCATTAAATACATGAAACATCGCCATTACATCCGCAAAATACGTTTGATGGTTAGAAATAAACAAAACGTTATTATGAGGTAAATTTCGTAAAATATCGGAACCTTCTATCTGAAGTTCGTTGAATCCTCTGTATCGTCGGTGACTTAATACTCCTGCAATTCGAATGACCCATTTTTTGAGAAACAAAAATTGACCGAATATATTTTTCTTGAAAAGACCCATTAAGATTTTAAAAAAAGTTATTCTGCAAACGTAAGCTATTTTTTTAAAATTTGATTTAACATTGATTTAATTTCTATCAACATCATGGCGGTCGCTCCCCAAACAATACGTCCGTTGAGTTTAAAAG
>Ga0115564_10001267_pt1 | contig 23431 bp, 22 predicted proteins | sample COGITO_mtgs_1105_7_FD_88680 | JGI IMG/M metagenome (GOLD analysis project Ga0115564, IMG submission 88680) | Pelagic marine microbial communities from North Sea - COGITO_mtgs_110523 | ecosystem: Environmental > Aquatic > Marine > Epipelagic | place: Germany:Helgoland, sampling site Kabeltonne...
CGATGAGCGTATCACTTTAGAAGCGGATGAGATTGCACAAACTGAAACTTATGATGAAGAATCACTTCACATGCGTCAGTTGCTTAAAACTAAATTAATTGATATGGACCTTTCAGTTCGTGCTCTTAATTGTTTAAAAGCTGCAGAAGTTGATACTCTTGGTGATTTAGTATCTTTCAATAAAAACGATTTAATGAAATTTAGAAACTTTGGTAAAAAATCATTAACAGAACTTGAAGAGTTAGTCAATGTTAAAGGCCTTAGCTTCGGAATGGATTTAAGTAAATACAAATTAGATAAAGATTAATTACTTTATAATTTGCGCCTCCTAAACGAGTTGATGCAAGATAAGGTTTAAACAAAATGTCATGAGACACGGAAAGAAAATAAATCATTTAGGCAGAAAAACTGCGCACAGAAAGTCAATGTTAGCAAACATGGCCTGTTCATTAATTGAACATAAGCGTATCAATACAACAGTTGCAAAAGCTAAAGCTTTAAAGCAATTTGTTGAGCCTTTAATTACAAAATCAAAAGACGATACAACACACAACAGACGTATTGTATTTAGTAGACTAAGGCAAAAAGAAGCCATCACTGAATTATTTGGTGGTGTTGCAACTAAAATTGCTGATCGTCCAGGAGGATATACCCGAATTATCAAACTAGGAAATCGTCTTGGTGATAATGCGGATATGGCAATGATCGAACTAGTAGATTTCAATGAAATTTACAATGCCGACAAACAACCTAAGAAAAAGACTACTCGTAGAAGTCGTAGAGGAGGTGCTGCAAAACCTGTAGCTGTTGTTGAAACGACTACAACTACAGAAGAAGAAGAATAGATGTTAATAAGCATTTAAAATTTTAAGGATAAACTTTTTTAGTTTATCCTTTTTTTTGTGCAATTTTGTAAAACCTTACAAGACTTCAAAAATAATGAAATACACAACACGAAAAAAAGCCATCTTACTTCTTGCAGATGGCACCATTTTTTATGGTAAAGCAATAGGCAAAGAAGGTACTGCTTTTGGAGAAGTTTGCTTCAATACCGGAATGACTGGCTATCAAGAGATTTTTACCGACCCGTCTTATTTTGGACAACTGATGGTTACGACCAATCCTCACATCGGAAACTACGGAGTTAACGAAACAGAAATGGAATCAGGTTCCATCAAAATTGCAGGTCTCATTTGTAAAAACTTTAGCTATAACTACTCGCGCGTGGATGCTAATGGATCTCTTGTAGACTTTCTGGATGCTCATGATTTATTCGCTATTTCTGATGTGGACACGAGAGCCCTCGTAAGTTATATCCGTGAAAACGGTGCTATGAATGCCGTCATATCTACTGAAGTAGATGATATCGATAACCTTAAAAAACAACTTGCTGAAATTCCACAAATGGAAGGCTTGGAGTTAGCGTCTAAAGTATCCACTAAAGAACCTTACTATTTTGGAGATAAGAATGCCACTTACAAAATTGCAGCCCTTGATATAGGCGTTAAAAAGAATATACTCCGCAATTTCGCTAAACGCGATGCCTATATAAAAGTATTTCCATTCAACTCCACTTTTGAAGAATTGAGTGCATGGAACCCTGATGGCTATTTCTTATCGAATGGTCCTGGAGATCCAGAACCATTGGTTGAAGCGCAAGCTTTGGCTAAAATCATTATTGAAAAAAACTTACCCTTATTCGGGATTTGTTTAGGACACCAAGTTATTGCTTTGGCAAATGGAGTTTCTACCTACAAAATGCATAACGGACATAGAGGGATCAATCACCCTGTCAAAAACCTAGTCACGGGCAAAGGTGAAATCACTTCTCAAAATCATGGTTTTGCAGTTAACAGAGAAGAAGCGGAAGCACACAACGATTTAGAAGTAACCCATCTGCATTTAAATGACGACACCGTTGCAGGAATTGCAATGAAGTCCAAAAACTGTTTTTCTGTACAATACCACCCAGAAGCCAGCCCAGGACCTCACGATTCTTCTTATTTGTTTGACCAGTTCATTCAAAACTTAAAATAAAAACTTCTTAAAAGGCATCAAACATTAAATTTGATGTCTTTTTTAAGTTACTACAACGTTTTAGCTAATAATTCGTATAAACCTACTCGAGAATAATTATAAAAAAATTCATTTTCGTAAATTTGTAAACTATAAATAACTTAAATACAAGACTATGAGTATCATAATTAACATTCATGCACGTCAAATTTTAGATTCAAGGGGAAATCCTACAGTAGAAGTTGACGTAACCACTGAAAACGGATTTATTGGAAGAGCAGCAGTACCCTCTGGTGCATCTACTGGCGAACATGAAGCGGTTGAATTACGTGATGGCGGATCTGCCTATATGGGAAAAGGCGTTTTAAAAGCAGTTGAGAATGTGAATGCGATTATTGCTCAAGAACTGTTGGGTGTTTCTGTATTTGAACAAAATCTAATTGATCAAATTATGATTGATTTAGATGGAACCCCTAATAAATCAAAACTAGGAGCTAATGCAATCTTAGGAGTATCTTTAGCAGCTGCCAAAGCAGCGGCGGCCGAGCTAGGTATGCCATTATACCGTTATGTTGGAGGTGTCAGTGCAAACACATTGCCAGTTCCAATGATGAACATCATCAACGGAGGGTCGCACAGTGATGCACCGATTGCTTTTCAAGAATTTATGGTCATGCCCGTAAAAGCAAAAAACTTTACACATGCCATGCAAATGGGGACGGAAATTTTTCATAACCTTAAAAAAGTACTACACGATAGAGGTTTAAGTACCGCTGTTGGAGATGAAGGTGGTTTTGCTCCAAACTTAGAAGGAGGAACAGAAGATGCTTTAGAAACGATTGCAAAAGCAGTTAAGAATGCAGGGTATAGTTTAGGTGACGATGTAATGATCGCCTTAGATTGTGCTGCTGCCGAATTTTATGTTGATGGAAACTACGATTACAGCAAATTTGAAGGTGCCAACGGAAAAGTAAGATCAAGTAAAGAACAAGCAGATTATTTAGCGGAGTTAGCAGCAAACTATCCAATTATTTCTATTGAAGATGGAATGGATGAAAATGATTGGGAAGGATGGAAATACCTTACCGATAAAATAGGCGATAAAGTTCAACTCGTTGGCGATGATTTATTTGTAACCAATGTAGAACGTCTTTCTAGAGGAATTGATAATAACATAGCCAATTCAATCCTTATTAAAGTGAACCAAATAGGAACCCTCACCGAAACCATTGCTGCTGTTAATATGGCGCATAATGCAGGCTATACGTCTGTAATGTCGCACCGTTCTGGTGAAACCGAAGACAATACCATTGCCGATCTTGCAGTGGCTTTAAATACTGGTCAAATTAAAACAGGTTCTGCCTCACGTAGTGATCGTATGGCAAAATACAACCAACTTCTACGTATTGAAGAAGAACTAGGAGAAACTGCTTATTTCCCACAAGAAAAAGCATTTAAAATAAAGTAAATATCTCACTTATAGATAGATAAAAAAGGCTGCCCGAAAAGGCAGTCTTTTTTTATGATATTTTTTAAAAACACAAGCACAACAATAAATGTATTAAAATATATTATTTCTCAAAACAGAACAACAGTTAGACTTTCTCTAATAGGCTCTTCGGTAAAACATTTTTTTTTTGTAAATTCGCTACCGGTTATACATATAAAAAAAACACATCCCAATACATGTCAGATAAAGCAATTTTAGAAATTAATGGTCAAAAACATGAGTTCCCAATATTTATGGGTTCTGAAAATGAAGTCGCTATTGATATTAGCTCCTTGAGGGCAGTCACATCAGGCGTCACTACTATTGATCCTGGTTTTAAAAACACGGGCTCTTGTGTGAGTGAAATTACATTTTTGGATGGTGAAAAAGGGATTCTTAGATATAGAGGTTATTCCATTGAAGAATTGGCAGAAAAAGCTGACTTTTTAGAAGTCGCTTATTTATTGATTTTTGGAGAATTGCCTACAAAAGAAGCTTTAGATAAATTTCATGCAGACATTAAATCGGAATCCATCGTGGATGACGATATCAGAAAAATTATAGATGCATTTCCAAAATCGGCTCACCCAATGGGAGTGTTGTCGTCACTGACCAGCGCACTTACGGCTTTTAATCCTACATCCGTTAATGTAGATTCTGTGGAAGATATGTACAATTCTGTCGTGCGTATCTTAGGTAAATTTCCAGTTTTAGTGGCATGGGCCATGCGTAAAAAACAAGGATTGCCATTAGACTATGGAGACAATTCTTTAGGGTATGTAGAAAACGTCTTAAAAATGATGTTTAAGCAACCTAACGAAGAGTACGTTCAAAATGAAGTATTGGTCAATGCCTTAAATAAATTACTCATCCTTCATGCTGATCATGAGCAAAACTGTTCGACCTCTACGGTTCGAATCGTTGGATCTTCACATGCAGGTTTATTTGCCTCTATTTCAGCCGGAATTTCGGCGCTTTGGGGCCCCCTTCATGGGGGTGCAAACCAAGCCGTCTTAGAAATGCTAGAAGCGATTAAGCATGATGGCGGAGATACCAAGAAATACATGGCAAAGGCCAAAGATAAAAGTGACCCTTTTAGATTAATGGGCTTTGGACACAGAGTCTATAAGAATTTTGATCCCCGTGCTAAAATCATCAAAGTTACTGCCGATGAAGTTTTAAACGATTTAGGGGTTGAAGACCCAATTTTGGACATCGCCAAAGGACTTGAACAAGAAGCTCTAACAGATGCGTACTTCATTGACAGAAAATTATATCCTAATGTCGATTTTTATTCTGGAATCATCTACCGTGCGATGGGCATACCCGTAGAAATGTTTACCGTCATGTTTGCCTTAGGGCGTCTTCCAGGTTGGATTGGGCAATGGCGCGAAATGCGTTTGCGTAAAGAACCAATTGGGCGTCCCCGTCAAATTTATACAGGGAGCACCTTACGCCCATTTAAGTCTGTAGCCAAATAACAGGCCTTACTAAAGGATCATAAAAATGCTAAAACTTCAAGTAAATAACGAGTATGCGCGTTTGAAAGCGGTTCTTTTTGGAACGGCGCAAAGCAATGGTTCCGTACCCTCGGCTGAAAACTGTTACGATCCCAATAGCTTATCTCATGTGTTAGCAGACACCTATCCAGCTGAATCAGATATGCAGCATGAAATGTCATCTGTGATGGAAATATTTCAAAAATATGAGGTTGAAGTTTTTAGACCAAATACCATTGAAAATTGTAATCAAATTTTTGCGCGTGACATTGCGTTCGTTATTGATGATAAATTTATTAAATCAAATATCCTTCCCGATCGTGCGGAAGAGTACCAAGCACTAGAAACACTTTTAGAAAAAATTAATCCAAACGACCTTATAGAACTTCCAGAAGAGTGTCATATTGAAGGTGGTGACGTCATTTTATCTAATAATTATATTTTTATTGGGGTGTATTCAGGACTTGATTATCCCGATTATATTACAGCCCGAACAAATCTTCAGGCGGCGGAAGAAATTCAAAAATTATTCCCACTAAAAACGGTTAAAACCTTTGAGCTTCTCAAATCAAATTCAAATCCACTTGAAAACGCACTCCATTTAGATTGCTGTTTTCAGCCTTTAGGACACGGAAAAGCCTTAATTCATGATCAGGGGTTTTTAAATAAAGCGGATCACGAATGGTTGCTTGATTTTTTTGGAAAAGACAATGTTTTTGAAGCAACTCAAGAAGAAATGTCACAAATGAATTGCAACGTATTCTCTATATCAGAGGATATTGTGATTTCCGAACAAAATTTTACTCGCTTAAATACTTGGCTTGTCGCTCAGGGATTTACAGTTGAAGAAGTGCCTTATGCCGAAATATCAAAACAAGGAGGCTTACTCCGTTGTTCAACCCTTCCTTTAAACAGAAACTAAAATGTCACAAATTACCAATACAGTTCTCATGATTCGCCCTGTCCAATTTCGTATGAACGAACAAACAGCCGTGAATAATTTCTATCAGAAATCCTTAGGAAAAACTCTTCCTGATACAGTGAATACAAAGGCTGCTAAAGAGTTTGATAGCATGGTTAAAAAACTTAAAAAAGTAGGGATCAATGTGATTGTGGTCGAGGACACTAAAGACTTTGACACTCCCGATTCAATTTTTCCAAATAACTGGATTTCATTCCACGAAAATGGAACTATTGGTTTGTATCCTATGTTTGCCGAGAACCGACGCCTCGAAAGAAAAGATTCTGTTTTAGAAGCTGTAGAAGCAGAAGGTTTCAAGATTGAAACAGTAGTCGATTATACAGAAGCAGAGGCAGATGGTTTTTATTTAGAAGGGACCGGTAGTATTTTGTTGGATCGTGAAAACAGTAAAGCCTATTGTGCACTATCAGCAAGAGCTGATGAAGAATTGTTTATCGAGTTTTGTGAAGATTTTGAATATACACCCGTGGTGTTTTCAGCCTTTCAAACCGTCAATGACAAGCGTGAACTCATCTACCATACCAACGTCATGATGTGTTTAGGAAACACCTTTGCAGTGGTTTGTTTGGCAAGTATTGATGATAAAAAAGAACGAAAAAACCTTCTTAAACATCTTCATGAAGATGGGAAAAAAGTCATTGAAATATCTGAAGACCAAGTCAATAATTTTGCAGGAAACATGTTGCAGCTTAAGGGCGCCGACGACTCTAGCTATTTGGTAATGAGTCAGTCAGCTTTTGATTCATTACGACCCGCTCAAGTCCAGTTATTAGAGGCGCATGCAACAATCATATCTAGTTCTTTAGAGACGATTGAAACTTGTGGTGGTGGCAGTGCACGCTGCATGATGGCAGAAGTATTTTTACCTAAAACAGCTTCAAATTAGGATTAAAAAAAATGTATCTTTGTCACTGAAATCAGATATACAATGACACTTCAGGAATCCATATCACAACATATAAAACAAGCGTTTATAACGCTCTATAATACCCCTTTAGAAACGGTTGAATTTCAAGCAACTCGCAAAGATTTTGAGGGAGATATTACCGTAGTTACCTTTTCAATGTTGCGAACCCTAAAAATGAATCCTGCTCAATTGGGTGAAGATTTAGGCGCTTATCTATGTGAACACGTTAATGAAGTGGTGAGTTATAATGTGGTCAAAGGGTTTTTGAATCTAGTGCTTTCGGATGCTTATTTTATGGAGTTCTTTCAAACGGTGCACGCGAATTCGACTTTTGGTTTTGTAAACTACTCAACCGATCAGGCGATGATGGTAGAATATTCATCTCCAAACACCAATAAGCCTCTCCATTTAGGACACGTTAGAAACAACCTTTTAGGCTACAGTGTGGCTGAGATATTGAAAGCGTCTGGAAAAAAGGTTTACAAGACACAAATAATCAACGACCGTGGGATTCATATTTGTAAAAGTATGGTGGCATGGCAGAGGTATGGCAATAATGAAACTCCAGAATCTACAGGACTGAAAGGGGATAAGTTGGTCGGAAATTACTATGTTAAATTTGATCAAGTTTATAAAGAAGAAATCAAAGATTTAGAAACAAAAGGCTTGTCCGTTGACGAGGCAAAAGCAGAAGCCCCCATCTTATTAGAAGCAAAAGAAATGCTTTTAAAGTGGGAAGCCGGCGATGCCGCAGTCGTTTCACTTTGGGAACAAATGAACACCTGGGTATATGCAGGATTTGAAGTCACTTATAAATCACTGGGTGTCAACTTTGATAGCTATTATTACGAGAGTCAAACCTATTTGTTAGGAAAATCATTTATAAAAGAAGGACTCCAAAACGGAGTATTTATTAAAAAAGAAGACGGCTCTGTTTGGTGTGATTTAACACCTGATGGATTGGACGAAAAAATAGTTTTAAGAGCCGATGGAACTGCGGTTTATATGACTCAAGATATTGGTACAGCCATCCAACGTTTGAAAGATTTTCCAGATGTTGGTGGGATGGTTTACACCGTAGGAAATGAGCAGGATTACCATTTTAAAGTCTTGTTTTTAATATTAAAAAAATTAGGATTTGACTGGGCTAAGAACCTCACACATCTAAGCTATGGCATGGTTGATTTACCAAGCGGTAAGATGAAAAGTCGAGAAGGTACAGTGGTAGACGCCGACGATTTAATCGCTGAAATGGCTTCTACAGCTAAAGATATTTCGCAACAATTAGGGAAACTGGAAGGGTATACAGAGATCGAAAAAAATGTAACCTATGCAACGATTGGCTTGGGGGCACTGAAATATTTTATTCTGAAAGTCGATCCCAAAAAACGAATTCTGTTTGACCCTAAAGCTTCGGTAGATTTCCAAGGAAATACAGGGCCATTTATACAATATACCTACGCACGAATTCAAGCTATTTTAAGAAAGTCACCCGTAGAAACGGAGGACTCTACCCCCTTAGAGTATGGCTTACATGACAAAGAAAAATCGCTTCTAAAACAGCTGCAGCTGTTTCCAGAAGTGATTCAACTAGCAGCCGCTAATTACAGCCCTGCTTTGATGGCTAATTACGCTTATGACTTGGTTAAGGAATTTAATTCTTTTTATCAAAATGTATCTATTTTGGGTGCCGAGAGCACTGCTAAAATTAGATTTAGAGTCCAGCTTTCAAAAGCCGTCGCAACAACCATTAAAAATGCGTTTAGTTTGTTGGGAATTCAGGTGCCTGAACGCATGTAATTTTTAGGTTTATGGTTGACGCTTTACAAGATTTTATTCCACACGCTGCTTTTGAGCAGGTAATTCAACTGTTATCACACGATAATTTAGTCGTTAAAATTAAGCAAGAGCGTAAAACACGTCATGGGGATTACCGACGTTTGCCCAACGGAAAACATCAAATAACCATCAATTCCAATTTAAATACCTATCGGTTTTTAATTACCTTAATCCATGAAATAGCCCATTTTGAAGCGTATAACTCCTATGGCAAAATGATCAAGCCACATGGACTTGAATGGAAATTGGTATTTCAACATTTAATGCTACCCTTCATCAGACCGGAAGTATTTCCTAATGATGTATTACCTTTATTGGCAATGCATTTCAAAAACCCAAAAGCAAGTAGCGACTCGGATACTGTTTTAGCTTTGAAGCTCAAGCAATACGATGCCCCTAACGGAAAAATATATATCTTTGATGTAGCTGAAGGAAGCACATTTCGATTGTATAATGGGAAATTGTTCCGAAAAGGCCCTAAAAGGCGAACGCGATTTGAATGTACAGAACTGGCCTCTGGACGATTGTATGTTTTTAACCCTAATGCAGAAGTTGAACTAATAGATGAATAAATAAACATGAATAAAAATTATTATGCAATTATAATGGCTGGCGGAGTTGGTTCTCGGTTTTGGCCAGTGAGTAAGGAATCGTTTCCAAAACAATTTCACGACATGCTTGGAACGGGACAGACACTTTTACAAAAGACGGCTTCTCGTTTAGAAGGCTTGATTCCAAAAGAAAATATATTTATTTTAACTAATGATCGCTACTGTGATTTGGTCCTTGAGCAATTACCTCAAATTAATAAGAATCAAATTATTGCTGAACCCGCCATGCGTAATACCGCGCCTTGTATTTTAATGGCATCGCTAAAAATTCACAAACAGAACTCCGAGGCTGTCATGGTTGTTGCGCCTAGTGACCACTGGATTGAGGATGAATCGGCATTTATTTCGAACCTGCAGAGCGCATTTGATTTTGCGGCAAATTCAGAGGTTTTGATGACCTTAGGAATCAAGCCAACATTTGCAAATACTGGTTATGGATATATTGAATATGATAAAGCCAGCCAGAATTCTGAAAAGAAAGTGCTTCAATTTCGAGAAAAACCAAACTATGAAACTGCCAAAGGCTTCTTAGAACAAGGTAATTTTCTTTGGAATGGCGGAATTTTTATTTGGTCCACAGCTAGCGTGTTGAACGCGTTTGAAACGCATCAACCAAAATTATACACGCTTTTTGCAGATGGACTAAACGATTATAATACCGAAACCGAAGCTGCTTTTGTGTCGGACAATTATGAAAAATCAGAAAATATTTCCGTGGATTATGCAATTATGGAGCCGAGTGAAAATGTGTATGTCATCCCTGCTACTTTTGATTGGAACGATCTAGGAACTTGGGGCAGTTTGTATGATAAAATTTCCGAAAATCCAACTGAAAATGCTGTGGTCAACGCTCGTTTGTTAGCTAAAAATTCTTCGGGGAATATGGTTAAAACCGACACCAATAAAATAGTAGTTCTTGAGGGCTTGGATGATTTTATTGTGGTAGAAGAAAAAGAAATTTTACTTATCTTTCCAAAGAGTAAAGAACAAGACATCAAGCAACTGCGCGAACGTGTGAAACAAAAATTTGGAGATCAACACATTTAATTATGGAGAACAATCTAAATCAAGAGTTAGAAGATGCTAAAACCGAACAATCCAAAAAAGCGGTTAAAGAGGATGCTAAAGGACTTTGGGTATCGTTGAAGGTATTTATCATGGAACTCTTAGATTTTAGAGATGATACAGATAGAGAAGCCACTGTAGCGGCGATCAAGGCTGATATTTCTTTTAAAGGTGCAACCGCTTGGATTTTGATTTGTTCCATCTTTGTGGCGTCCGTTGGATTGAACGCAAATTCGACAGCAGTGGTTATCGGAGCGATGTTAATATCGCCGCTTATGGGCCCAATACTTGGAATCGGATTATCCATAGCTATTAATGATATTGACACCTTAAGAAAGTCCCTGATCAATTTAGCAACCATGCTTGTCTTGAGCTTGCTAACTGCCTTTTTATTTTTTTACTTATTCCCTCTAAGCCAAGATAATTCGGAATTATTGGGACGTGTAAAACCGGATATTAGAGATGTGCTTATCGCATTTTTTGGTGGACTAGCTCTTATCATTGCAAGAACAAAAAAAGGGACAGTCGCAAGTGTAATCTTTGGCGTAGCAATTGCCACAGCCCTAATGCCGCCTTTGTGTACAGCAGGTTACGGCTTATCTCAAGGAAATTTTGACTACTTTTTTGGCGCTATGTATTTGTTTACAATTAATACAATTTTTATTGCTTTAGCCACCTTCATAGTTTTAAAGATTTTGAGATTTCCAATGTTAAAATATGCCAATTCGCAACGTCGAAAAAACATTGCTCGTATTGTTACCATACTAGCTGTGGCTGCTATGCTTCCTGCTGGATGGACTTTTTATGATGTATTACAAGAAACACGATATGAACTGGATTATAAAACGTATTTAGAAACCGAAATCACTTCTAATGATAACTTGTGGCTCCAACGTGAAAAAATGGATACAGATGAGAAATTGATCACACTAAATTTTAATGGAGAAATTTCCGAAGCTACCAAATCAGATTTAATAAATGAGTTGAAAGGCTATGAGTATCTTCAAGATTTTAGTTTGACCATCAACGGTAACAAAAATAGGAGTACAGACAAGATTTTGGAACTTTATGACATGGCGATTGATAAAATTGAAAAAAGAGACAGTATCATTGCTGTACGTGAACTAGACATTGACAGTTTAAAACAAATTCTTAATTCTCAAAAAAATGAAATGAGTTCGAGTGTGTTTTTAAATCTTTCAAAAGATGCTAAAATTCAATTTTCTGATCTCGAATCGTTTGGATATGCAAAAATGTTAGCGTCTTCAAATTTTAGGAATACAGATACCATTACGCTGGCAAAAACACAATGGAATTCTATGTTGTCGGACAGTCTTGTGATGCTTAGAAAACAAGCCTTAAAATCTTGGTTAGAACAAGAACTTAATACAGAAGATGTTGAAGTAATTAGTGACTAAGAACTAGTGATCTTCTAAATACATTTTACGCACCTTTTTGAATAAGTTAGAAGAGTACACAAAATCCGTTACAACTTCATTATCCGTCTTGAAAATGGTGTCTTTACTCCCTTCCCAAGCTTTAAGTCCATCTTTTAGAAACACAATGTTCTGACCAATCTCCATAACAGAATTCATGTCATGCGTATTGATCACCGTTACAATATTATTTTCGTGTGTAATTTCTTGAATCAGATTGTCGATGACAATGGCTGTCTTAGGGTCTAATCCAGAGTTCGGCTCGTCACAAAACAAATATCTAGGGTTATTGACGATGGCTCTCGCGATTGCCACTCGTTTTTGCATTCCACCAGAGGCTTCACTTGGCATTTTGTGGTGTGCACCTTCTAGATTTACCCGTTTTAAGGCAGAATTTACACGGTCTTCCATCTCGCTTCTCGATTGTTTTGTAAACATTCTCAAAGGAAACATGACGTTTTCAGCAATGGTTAAGGAATCAAATAAGGCACCTCCTTGAAAGACCATGCCTATTTGCGACCGCAGCGTTCTTTTTTCATTATCAGAAAGACTTAAAAACAACTTTTCATCATACGAGATGCTGCCTTTTTCATAATCAAAAAGCCCCAACAAACACTTTAATAAAACCGTTTTTCCAGAGCCACTTTGTCCAATGATGAGGTTGGTTTTTCCTGCTTCAAAGATGGTAGAAATCCCTTTCAAGACTTTAGTGTCTCCAAATGATTTATGTAGATTTTTGACTTCAATCATTAGCTTAGTAACATTTGAGTTAAAATATAATTTAATAGGATGATAGATACACTCGTCCAAACAAAAGCCGTCGTACTTGCTTTACCGACTTCCAATGCACCACCTTTCATGTAATAGCCATGAAAGGAAGGTATGGTGGCTAGTAGAAATGCAAATACAAATGTTTTGATAAACGCATAAGCCATATGAAAAGGAATGAAGTCCATTTGAACTCCAGTCACATAATCTTCAAAACTTGAAAACCCACCATAGACACAGGCAGCCATTCCTCCGATAATCCCTAAAAACATGGCGATAGAAATCACAAATGGATAGAGTAGAAGCGCCATTACTTTTGGAAACACTAAGTAATTCACAGAGTTGATTCCCATAACTTCTAAGGCGTCAATTTGTTCTGTAACACGCATCGTTCCAATACTAGAAGTGATAAAAGACCCCATTTTACCCGCCATAATAACAGAGATAAAAGTGGGTGCAAACTCTAAAATAACAGATTGTCGCGTCGCAAAACCTACTAGGTATTTTGGGATCAATGGACTGTTGATATTAAGGGCTGTTTGTATGGTGACAACACCTCCTACAAAAAAGGATATAAACGCAACAATACCAATGGAGCCAACAATTAAATCTTCGACGTCCTTAAGGATCAATTGTTTCATAACAGACCATTTAGTTGGCTTGCGAAACATTTCACCAATCATTAAAAAATAAGATCCAATATTATGAAGGTAGTTCATGAAATTATAATTGCTGCTAATGTAAAAAAATCTAACCATTAATTTAACTTTATTAAAATGGAATCATTAAAAAAAATGTATTTTTGATGCTTAACAAACCTAATTATGAAGTTTTCAAAATTTATTTACCTCTTTTTGTTTTTAGGTATTTTTTCTTGTAAAAATAATTCTGATAATCTAGCATCTACTAATTCAAGTGAAACAACGTCACAGCCAAAATTAGTAGTGGGTGTCGTGGTCGATCAAATGCGTTTTGATTATTTGAACCGTTTTAAAAATAAATATACCTCCAACGGCTTTTTGAGATTGATCAATCAAGGGTATAGCTGTAATAATCATCATTTTAATTTTATTCCAACCTATACAGGTCCAGGTCATGCTTCCATTTTTACGGGCACAACTCCAAGTGTCCACGGAATCATTGGTAATAGTTGGTATGATAAAGAAACAAATAAAACCGTTTATTGTACAACGGACGAAGACTATACAGCTGTTGGTGCAGCAACGAAATACGGAAAGGTATCTCCCCGTAACATGAAAGTAACGACTCTTGCCGATCAGAATAGGTTGTTCACGCAAATGAGGGGAAAAACAATCGGCGTCTCTATAAAAGATCGAGGGGCTGTATTTCCTTCAGGTCATACAGCTAATGGAGCGTATTGGTTTGAAGGCTTAAATGAAGGCAAATGGATGACAAGCACCTATTATATGGACGCACTTCCACAATGGGTTCAAGGTTTTAATGAACCTTCTAAAATATCAAATTATATAAAGACATGGAATACACTTTATGATATCAATCTTTATGACGAAAGCGGCACCGATAATTCTGATTATGAACAAGGCTTTAAAGGAAAATCAACGCCTGAGTTCCCGTATGATTTAAATGCGCTTATGGAGTTAAATGGGGGCTATGATATTATTAAAAGTACGCCTTTTGGAAATACAATGATTACTGATTTCGCATTGGCAGCCATTGAAGCTGAAGATTTAGGAGCAGATAATTATACTGATTTTTTAACCGTAAGTTATTCGTCTACAGATTATATTGGGCATAATTTCGGTGTCAATTCGGTAGAGTTACAAGATGCTTACCTGCGTTTAGATTTAGAACTAGAGCGTTTGCTTAATTATTTAGATACCAAGGTTGGAGTAGGAAACTATACCTTGTTTTTAACCTCCGATCACGGTGCTGCAGACGTGCCTTCTTTTCTGACCGATATACACATCCCTAGTGGCTATGTGCCAAAGAATAGTTTTGCATCTTTATACACGAGTCTAAAAAAGAAATATGGTGTCTCGGATCTAGTAAAAAAAATAAGTAATAATCAAGTGTTTTTAAATCAGGAACGTATTACAGCACTAAAAGTCAATCTAGAGGATGTGCAGAAATTTGTTGTTAATGAAATTATCACTTATCCCCATATTAAGAAAGCCTATACAGCCACTACGATGCAAACGCGTTATTTCAAAGAGGGAGTAGAAAAGATGCTTCAGAATGGCTATAGCCAAAAACTTTCTGGAGATGTTCTATATACGCTCGAATCGGGTGTAATTTCTTATGGACCAAAAGGAACAACGCATGGATCTGGATATAACTATGACACACATGTGCCGTTGTTGTTTTATGGCAACGGAATTCAGTCAGGAAAAACCTATAATCGCACCAGTGTAACAGATATTGCTCCTACAATTTCGGCGCTTTTAGGAATTGCTTTTCCAAGTGGTGCAACTGGATCTGTTATTGAAAAGGTAATCGATCAGCAGAATTGATGAGGTCTTCATTAATCGTGTTTATATAATTTAAGAGAGCATCTTTTCCGGCGTAATTTGTGGAAGAGGTAATGAAATAATTAGGGAGTTCTTCCCAAGTTTCTAAAAGAATATTTTTATAGGCGTCAATGTGGTCTTCAATCGCTTTAGGGCGTAGTTTATCAGCTTTCGTAAATACGATTGAAAACGGAACGCTGTGTTCGCCTAGCCACTGCATAAACGCTAAATCTACTGGTTGAGGTTTGTGGCGAATGTCCACCAAAACAAATGCCGAAATCAGTTGTTTTCGATCTCTAAAATAAGCCGTAATGAATTTCTGAAATGTTTTTTTAGCTGATTTTGAAACGCGTGCATAGCCATAGCCTGGTAAATCCACTAAAAACCATTCTTTATTAATTATGAAATGATTGATCAGTTGTGTTTTTCCAGGGCGTCCAGATGTTTTTGCTAAGTTTTTTTGATTGGTTAGCATGTTTATAAGCGACGACTTGCCTACGTTACTGCGTCCAATAAAAGCGTATTCTGGGAGATCGTTTTTTGGGCATTTTTCTACCTCTTGGTTGCTTACTACAAACTCAGCAGTTTTAATTTGCATAATTAGTTATTTTAGAGCCCTCTTTTAGTGAGCCATTCAAACACGATTTCATTAAATCGATCGGGGTGCTCCATCATAGCTGCATGGCCACATTTGTCAATCCAAAATAATTCTGAGTCAGGTAGTAATTTGTTAAATTCCTCTGCAACATTTGGAGGGGTTACAATATCATTTTCACCCCATACAATACAAGTTGGTACTGTGATTTCAGGGAGGTCTTTGGCCATGTTATGGCGTATGGCACTTTTAGCGATTGCAAGTATTTTGATAAGTTTAACTCGGTTATTTACGGTCTCATAAACTTCATCGACGATTGTTTTGGTAGCCACCGCAGGGTCATAAAACACTTCTTGTGCTTTCGCCTTCATGACGTCATAATCGCTTCGTTTTGTATATCCACTGCCCATAGCACTTTCGTAAAGACCAGAGCTACCAGTTATGATTAGACCTTTAACTTGTGTTGGGTATAGTTTTGTATAATACAACCCAACGTGTCCTCCCAAAGAATTACCAATCAAAATAACATCTTTATAACCTTTAAACTCAATAAAGTCGTTTAGGTAGTTTGAAAAACTTTTAACATTTGTTTTAAGTAAAGACAAGGAATATAAAGGGAGTTCAGGCAAAACAACCATATAGCCGTTTTTGCTAAAAAACTCTGCAACGCCATCAAAATTACTCAAGCCACCCATCAGTCCATGAAGAATTATAATAGGCTGTCCTTCACCGATTTCAACATAGTTGAATTTCCCCTCTTGTTTTAAGCTATAATTCATATTCATAAAGAAAATTGGTCTCTGGCAAATCTACACAATTTAATTTAAAACATTTTGAATATTTAAACGGATCTATCAATTGATTTTAGCGTTTTCAATACCACTTTAAAAACTAATTTTAGTCCCATAAAAGTAATTAACAGCCTTTTGTTAATAGCGTCTCCCACTTTGTAAGTAATTGACTTTCTTTGTTCTATAGTGAAATTAACTGCAGTTTGTCGGACTAATTTGCCGTTCATAGAAATTTATTAACATTGTGGTAAATTGTGGTAAATTGTGGTAAATATTTTTTAGCTTTGAATTCAATAATACATTAAATTATAATACTGCAAGTGAACACGCTAATTGGAACATATGAATGTAAGGTAGATGCAAAAGGAAGGCTTATGCTGCCTGTTGCGTTTAAAAAGCAGCTCGCCTCTGTCACGGAAAACGGGTTTGTATTAAAGCGTGCCGTTTTCCAGCCTTGTTTGGAATTGTATCCAATGCAAGAGTGGGAGTCTATGATGCAAAATGTTAATAAACTCAACCGATTCAAAAAGAAAAACAATGATTTCATCAGACGGTTTACGGCTGGAGTAAAACCTGTAGATCTAGATATTTCGGGGCGTTTATTAATCCCTAAAGACCTTGTAGGTTTTGCAGGGATCTCTAAAGAAATCGTAGTGACTTCGGCAGTAAATATTATTGAGATTTGGGATAAAGATAAGTACGAAAAAGCCATTGATGATGCTGCAAATGATTTTGCAGATTTAGCAGAAGATGTAATGGGACAAGACGCCGCCGATGGATTATCATAACCCCGTATTGCTCAGCGAAACTGTTGAAGGTTTAAATATTAAAGAAGACGGTATTTATGTAGATGTGACATTTGGGGGTGGTGGTCATAGCAGAAAAATACTCGAATCTTTAGGTCCTAAAGGCCGGTTAATCGCCTTTGACCAAGATAAAGATGCTCTTTTAAATACCATAAATGATTCTCGATTTTTATTAATCAATGAGAATTTTAGATATGTCAAACGTTTTTTGAGATTTCATGGAATTAAATCTGTTGATGGAGTTTTAGCTGATTTCGGAGTTTCTTCGCATCAATTTGATGAAGCTGATAGGGGGTTTTCGATCCGATTTGATGCGCAGTTAGATATGCGGATGAATCAACAAGATGTGCTTTCAGCGTATTCGCTAGTGAATACGTATGAGGAAGAAGATTTAAAACGTGTGTTTTGGCAGTATGGAGAATTAAGAACGTCTCCAGCCTTGGCAAAAACGATTGTGATGGCGAGATCCGAAAAAGCAATTGAAACCACCTTTGAATTGAAGACTGTTTTGAATAAACACTTGCCTCATGGAAGAGAAAATAAGATTTTAGCGCAGATATATCAAGCGATTAGAATAGAGGTGAATCAAGAAATTGAAGCCTTGAAAGAGTTTTTGTTGCAAATGCCAGAACTGTTGAATGACGCTGGACGCTTGAGTGTTATCTCTTATCATTCGTTAGAAGACCGTTTGGTAAAGCGGTTTATAAGAAATGGATTGTTTGAAGGAGAACCAGAAAAAGATATTTTTGGAAATTTTGAAGTACCTCTTAAAAAAGTAGGAGGTTTGATTGTTCCAGATACAAAAGAAATAAAACTAAACAATAGAGCACGCAGTGCCAAGTTAAGAATTGCTAAAAAGTTAAATTCTAAACACGACTAATGAAAAACAAGATGTATAATATTTTAAAAGGAACCTTTCTCGTGAGCGATGGAGCTTTTAAAAATTGGCGTCTAATTTTCTTTTTTTTAGCACTTGCACTTATAATGATTGCGAGTTCTCATAATGCAGATAGTAAGGTGTATAAAATTGCAAGACTCAATGAACAAGTGAAAGCCTACCGCTCTACATATGTGGAAACACGTACGCAATTGATGGAACTAAAAATGGAGTCGGTGATCCGAAAGCGCCTATCGGGTCAGGGTATTAAGCCATCATCTAATCCGCCTTTTAAAATCATTATTAAATCTAAAACCAATTAATTCAATGCAATCAACTGAAAAGTCTATAATGAACAAATTGTACTTCACATCTGGAGTTATGTTTATTTTCGCCCTTTTGGTAGTGTATAAATTGGTAGCAATTCAATTTGTGCAAGGCGAACATTATCGCAGTCTTGCAGATGTTAGAACCATTAAAGATGACATTATTCCAGCAAATCGCGGAAATGTTTATTCTGTAGGAGGAAGCTTGTTGGCAACCTCAGTGCCTAAGTATGATATTCGTATTGATTTAGTGGCACCGTCCAGTAAAAATTACGAAGCATTTATAGAACCTTTATGTGATTCGCTTGCTAGTTTTAGTGATAAATCGTCTGCAGAATACAAACGCAAATTGCGTTTAGCGCGAGAAAATAAAAATCGCTACTTTCTATTGGCACGTAATTTAGATTACTCACAATACTTACAATTCAGGAATTTCCCTTTGTTGAGTTTAGGTGCTTTTAAAGGAGGGCTTATAGTGGAACAATCTACCAAGCGCGATTATCCAATGGGAGTCATTGCACAAAGGTTGATTGGGTATGAGCGATTTGATGATCAAGGAAATGTAACGCGTGTTGGTATTGATGGTGCTTTTGGTGAAAAATATTTAAGAGGCAAAGACGGACAGAGGCGTAAGCAAAAAATAGGTAAAGGACAGTGGAAACCAATTGAGGATTATAATCAAGTCGAGCCACAAGATGGTTATGATGTGTATACAACCATTGATGTCAATATTCAAGATATTGCTCACCATGCACTTTTAGAGCAATTGGAAAAATACAAGGCAGATCATGGAACTGTAGTGGTGATGGAGACCAAAACAGGCGAAATACGTGCCATTTCTAATCTAGGCCGAAATACTGAAGGTCTGTATTATGAGCGTCTGAACTATGCCGTCGGCGAAACGCACGAGCCAGGTTCTACTTTTAAACTGATGGCCTTAGCAGTTGCTTTAGAAGACAAGGTGATAGACACTACCACAATGGTAGATACAGAAAAAGGCGTGTTGTCTTTTTATGGTAAAAAAGTTAAAGACTCTAAAAAAGGAGGGTATGGGAACATCTCCGTCGCAAAAGCATTTGAGGTGTCCTCTAATACAGGAATTGTAAAAGTGATCCATAACGCTTATAAAAAAAATCCTGAAAAATTTGTAGATGGTTTGTATAGGATGAACCTTCATGACTCTTTGGGACTTCCACTTATCGGAGAAGGAAAATCAATCATTCCAGATCCTAGAATTAAAAATGGTCGTTGGAGTGGTATTGCGCTGCAATGGATGGCGTATGGGTATGGGGTCTCTTTTACGCCGCTTCAAACCCTAACATTTTATAATGCCATTGCAAATGATGGAGTGATGGTGCGTCCAAAATTTTTACGTGAAATTAAAGAAATTGAAACTTCTATTGAAACCTTTGACACCGAAGTTGTTAACCCTCGAATTTGTTCAGAAGAAACCGTTTTAAAACTACAACAGTTACTTAAGAATGTCGTAGAAAAAGAGCATGGCACAGGGCATAGCTTGTATTCAGATAAGTTTTCTATGGCGGGCAAAACAGGCACCTGTCAAAAGGATTATGTAAATAAAGATCAGTTAAATTATATCTCATCTTTCTCTGGGTATTTCCCAGCGGATGATCCAAAATATTCATGCATCGTTGTCATTCATGAACCTGATAAAAGTGTTGGATATTACGGTGCTGATGTGTCGGGGCCTGTGTTCAAGAAAATTGCACAAAAAATATATACAGATGCTCCTGTGGTTGACCAAGTAAATGATGTCAATCAACAATCAGAAACAGTCGAAGCTAATTATGAAAAGTATTATGCCGTCGCACAAAAGTATAAAACAATCATGCCGAATTTAAAAGGTATGTCAGCTATGGATGCGATTGCTATTTTAGAAAACATGGGGCTTAAGGTGCAAACTTTAGGTAACGGAACAGTAGCTAAGCAATCTGTGAAAAGTGGTCAAAAAATTAAACGTCAATCTTTAATTACCCTAACATTATCGTGAAGATTTTAAAAAACATATTATATAAAGTATCTATTGAGTCTGTCATAGGATCAACGGACAAATCGGTTGCGGGACTACAGTACGATTCTCGAAGTATTGAGAAAAACGATGTTTTTGTAGCGATAAAAGGCGGTGCTTTTGATGGCCATGCGTTTATTTCTCAGGCTATAGATAAAGGAGCTGTTGTTATTGTTTGCCAGGATTTACCAGCAAAAACACTAGATACGGTTACCTATGTAAAAGTTTATAATACGGGTAGAGCTTTGGCGCTTATGGCTTCCAATTATTACGAAAATCCTTCCAAGAATTTAAAGCTTATCGGGATAACAGGAACCAATGGTAAAACAACTGTTGCAACACTTCTATATGAATTATTTACTAAGGCGGGTTACAAAGTAGGGCTCATTTCAACCGTAAAAATAATGGTAGGTTCTAATGTGTTTCCAACAACGCATACGACTCCAGATTCTTTAGTGATCAATGCGTATTTAAATCAAATGAATGCCGAAGGAGTAGAGTTCTGTTTCATGGAAGTCAGTTCGCATGGAATTCATCAATTCAGAACCGAAGGATTGACGTTTGAAGGAGGGGTGTTTACCAATCTTTCTCACGACCATTTAGATTATCACACTTCATTTGCGGAGTATAGAGATGTCAAAAAATCGTTTTTCGACCAATTGCCGTCTACTGCATTTGCTTTGGTCAATGCCGATGATAAAAATGGATCGGTGATGTTACAAAACACTAAAGCCAAGCACTATACCTATGCTTTAAAGAGCTATGCTAATTTCCGAGCTCAGATTCTTGAAAATCAATTTAGAGGGCTTTTGCTTAAAGTGAATGAAAATGAAGTCTGGGTGAAGTTGATTGGTCGTTTTAATGCTTATAATTTAACAGCGATCTACGGCACTGCCGAGCTTTTAGGGTTGGAAACACCAGAAACTCTTCGCCTTATGAGTGCTCTTGAAAATGTCAATGGTAGATTTGAGTATTTTATTTCAGATTCTAACATCACGACTATTATAGATTACGCACACACTCCAGATGCTTTAAAAAATGTATTGGAAACCATTAATGCGATTCGCACAAAAAACGAAACACTAATTACGGTCGTCGGATGTGGTGGCGATCGTGATAAGATGAAACGCCCAAAAATGGCACACATCGCTTCCGTTTTAAGTACGAAAGTAGTGTTCACAAGTGACAATCCAAGATCCGAAAACCCTCAGCAAATTATATCAGAAATGGAAGCAGGGGTCGAGCCTCATAATTTTAAAAAAACCATGTCCATAACAGATAGAAAACAGGCTATTAAAACAGCCTGTCAATTAGCGCAACCCAACGACATCATACTCGTTGCAGGAAAGGGGCATGAAACGTATCAAGATATCAACGGAGTTAAAAGAGAGTTCAATGATTATGAAATAACGCAATCGTTTTTAATTCAATTACAAAAATAATATGCTATACTATTTATTTAAATATTTAGAAGAGTCGCACCAATTTCCTGGAGCCTCTCTTTTTGGGTTCATTACTTTTAGAGCGGCTGTGGCGATTATTTTATCATTGCTGATTTCAACTATTTTTGGGAAACGGATCATTCGTTTTCTTCAAAAACAACAAGTCGGAGAAACTATCCGCGACTTAGGCTTAGAAGGGCAAAAGGAAAAAGCTGGAACTCCAACTATGGGAGGTCTGATTATTATTTTAGCAACTCTAATCCCCGTTTTATTATTGGCTAAATTAGATAATATCTATATTATTTTATTGGTAATTACTACTTTATGGATGGGAGCGATTGGTTTTCTAGACGATTATATAAAGAAATTTAAAAATGATAAAGAAGGCCTAAAAGGCCGGTTTAAAGTATTGGGTCAAGTAGGATTGGGAATCATTGTAGGTGCAACCTTGTTTTTTCATAGCGATGTCACAATCAAAGAAAAAATCCCAACGAATTTACAAGTAGAAGTAGTGTCTGGTCAACAGTCGTCAATTCAGTTTTATCCTGAAGAAAAGTCGACCAAAACAACCATTCCTTTTGTGAAATCAAATGAATTTGACTATGCAGATCTGATCACTTGGATTCACCCTAGTTTAGAAAAATATGCATGGATTGTATTTGTTTTAGTGGTCATTTTTATTATCACAGCGGTCTCAAATGGTGCTAATTTAACAGATGGGATTGATGGGTTGGCAGCAGGAACTTCTGCAATTATTGTGCTGACTCTGGGTGTTTTTGCTTGGGTATCGGGTAATATTATTTTCTCTGACTATTTAAACATCATGTACATCCCTCGGGTTGAAGAAATCACAATTTATATAGCCGCCTTTGTAGGAGCCTTGATTGGCTTTTTATGGTACAATACCTACCCTGCTCAAGTATTTATGGGTGATACAGGTAGTTTGACAATCGGTGGGATTATTGCAGTTATAGCCATAGCAGTCCGTAAAGAGTGGTTGATTCCTGTGTTGTGCGGAATTTTTTTAGCAGAAAATTTATCAGTGGTATTGCAAGTAGGCTACTTTAAATATACCAGAAAAAAATATGGCGAAGGCCGACGCATATTTAAAATGTCGCCCTTGCATCATCATTATCAAAAATCCGGGTACCATGAAAGCAAAATCGTAACACGCTTTTGGATTGTGGGAATACTGTTGGCGATTTTAACCATAGTCACTTTGAAAATTCGCTAGATGATACGATTGGTGATCCTTGGTGGAGGCGAAAGTGGAGTAGGTGCCGCCCTGTTGGGAAAAGAAAAAGAGTACGATGTATTTCTTTCTGATGCTGGAAAGATTGCAAAAAAATATAAAGACGTTCTTAGACATAATGAGATTGAATGGGAAGAAGAAGGGCATACCGAATCCAAAATTTTAAATGCGGATGTAGTCGTTAAAAGCCCGGGAATTCCAGATCATATTCC
>Ga0115564_10001279_pt1 | contig 23340 bp, 22 predicted proteins | sample COGITO_mtgs_1105_7_FD_88680 | JGI IMG/M metagenome (GOLD analysis project Ga0115564, IMG submission 88680) | Pelagic marine microbial communities from North Sea - COGITO_mtgs_110523 | ecosystem: Environmental > Aquatic > Marine > Epipelagic | place: Germany:Helgoland, sampling site Kabeltonne...
CAAAATCACCGCTATCTTTGATAGCTCCAACAGGGAATTGCCCTTTATCACTCAGGTGGTAATTGGTCTCAGTAATTTTACCCAGCAGTATGGGCTCTATCTGCTAGCGGCCGTTATTGCTGGCTTTTTAGTGTTTGCTCGACTGATGCGCGACCAGATTCGCCGTCAGCGCTGGCATGAGATAATTTTAAATATGCCTGGCCTGGGGCGCTGGACACGCATGGCCAACATTGCTGATTGGTCGCGCAGTTTGGGCGTATTGCTCAACAATGGTGTGCCCGCACTTGCCGCGCTGAAAATTTCCTCTGCGGTGGTCAGCAACCTGCATCTGCGCAGCAAAATGGAAGCTGTAACCGAGAGTATGCGTCGCGGCAGCAGTCTGCAAAAAGCACTCGAAGAGCAACAGGTGGGCAGTGGCTTTTTGATTCATATGGTTGGCAGCGGTGAAGCCTCTAGCGAGCTAGACAAAATGTTGATGCGGGTGGCTGATTACTACTCCCTGAGACTAGCCAACGCGATAGAGGTATTCTTAAAGCTGATCAATCCAATTCTGATTATTTTTATGGGAATGATAATTCTGTCAGTGGTTGCAGCAGTGATGCTGCCCATTATGGATATGAACAATATGGTCTAGTGTGTTCTGCTGTAAAAAGCACTGCAGAAAAGGCCGAACAGATAGATAACATTTAGGTGTAAAAAATGGTGAATAGTAAAACAAACCGGGGTTTTACCCTGATTGAAATGATGGTTGTAGTGGTGGTGATCGCACTGTTGGGTGCCATGATCGGACCCACTCTGTTTAGTAAGGTGCAGCAGGCAGAAGAAACCCGAGTGGCCCAGGATATCAGAGTGATCGAGAGCGCCCTCAAATTTTATCGCCTGGATAATTATCGCTATCCCACCCAGGCCCAGGGGCTGGAGTCTCTAGTCAAACCACCGGCTACCGGCGCTGACAAATGGAATGGCCCCTATTTGGAGAAACTGCCAGAGGACCCCTGGGGTGTTGCCTACGGTTATCAAAACCCTGGCACCCACGGCAAAGACGTGGAGATCTTTACCCTGGGAGTGGACGGTCAGCAGGGTGGTGAAGGTTCTAATAAAGACTGGGGAAACTGGAATATCAAGTGAGTAATCACTTCGATTTTCAGTCTCTATTGGTCTGAGTATGGTTTCCGGTAAGCGCCAGCGGGGCTTTACCCTTATCGAGCTGTCTGTAGTGGTCATGATGGTGGCTACCATGGCCGCCATGAGTGTATTGGCCATCAATCAGGCCTTTGATCGCCGCTACTCCAGTGAGGCTGACAGGCTGCTGGTGTGGCTGGAGCAGCTGGCTGAGTATTCGGCGCTGCAGGGCGCCGCCTACGGAGTGATTACCGAGACCCCGGAAGCATCTGATCTAGCTCAGCTGCGCGCTGTTATCTACTATCGCAAGCGCTGGGTGGCTGTAACAGCACCTCAGCCATTTGAACTGTCCGATGATGCCCGCGTGGAATGGCAGATAGAACTGGACGAAGAGGATCAGTTATTGCCCCAGCAAGAGCAGCAGAGCAGAGATCTGGTGGGTCTGGGCACAATGGATACGGAGCCGGAAAAACTGCTGCTGCCATATATGGCGTTTTTGCCCGATGGCTATATTGAGCCCCAGGGTGATATGCGTCTGAGTTTCAGCTCTACGGATTTGGAGTTTAACTATTACTGGGGAGAGGCTGGAGCCAGACTCTCGATGGAGCGCTTGCAGCCATGAGTTATTACCCCAAAACTAGGTCAGCCGAAGGATTTACTTTAATTGAGGTTGTAGTGGCACTGGCCATCCTGAGCTGGGTGCTGGGAGGTGCCCTGTATCTGGTGCAGCAATATGCTGACGAGCGGTTAAAGTTGCGCCAGGGTTTTTTTGCCACCCAGGTATCCTGGAACCGATTGCTGGAACGCTACCAGGACTCTCAGGGCTGGGTGCCAGATTCAGACCGCAGCAGCAGACAAACCAAGGGTGTCGAGGATCAAATTGACCAGTCCTGGCGCTGGGAGATGAAGGTTGAGTCGGCCATGGGTGAGGACCTCTATCGCTATGAGGTCAAGGCTGGACCAGAGGGTAGCGCTAGGTTCTCAGGCTCTCTGGCGCTCTATCTTGTCGGCAAGCCGAGCTCATGAGCAGGCATAGCGAGGGCGGTTTTACCCTGATTGAAACAGTGGTTTCAATGCTGTTGCTAGCGGTGATGTCAGTGCTTTCCTATCAGGCCGTGGATGCGGTGCTGGCCACCAATGAGCGCAGCCGTCAGGGCCTGGCCGAAGAGGCGAGCCTGCAGCGAGCCTGGCAAATTATAGGTAGGGATATTATGCATCTGCGAGCACGGCCTTTTGTCGATGGCCTGGGCATGCGCGAACCAGCCTATGTCACGGATAGAAGTGAATTTGGTGTGCGCTTTAGCCGTGGCGGCGGACCCATGGTTAAGTCCAACCCCAGCGGGCTGCGCCGGGTCGAATACAGCATCAACCGCGAGCAACAGTTGCAGCGCCAGTCCTGGGCAATAACCCAGTCTCCCCGGCAGTCTGAGGGCAGCATATTAATCCTTATGGACAATGTGGATGAGGTGGTTTTCGAACATCTCACTAAGGATTTTTTCTACAGCCCCGACTGGCCGCCAATCAATGAAACTCACAGCCTGAGCAGTCTGCCAAAAATGATTCGCGTGACTATAACAGTCGACGGGCTGGGTGAGAGTTCGCGACTGTTTCCCGGCCTGGTAGCCCAATGAGCAGGCTCCAGAGCGGTCGGTATCCCGGGCGTCAGACAGGCGTTGCTCTGCTGGCCGCGCTTATTTTGATGTTAGCTCTGGTGATCACCATGGGTAATATTTTTTATCGCCATCAGATTGATGTCTCTCAGGCTACAGGTGCTCGGCATACGGATCAGGCTATTCTTCTGGCTATCAGTGGGGAAAACTGGGCAAAGCAGCTGCTGAGCGACAGCAGTGACGACCGCGGTGTCGATCATTTTGAGGAAGACTGGGCCCAGGCCATGCCAATGCTACCCCTGGAGGGCGGCACCCTGACAGGCTGTCTGTCAGATTTGCAGGGTCGAATTAATCTCAATAACTTTAGTGGCTACACCAGCCAGACACTAAAAGCAGAGATGGGTGCAGATACCAGCGGCTATGCCAGGGTTTGGGAGGCATTGCTGGTCTCGTTGGAGATTGTCGCAGACCCGTCCCGCTCGGCGACCATTATCGACTGGCTGGACCCAGACTCAGAATTAATTAATAGCTGGGGCGCGGAGCAGATTGATTACGACGGCTATACGCCGCCGCGGGTGCCGGCTAACGGGCTAATTACCGATACCACAGAGTTGGCGGCCATAGGTAGCTATGAGGTGGCGGAGGTACAGCGTCTTTTGCCCTGGATAAGTGCACTGCCGCGCGTTACCCCAATCAATGTCAACACCGCCTCCACCCAGCTACTGACAGCTCTGGGAGGCAGTATGGGTCTTGAGTTTGAGCAGATGGTTAGTGAGCGGCGGCCGTTTAGCTCTGTGGATGAATTTCATCAATTTATAGCTGAGCGCACCCAGTTGGCTCTGCCCCTGGTAAAAACCCGTTGGCCCGTCACTGTTGTCGGGGTGAACTCCAATTACTTTGAACTTTATTTAGAAGTGACATTGGGGGAGGCACGCATCGAAGTAAAAAGTATAATGGACAGAGCCGGGCTCACAGAGCCAGTGATACTGGCCCGGGAAATTACCATGGTGCCGGCGAGATTACCGAAACCGGCTTCCTCAGCACTGGATGAACTGTTTGACGACAGCTCTGACCCAGAGCCGAGTGAAAACCCAGATGAAGACCAGTCTACGGAGACTAATAACGTGCAATCAGCCTGTACAATGATCGGGGAAGCCTACTGATGCATCCATCAGTTGATCATATCCACAGTCTAGACCGCCGCATCACCAATCAGGGCGATGCACTGGGCTCTATTGATGTGCTCAATGCCAGCCCTATGCAGCTGTGGGTGCCGACCGAGCGCATTGGTTTTCATCAGGTGGATGTGCCTACGGCCCCCGAGCGCAAATGGTCCCAACTAATACCCTGGCTGCTGGAAGACCGCATACTGCAGCCGGTCGAAGAGATGCACTTTATTATCACCGGCCGTTCCCCTGACAACCAGCTGCAAGTATTGGCGGTGAGTCGTGAAGATATGCGGCACTGGTGCCGGGTCGCTGAAAATTCTGCAGTGGCGGCCAGCAGCATGGTGCCAGATTACTTGGCGCTGCCCTGGGAAGCCGGTCGCATCAATGTGGGTTGGCGCGAGGGAACCATTCTGGTGCGCAGTGGCACAGATCAGGGTTTTGCCGCTAGCCCCGATATGGCCTGGGCAATGATTGATCGCCTGATTCAAGGCGCCGACATTGAGCCCAGGTTGTCTATCTCTATACCAGATCAGAGTCTGGTGCCTGAGCATCTTGTGCAGATGGCGGATATTAATGACTCCATTATCGACTGGGAATTTGCCGATATTCCCGCAGCACCTAATTTATTGCAGGGGGAGTTTAGGCCCCGCAGTCGGCATAGCAGTCAGACTAGTTGGCTGCCCATAGCTGGGCTGGCTGTTTTAGCTCTGGTTTTGCTGTTTGCCTATCTGCAGATTGCCAATAGCCAGCTCAGCAAGCAGGTGCAGCAACTAGAGCAGCAGCTGGTGTCTGGCAGCTCAAAATTATTTGGCACTGGCAATATCAAAGCGGCAGGTGCCAGAGACCTTGCCGAGCAGCGCCTGAGCTATCTGTTTGCGCAACAACAGAGTTTGAGTACTGGCGCCCTTGCCGGATTAACTGCTCTGGATGGCCTGATGACTGACTGTGGCTGTAATTTAGTATCTATGACAGCAGATGCCGACAAGCTGTCGCTGGTGATTGATAATGGCGGCAAACTAAAGTCCAAGGCGCTGAATATTCCGGGTTACCAAACCTCAATTACCCCGCAGCCCAACAGGGGGGCAGAGTCTATTGTGCTGACCCTGATCTCGAGCGCAGGAGGTGGGCGATGAAAGCTTTACTAGCCAGGGTGCAGGATAAATTTGCCAGTCTGCAACAGCGGGAAAAGCTGTTTGTCTGTGGTGGAGCAGCTGCAGTTTTACTGGCTCTGCTGTACACAGCACTGATACCCCAGCTGGACCGAAATACTGATTTAGCCCACCAGCAAAAACAACTTCAGGCCGATATACTCTGGCTGCAGCAACAGCAAGCGGTGGTTTCTCGGCTAACCAATAGCTGTTCATCCTCAACAGCCTCAGTAGAATCTGCTAGAGACCTGTTGACTAAACTGATTCGCCGCAACCAACTGCGACTGAAAAATTTGCGCGAAGTCGGCGATGGCCTGGTGCTGAGCTTTAGCTCCAGCGATGCCAACCGCACAGTGCGCATTGCACATCAGATTGCCTGTCAGGGGTTTGTGGTCGACAGTATCCAGGTGACTGAGGGAGCCAACCAACCCAATCTCTGGGATGTGAGTATGGAGGTTAGCTATGTCAATTAGTCGCAGGCTTCTGGATCGCCCCTCCAGCCAACTTGCCCGTCTTGCCCTGGTGGCTGCGCTGCTGGTTGCCTGTCTGTATTTGGCTGTCTCCATACTGTTGCAATTTATCCCCTCTGCTGACAGAGAGTTGAGAGATATCGCCCGGGCTCCCTCGGCAAAAGCCCTTTACTGGAACTGGTTTAGCAGCAACTCCCTGGTTGCCGAGACCAACAGGGTAGAAAAACATGGCGAGCTGCCAGAGGCCAATATTAACGCCGTACTTCTGGGGGTTATGATGGGCGGCGAAGATTCTCTGGCGACACTAAAGTTTAATGGCAAGCCAGAGGCGGTATATCGCGTTGGTGACGACCTAAGTTCCGGCTTTAGTTTGGTGGATATAGAGTCCTTCAGAATTGTGGTGCGCAAGAATGGTATCAACCAACAGGTGCTGATGAAAAAGCCTAAGGGCATTATCGAAACTCAACAGGTATCGCCAGCAGAAAACTCTACTGAATCCTCCAGCCAGCCCGAGGAGGGTTTTGCTCTGGCCAATATGTTTGGCGCCGTACCTGTAATGGCTGGCAATGGTGCGGGGCTTAAATTAAATAACCTTTCAGCAGAGTTAACATCTTTAGCCGACTTGCAAGAGGGCGACGTAGTGGTTCAGGTAGATGGCAAGTCAGTGCAGGAGCTGATGGCCAATCCAGCTCAGTGGGTCAGCTACAGTAGTAACAACAGCCTGCCCGTTACCGTTATGCGGCAGGGCCAGGAAGAGATTATCTATGTCAATGCTGCCAGCCTGTCAGCGAAAATATTACCGAATCTTGGATTAACCCGATAAAATGACAACGAAAATAACTAAGCGGACAAACATTATGGCAGCCGGTTCTCAGCGTAAAGGGCGCAGTCTTATTGCATGGCTAGGCTCCCTGATTTTTACCCTCTGCCTTGTTGTAGAGGCCAGCGCCGAGGAACAGGTGCGCATTAATTTTCGCGATGCGGATATTCGCAGTGTGATTGAGAGTGTTGCCGAGATCACTGGCAAGTCTTTTGTGTTGGATCCCCGCGTCAAAGGCAAAGTCACTATTATCGCCCCAGATCCCATAGATTTAGCTCTGCTGTATCCAGCGGTGCTGTCCGCCATTCAGGTGCAGGGATTTCAGGCCATAGAAGACGGCGCTGTGATTCGTGTTGTGCCCTTTAATCAGGCATTTAATTTTGCCGGTGGCACAGGTAACAACCAGCTGCAAACTGAAGTGCTGAAAATTAAATATGTGCAGGCCGCCACTATGGTGCCAGTACTCAAGCCCATGATGAGTAGCGGTGCACGACTGCAGGCCTTTAACGAAAGTAACTATCTGGTTATCTCTGATATTCGCACCAATGTCGACCAGGTCAAGCGCCTGATCGCGCAGATGGATGACCCGGATCACAGTGCCGTTGAGGTAATTAATCTGGAACATATTTCGGCGGCCGAAGCCGTGCATATTGCGGGTCAGTTAAAGCAGCTGCAAAAACAGGATCTGTCGCTGGTTGAAGACGGGTTAAATAACCGCGTGATTGTCAGCGGCCCAAGCATTGCCCGAACTTCATTTAAAACCATGCTTAAGTCTCTGGATTTGCCCTCGACCAAAAAAGGCAGCGTCGAAGTGATTTATCTGGATTATTCCCGCGCCTCAGAAATGAAACCCATAGTTGAGGGCATGTTGCAGTCGGATATCTTTTTGCGTCTGGCCGGTGAAGCTGGCGCCAAAGATAAGGCTAAAGCTGCTTACAAAATTGAAATCGATGAACTCAATAATGCTCTGGTGGTAGCCGCACCCTCTGCAGTGATCCGCGAGATTAAAAATGTGGTTAGCAAGCTGGACCTATCCCGGCCCCAGGTATTAATCGAGGCGGTGATTGCAGAGCTGTCGGAGTCCCAGGCGAAAACCCTGAGCACTGAACTGGCCTATGCCAGCAAGCGCCGTGGCGGCTACCTGACTAATTTCGATCAGCTGCTCGGCTCACTGCTTGGACTGGGAGTCAGCGGTCAAACAGACTCGAGCACATTAGCATCCGCGATTGGCAGCCTGCCCCAGTCGGCACTGGGCGTGGCTGGCGACTTTGATCAAGAGACTGGCAAAGGCATGGGTATTTTGATTCAGGCTTTGAAAACCGACGGCGCCACCAATATTCTCTCCACACCCTCGGTGGTGACATTGGACAATGAAGAAGCCGTTTTAACCGTGGGTGAAGAGGTACCCTTTGTCACCGGCAGCTTCTCCAGTATTAGCAGTAACACATCCAATGGCAATCCATTTACTACAGTTAATCGGGAAGAAGTGGGCGTGATGTTGAAGGTTAAGCCCCAGATCAGCAAGGGCAATGGTGTGCGGCTGGAAATTGAGCAGGAGTCCTCTAAGGTTAAGAGTGGTGAGCCCGGTTTGCAGACCACATCCAAAAGCACTATGCAGACCAATGTGATGATTCAGGATGGAGAACTGCTGGTACTGGGTGGCCTGATTGAAGATCAGACTTCAGGCAATGCCTCAAAGGTTCCGCTGCTGGGAGATATTCCTCTACTGGGCCGACTGTTCCGTTCCTCAGTTAAAGGGGATACCAAGAAGGTGTTGATGATGTTTATCCGTCCGACCATTATTCGCACCGCAGAAGATGCCCGCAAGCTATCCAAAAATAAGTTTGAGCATCTGATCACCAGAGATTTAAACGGTAAAAAAGAAGGCCCGCTCACCAAGCAGCTGGAAGAGTTTATGGACAACCAAGAGGCAGACAAGTCAACCGAGTAATTTTGCGCTATGAGTATTTATCTCAAGCATTTTGGCCTGGTTCGAGAACCTTTCTCGATTGTGCCCGATCCTGGCTTTCTCTACCCCAGTAATCACCACCGCCAGGCCGTTGCCCATCTAAAGTATGGCCTGGATAGGGAAGGTGGTTTTATTCTGCTGACGGGAGAAGTGGGCACAGGCAAAACCACATTGACCCGCACCATGCTCAAACGCCTGCCAGCCCATGTGCGGGTGGCCTATGTTCTCAATAGTAAGCTTGAAGTCAGTGACGCACTGGCAAGTATCTGTACTGAGCTATCTATAGAGTTGCCTGGCAACAGTAGCCTGTCATTTACAAAACTCTGCACCGACGCGCTCAACCAGGATTTACTCCAGGCCCATGCCCAGGGCAAGAAAACATTGATTGTAATTGAAGAGGCGCAAAACCTTACCTCCGAGGTTTTGGAGACACTGCGGTTGTTGAGTAATCTGGAGACCCATACCCATAAGCTGCTGCATATTTTACTGGTGGGGCAGCCGGAGTTGCTGGAAATATTGGCCCAGAAAGAGTTGCGCCAGCTTAATCAGCGGGTGGTCTCTAGATTTCATTTATTGCCCTTGGACAAAGATGACCTGGCCAACTATGTCAATCATCGCCTGCACCGTGCCGGTGCAAAACAACCAATCTTCGACAGTGCCTGTATGTCGATGCTTTACAGACTAACCAAAGGAGTACCCAGATTAATTAATCTGGTCTGCCAACATTCTCTGCTGGCCGCCTATTCCACCGAAGCCAGAATCATCATCCCAAAATTGATTAAACAGGCTTCCGTAGAAATACTTGGCGAACAAAAGTCATCCCAGCCTCTGGTAAAGTACTGGCCCCATGGGCTGGCAGCTGCACTGCTTGCAATAGTCGTCTGGCTTATCGCCGCCGGATCTGGGATCGAGAATCAAGAGCCCTCAGCTTATCAAGAGCCCTCAGCGGATAAAGAGCCAATATCACTACCCACCGCACCAGTTCCAACAGCCCAAACCCCAAACCTAAACCCATTTGCCGAATTACTGGGTCTCTGGTCAGTGACGGGCACAGAGGTCTACTCCCAGGAAGACTTTATTGCGCTGGCCGAATTTCAGGGTCTGCAATCCCATCAAATCTCTGACGCCGAGGTGATTGATCTAGAGATAATTAATCGTCCCGGTATTGTGCGACTGCAGACCCAAGCCGGCTATCTAAAGAGCTACCTGCTAACTCAGATCGACTCCTCAGGATTTACGGTTACCAGCGGCTCTGACAGCCAACTATTGGATGCCCAGGCATTTCGCGATATCTGGTCGCGCAGTTTTATCTATCTCTGGCGACCCCCTATCGAGGTTGAGCGCCTAGCGCTGGGGGGCACAGATGCGCAGGCTGTAAGCTGGCTGCAATCCCAGCTGCAGCAGGTAGATCAAAGCGCAGAAGCAATTATTAGCGGCGGCCGCTACACCCAGGCTATTGCCAACCAGGTACTGAAATTTCAGCGCGAACAGAATATTACCGCTGACGGAGTGGTTGGAAGGGAGACCCTGCTGCGACTCAATCAATTAACCAGAGCCGATATTCCGCTGCTGACCGAGGGTAGCAACTGATGTCCTATATTCTCGATGCTCTAAAAAAAGCCGAGCGAGATCGCTTGCGCGAAGACCCTAAAGAGCTGGATGATAGTGCTAGCTCTAACTGGGATCCCTATCAGCAAGAACCTAAATCTGATGTACTGAAATATATAATTCTGCTGCTCTGTATTATTGTTGCGGTGATTGGCCTAGTGATTTATTCCGAGTTATTAACCAGGCCTCAGATACAGCCGCAACCGCCAGCCGCAGAGATCACCAAGCAGGCCCCTGCGCCCCAACCTATTAGGCAGTCTCTAGCACCAGCACCTGTTAATGTAAGTCAGCCGGAGCCAAAATCTCTGGCACTGCCAGAGCTGCAAATTTCGGGGCATATGTATATGGCAGAGGGCTCGGCTTCCAATCGACTGTTTGCCAACGGTGGAAGTTTTCGCCAGGGTGATAAGCTGGATAATCATTGGACTCTGATTGCCGTGGGTATCGACGGTATTGAAATCAGTGCCGGTCAGCGCAGAGAGTTTGTGCCCTATAGGTAAGGGCTAGTCGGAAAACACTTCCAGTATAGAGTCTTTGCCGCGATCAAAGCGCTTGGCTCGACGGTAGGGAAAGACATCGACCACATAGCCATTGCGAATCTGCTCTTGCAGCCCGGTCCAAAAACTAACCTGATAAAGTTCGCCGTGAATTTCTTCAAACATTTTTCTCGCTTTAATATTGCCCGAGAAAAATAAACGAAACTCCTCAGGAAAAATATCATCCGGCCCCACTGTATACCAGGTGCCAGATTGCATCTCTTCCTGTTCAGTGCGGGGCTGCGGAATCTCGCGGAAATTACAGTCAGTCAATGTAGCAATCTCATCGTAATCATAGAAAACCACACGGCCATGGCGGGTGACACCGAAATTCTTTAATGGCATATCGCCGGGGAAGATATTAGCTGCCGCCAGCTGCTTGATGCAGTTGCCGTATTCCTCCATGGCGTTGCGAATCTGATCATCGTCGGCTGTCTCCAGATAAATATTGAGCGGGGTCATGTAACGCTCGGTATAGAGGTGCTTGATAACCAGTTTATCGCCGCGTATTTCGATTGAGGAGCTGGCCACTTTATGCAGTTCTTCGATCAGCTCGTCAGAGAAGCGATCCAGAGGAAAAACCAGGTTGTCAAATTCCTGGGTATCAGCCATGCGGCCAATGCGGTCATGGCGAGATACCAGGCGGTATTTTTCCCGCACCGTTTGATGAGTGACTTCCTTGGGGGGTGCGAACCTGTCTTTAATAATCTTAAATACAATATTGTAGGAGGGCAGGGTAAACACAGTCATCACCATGCCTTTGATACCTGGCGCCACAATAAACTTGTCGCTAGAGTTTTCCAGATGACCTACCAGCTGTCGGTAGAATTCAGTTTTTGCATGCTTGGGAAAACCCAGGCTGTTATAGACCTCATAGTCCAGCTTGCGGGGCATTAATGTTTTTAGAAAGTGCGCATACTGGTAGGGCAGAGGCGCATCCACCATAAAGTGGTTGCGGGTAAAACTGAATACAACACTGAGATCATCGTCATTAAACAGCGCTGTATCCACATAGAGCTGTCCTTTCTCGGTGTTGAGAAAAACCAGTGCCATGGGAAAAGTCTGATCGCCATCGACCACCCGACCCACCATATAGGCTGCCTTGCTGCGGTAAAAGGTAGATTCCAAAATATCAAACTTTAGCTGCTCTGGCGTACCCAGAAGTTGTGGTGCTACTTCCTGATTAAAGACCTCGGTAATACAGTCAAGATCCAGCTCTATATCTTCGCCCGGCAGGCTAAACTCAGATTCTTTAAGGATACGTCTAAAGGTATCTCGAAGACCCTCGCCCTCATAGCGCACAAAGATACTGTACTCGGCTTCTGGCGCCTCAATCAGTTGTGATGAGAGTACATAGATAATATCGTCGCTAATCTTGTCATGATCATGGATATCACTAAATACCGAGTTAAAGAAAGTCTCGGCAATTTCAAAGTTGGGGAAATTAAATACTAGCTGAGTGTAGGCCAGTTTGGCTTCGCTCCACAGATGAAGATTGGCAATATCTTTATTGGTCACCATTTCCAGATACTGAACAGTCTGAGCTACTTTGGTTTTGTAGAGCTCCAGGCGATCCACATTGGCCTGCTGCACCCCATGCCAGTCTGCTTTTTCAAATCGAGCCTTGGCACTGAGGGTAGAGTTTAGATAGTCGGCAAAATAGCTGCGAAAACCATTGAGAATGGTTTTGGCCATACGCCGCGCGGTGGAGTTGTGAGTAAGTAGCTGTCCTGCCATAGGCTGGGCCTAGTTTAATAACCGCTTAAGTTGATCAAGCTGTTGGCGATTGTGTTTTTTACTGGCCATTACCTGAGATGTTTCCGGCAGAGCCTGGGGAGGCTCGATAATAAATTCTTCACCAGCCACAACCAGATCACAGTACTGGTTGTAGACCTGAGTAAAAGCGGGCAGAGCTTTGGACTCCACTTCATTGGCCAGCAAATGCCAGCCACAGTCTCTGGCCGCCAGATAGACCGCTGGGTGAGACCATTTCTGTTCAGCTTTTGGGCTGGGCTTATTGCAGGCTTCTTCATAGGCTCTGCGGACACTGGGCAGATTTGAGGGCATGCCGGCAGAGCGACAGGCATTGAGCATTTTATGCAATGTAGGCAGGTACTCGCTGTCGGCAATAATTCTCTCTGCCGCGGCAAGAATCACCTCTGGGCCAAAGTCGCTGAGTTTGGACAGCCAGAGTTTTTTGGCCAGGTTTTCTGACTTGGTATTGTCGCCAAAGGCTGCATAGTACTGATTGTGATAATTAACCTGAAACAGGGCAAAAATCTGATTGATAGCATCAATCAGTTCAGGGCTAGCTGGTGGGGCTTTAGCTTGCCCAGCTGCGGTCTGAGAGCGCGTCGATGATGCTGCGATCCCGGATGCGACCTTCTGAATTAGATCCTTGGTTGCCATGACTAACACTCGCTGACTGAGATTGGTTGTGTCGCGCCCACTGACGCTTTACATATTGCAAAAATTTGGTACTCCAGGAACCATGTGGCGTGCCATTTTCCTGCCAGTAGAGAACAAACTCGGGAATAATCTGCTGCGCAAATTGACGATCAATATTGGCCATCTGCAGAACATCATAAACGGTTTCTTTCGGCTGCCACTGATCGGGAATAGCTCTGGGCATGCTGTCCTGATCCATCATACCAGTGTAAAACTGCCATTGACGGCGCACATGATGAATAAATTTTGAATCCCAGGTGCTGGAGACATCGCCGCGATCGCGCCAGTAGAGAATAAACTCCGGCACCGCATCCTCAATAAAGTTGGGATTGATGCCACCCTGTTTAATCAGAATATCCAGGGCATCTGCCGAGGGTCGCCATTCACTGGTGACAGAGATTTCACGGCTGCGCTGGTGATTTTTGCTTGCCGCCTGCTGCCACTGACGCCATACCTCTTTGATATATTTTGACTCCCAACTATGACGAGGCACATTGCGCTCTCGCCAGTAAGCCACAAACTGGGGAATCTGTTGTTGGGCAAACTCGCGGGTTACACCCAGCTGAGCCAGCTGTCTGAGAGCATCATCGCTCGGCTGCCAGCTACCGCCAATGGTTTGCGCTCCGTGGGGGATATTGCTGGCTGGGTTGGGTTGGGCTCTGGGGCCCCCTGTCTGTCGCGGGCTAGCCTGTTGGGTTGAGGCCTGAGTTGCTGATACTTCATTAAAAGCAAAACGAAAGTCCTGGTGCGCAGAAAAAGCGCCGCCGCCTATCAGTAACAAGCCTTTCTCATGAAGGCTCGCCGACAGGCGCCGAATATCTTCTTCACGCCAAAATGGTGTCAGACTCAGCAGCTTTTGCCCTGAGATAGTGACCCAGTTAAACCCGCTGCTGCTCAGTGTATCGCCATGGGCAATACATTCCTGCAGCAGCTGCAATAGCACCGCTTCCTCAAGACCCAGCGTGGCCGCCAGACTGGGTGAGATTACAATAGGTTTTTCGGGAATTAGCGACATCGGAATACTCTATCAGAAAGCCAGCTTATGAACGAGAGAATCCTGAGGCAGGGAACATTTTTTAGCTGGCCCAGCCGCCGCTTACCGGAAACACCTGACCCACAAAGCAGTCGGCGGCATCGCAACAGAGATAAGCGGCAAACTGGGCATCTTCGTCCATGGACACCAGTCGCCCCAGTGGGACTTCTCTCGCCAGCCGTTCCTGAAAAGCTGGGTTGGCCTTGGTCTCAGCGGAGAAGTAAGTGGGGTTGTCGACAAAGTTTTGAGCAATGGCATTGATCTGAATGCCCTGAGGGGCCATCTCAACTCCCGCGGCCTGCACATAAGCTAGCTGTGCGCCGCGGGCAGCACTGTAGGTGGAGGCGCGCTTCATACCGCGCAGGGCCGAGGCGCTGCCCATCAGCAAAATCTTGCCAGACTGACGTGCCATCATCTGGGGCAGCACTGCGGTGACCAGTCGTGGCAAGGGGTCAACCAGAGCAGCAAAAACTGATTGCCACTCCTGTGACTCAACCCTGTCCAGCTTGGTGAAGGGGGCGGGCACCGCCAAATTAATTACCAGCACATCTATGGTGCCGGCGGCTGCAATAATCTCGCCGGGCAGTGCAGGATCGGTCAGAAGCTGATTGTCGGTGATTACCTCGGCGCCCATATCGGCAAAAACTTCGCAGAGCTTTGGGCCCATAAAGGTATTGGCCTGAGTGACTAAAATTCGTTTACCCTTTAGATCATTGGTAATCATAATTGGTCTTCCGCTGAAAAGTGGCTGGCAAGTGTGTTTAGGGCATCGCCGGTTACACGATTGACGGTCCAGTCATCCATTGGCTCGGCGCCCAGAGACCGGTAGAAATCTATAGCTGGCTGATTCCAGTCTAGCACCCACCACTCCAGCCTGCCGCAGTTGCGCTCCAGTGCCAGATTAGCCAGATAGGCCAGCAATGTTTTGCCAAAGCCTCTGCCGCGCATCTCTGGCTGAATATAGAGATCTTCCAGATACAGGCCAGGCCGACCCAGAAAAGTGGAATAGTTGTGAAAGAATAGTGCAAAGCCCAGGGGTTGCCCCTGATGCTCGGCAATCACCACCTCGGCATGAGGTTTGTCGCCAAATAGAGACGACTCCAGTGCAGCCACATCGGCCACCACTTCATGAAGCAGTTTTTCATAGTCGGCCAGCTCCCTAATAAATTTAAGAATTAATGGGCAGTCTTGGATATTGGCCTGACGTATAGATAATGACATAGGGAGTCAGCTATTGATGTTAGTTTTTGTGTCCCATATCTTATCGTTCAAGCAGGACTTTTATTACTGTACATAATAACAGTAATAGGCTTAAATAAGACTTAATAATGGGAGAGTACCTTGGCGACAAAATCCAAATCAGCCTATGTGTGTAATGACTGTGGCGCCGACTATCGCAAATGGCAGGGCCAGTGTGGTGAGTGTAGCGCCTGGAATACCCTGTCTGAAGTGCGTCTAGGGCCTGCGGCCCGCAGCGGCAAGATTTTGCGTCCGGGGTTCGCTGGCGCTGTAGATGGTGCGGTAAAAACCTTGGCGGAAATTGCGCTGGATGAAATTCCCCGCATCAGCACAGGCACCGGCGAGCTAGATCTGGTGCTGGGCGGAGGCCTGGTTCCAGGTTCGGCTATTTTGGTGGGCGGTGAGCCTGGCGCCGGCAAGAGTACATTGTTGCTGCAGACTCTATGCAAGCTGGCAGAAAATAATACCGCGCTCTATGTGACTGGTGAGGAATCTCCCCAGCAGGTGGCCATGCGTGCCCGGCGCCTAGATTTGCCAGCGGACAAGCTGGAAATTATGGCCGAGACCTCGGTGGAAACTGTCTGTGCTATAGCTGAACAGAAGCGCCCCAAAATTCTGGTGGTGGACTCTATACAGGTGATGCATATAGAAGAGGTGTCCTCGGCCCCCGGCAGTGTGTCCCAGGTGCGCGAGAGCGCCTCTATGCTGGTGCGCTTTGCCAAGCAGACCGGAACTGTATTAATTCTAGTGGGCCATGTCACCAAAGACGGCTCTTTGGCTGGCCCTAAAGTATTAGAGCATATGATTGACTGTTCGCTGATGCTGGAGGGTTCCAGCGACTCCCACTTTCGCACATTGCGCAGTAATAAAAACCGTTTTGGCGCGGTCAATGAACTGGGTGTTTTTGCCATGACCGACAAGGGTCTAAAAGAAGTGGCCAATCCCTCAGCGATATTCCTGCAGCGTGGAGAGGAGGTGTCCTCTGGCTCTGTGGTGATGGTGGTCTGGGAAGGCACCAGGCCCCTTTTAGTGGAACTGCAGGCGTTGGTAGACGATAGCCATCTGGGCAACCCGCGGCGAGTGACTGTGGGTCTGGACCACAATCGACTGTCGATGTTGCTGGCGGTGTTACATCGTCACGGTGGTATATCTGTGGGCGATCAGGATGTCTTTGTCAATGTGGTGGGCGGGGTCAAGGTATTAGAGACCAGCGCAGATTTAGCTTTGATCCTGTCAGTGATTTCCAGCTTCCGTGACAATTCACTGCCCCAGGACCTGGTGGTATTTGGCGAAGTGGGGTTGGCCGGTGAGATTCGCCCTGTGGCCAATGGTCAGGAGCGTTTGCGCGAGGCAGCCAAGCATGGCTTTACGCGCGCCATTGTGCCTGCAGGCAATGCTCCCAAGCAGCATATTAAAGGTATGAAAGTTATTCCAGTGCGCCGTGTTACTGAGGCTCTGGAGGCTCTGTAAGCGACTAAAACTATTTGACCAGCAATTTATTAATTCAGCTGATTGACAATAAATCAGCGCAAGAGTAGATTGCCCACTCTTGCTTCGGCAATAGGTTCTCCTGCTTAGCGAACATAAGTTTGGGCTAAACAGGAGTGAAACGGGAAATCGGTGCGCCTGACCATAGATTGGTCTTATGGCAATGCCGATACTGCCCCCGCAACGGTAAATAAGAATATTTGATTGTATGACCACTGTGCACCAAGGCATGGGAAGGTAATCAAATAGAGAGACTAGTTCGACGCTAGCATCTCACTTATGAGTCCGGAGACCGGCCTATCGCTATGCAGACAAACCGCGGGGTGCGGTCTTGTGCTGATTGACAGTCTCTGTCCCTCTGCCTGTACGCCCCTGTTTATATTTATTATTCGCTCGGGTGTGAGCGTTAGAGGAAATCATGAAAAAATCATCTATTCTTGCGACGGCAATAATGCTGTCAGCATCATCCTTTTTTATTCCAGCAGTTATCGCGGCTGAAGCAGATATTCAGGAAGTTTTGGTCAGCGCTTCTCTGGTGCCTATTGCGGCCAATAAATCAGCCAATGCTATTACGGTAATTGATAGAGAACAGCTAAAAAACCGTGCAGCCCTGAGTGTCAGTGACCTTTTGCGCGACGTGCCTGGGCTGGCTGTGAGCCGCAGTGGTGTGCAGGGTTCTCAGACTCAGATCCGTGCTCGCGGTGCCGAGGCTAATCATCTGTTAGTGCTAATCGATGGCGTTGAAGCCAATGACCCGTCCCAGAGCGACGAACTTAACTGGGGAGTGATGGCCGCTGATGATATTGAACGTATCGAAGTAATTCGCGGCCCGCAGAGTTCTATGCGCGGCAGTGACGCCATGGCTGGAGTGGTTAATATTATTACCCGCAGTGCCAGCGAGCCTTTTAGTGCCGCGGCATTTACAGAGGCTGGTAGCTTCTCGACACAGCGCAGTGGCTTTAATGTTGGCGCCAAGCAGGGCAGGGTTGATGCTCGTCTGGGCTACAGCAATATGCAGACCGACGGAGAAAATATCTCTCGTACCGGTGACGAGAAGGATGGCTATGAAAACAGCAGCCTTAACTTTAAGGCTGGACTCCAGGTCAGCGATGAACTGCGAATTTCAGTGGCTGCCCGTCACTCAGACGGCATGAATGAATTTGATGCGGATAATGATTTCGATGGTTTTGTCGAAGACCAGGACAGTGTTTCGGAATTCCGCAATAGCACCATGCGTGTGCAGGGTGATTACAGTTCTGCGGATGGACGCTGGCAGCATAAGTTGATGGTTGCTCAGTCCAATAATGATAACGAAGCCTTTGCCAACGGTACTCTGGGCAATGTAACTGCCTCAACCAAAGATCAAGTTCAGTATATTGGTTCCCTGTTTTGGAACAATGGCGCGCAGCGACTCTCTGTGCTCGCCGAGCGCGAAGAAGAGGATTTCCAGCAGCGTGGTCCATTGAGTTGGGGTCTTGATCCCAACCAGGATCGCGAACGGGATACAGACAGCTATGCCCTAGAGCTGCGCACCGAAATTTCCGATGATCTAACGGTTGCGGCCAGTGGTCGCTATGATGATAATTCAGAGTTCGACAGCGCCAGCACCTTCAGAGTTGAAGCCATATACCAGCTCAATAATAGCCTCCGCCTACGCTCTGCCTATGGCACAGCAGTTAAAAACCCCACATTTACTGAGCGGTTTGGCTTTTACACTAACTTTATCGGCAATCCTAACCTTGAGCCTGAGGAGTCTTCCAGCTGGGAGCTAGGTATAGACAAGCAGATGGGAGAGTTAGACCTGTCAGCCACATTGTTCGATGCCGAATTGGAAAATGAGATTGATGGTTTTGTCTATGACCCGGCAACCTTTGCCTATACCTCTGGCAACAAAGAGGGCACAAGTCAGCGCCAAGGTGTTGAGCTAACGGCCTCTGTGGCTATGAGCGATAGGCTGGTTATCAATGCAGCCTATACTTACACAGATTCAGTTGAGGCCGATGGTGCAGGTGGCTATAGAGATGAGATACGTCGGGCTCGCCATACTGGCAGTCTGAATCTGGCCTGGCAGGCAATGGATAATCTGCAAATTAATACCAATGCCCAGTACAACGGTAGTCAGACTGATGTGTACTTCCCACCATGGCCAGCACCGTCTCAAACAGTGACCATGGACGATTACAGGCTGATCAATATCAATGCCAATTACAGCGCATCAGATCAGCTAGATATCTACCTGCGTCTGGATAACCTTCTGGATGATGACTATGAAGAAGTGTTTGGCTACCAGACACTGGGCTTCGGCGCCAGCCTAGGGTTGCGCTTTAGCCTTTAAAGGCTGTCGGTTAACATTGGCAGATGATTACAGCCCGTTGCAGTGGTGGCGGTCTGGGTAGTCAGTAGAGACGGTTTTGTCTATGCTGATTTGCCGTAGGAGGAAACCCTGTGAAAATAGTTTCGTTGTTGCCCAGTGCTACAGAACTAGTCTGCGGCTTAGGCCTGCGCGATCAGTTGATGGGTGTATCCCATGAATGCGATTATCCCGCCTCTGTGGTTGGTTTGCCGGTGCTCACCAGCTCGCGGATTCCCGAGGGGTTGGATAGCGGTGAAATAGACCGCCTGGTAACGGATCAGCTCAAGAACGACGAGGCGCTCTATGATTTGGTGATGGAGCCGCTGATCGAGCTTGAGCCCGATCTAATCGTGACTCAGGCCCTGTGCGATGTCTGTGCAGTGTCTGGCAACGATGTGGCCCGAGCTATCGGCAGTTTGCCTGGTGAACCCAGGGTGGTGAATCTTGAGCCCATCTGCCTAAATGATGTGTTGGATACAGTAGATCTGCTCGCCGAAGCTGCCGGCTGTATAGAACAGGGCAAGCGCTACAGAGCAGAATTGCAGAGGCGCATTAATACTGTGGCAGCTCGCTCAGAAAAGATTGCAGATAAACCCAGAGTTGCGCTGCTGGACTGGCTGGACCCACTGTTTGATGGCGGTCACTGGAGCCCGGAAATTATTGATCTGGCTGGCGGTGAGCCCTGTTTTGGTGCCAAGCAAGAACCCTCGCAGCGCCGCGACTGGGAGCAGTTAATCAACGCCAATCCGGAGGTGATTTTTATTGCTCTGTGCGGCTTCAACATGGAGCGTTCTATGCAGGATGTGGAGCAATTTCTTGCCTGCGACGGCTTTGCTGCGCTGCAGGCTGTGTCTCACACCAAAATTTTTCTGGTGGATGGCAATGCCTACTTTAGTCGCCCCGGCCCTAGGCTGGTGGATGCGCTAGAAATTATGGCTAATGCATTGCATCCCAGTATCCATTTGTTGCCAGCGGGTTTACCCGAGGCGACCAAAATCATTGAATAAGGTTACAGCCCAATGACAGACGAACAGGCAAAAAAAGACAGCAGCCATAAAACCAAAATGCAAAAGCTAAAAGAGAATGTAGATTTTTCAATTGCTGCTGCGGATACTGAGCGCGGGGTATTTATCCTGCTCACCGGCAATGGCAAGGGCAAGTCTAGCTCTGCCTTTGGCATGGTGATGCGCGCCCTGGGTTACGGCTACAAAGTCGGTGTGGTGCAGTTTATTAAGGGCGCCCAGTTGTCCGGCGAAGAGCTCTATGTGCGCGATCACTGTCCCCAGGTGACGTTTCAGCAGATGGGCACGGGCTTTACCTGGGACACTCAGGATCGCTCTGCAGATATAGCTGCAGCGGAAAAGAGCTGGGCAGTGGCTGAAAAAATGCTTAGCGATAAAAGCTATCACCTGGTGGTGCTCGACGAGCTAACCTACATGCTGAGCTTTAAATACCTGGATCAGGAGATGATTTTCAAAGCGCTTAAAAATCGCCCCCAGAATCAATCTGTGGTGGTGACAGGCCGCGGTGGCGGCTCAGTACTGGCCGATATGGCAGATACAGTCTCTGAAATCAAAGAAGTAAAACATGCCTATAACTCTGGTGTAATGGCTCGTAAGGGCGTGGACTATTAATTGCGCCACTTCTCCGCACCAAGCTTAATCTGGGCGCTGGCAATACTGTTGCCAGTGGCCGCACTGGTGTCTATCACTGTGGGCACCGTGGATATATCCCTGTTAGATGGATTAGCTGCGCTGACTGGCAGCTCGATTAACTCTCAAACCCATACCATTCTTATCGATATTCGCCTGCCCCGTATTCTGTTGGCTATTGCTGTAGGCGCTGTGCTGGCCAGTACAGGTGCAGTTATGCAGGGGCTGTTTCGCAATCCCCTGGCCGATCCCTCTCTAATCGGAGTGTCCAGCGGAGCCTCTGTGGGTGCCAGTCTGATGATTGTTACCGCTGGCGGCTTTATTAAGTCGGGAGCATTACTGGGCCTATCTCTGGTGGCAGTGGGCGCCTTTGTGGGCGGCTTTGCGGCCACATTGCTGGTTTACCGTTTGGCAACCTCCGGTATTGGTACCTCAGTGACCACCATGCTATTAGCGGGCATAGCCATAGGCGCACTGGCGGGCGCACTAAATAGTTTACTTAGTTATTTTTCTGATAATGATATGTTGCGTCAGATTAGTCTCTGGCAAATGGGCAATCTCAGCGGTGCCAGCTGGACAAAGGTCATTGTTATGGGCGCGGTTGCCCTGTTGTTGATGGGCCTGTTCCCCCGTGAGAGCAAGGCGCTCAACGCATTATTGCTGGGAGAGTCTGAAGCTCGTCACCTGGGTATTGATGTGCAGCGAGTAAAACGTCGCCTGATTGTACTCACGGCTCTGGGGGTGGGTGTCTCTGTGGCCCTGGCAGGGCTGGTGGGTTTTGTTGGTTTGATTATGCCCCATATTGTGCGCCTGGCCATTGGTCCAGATCATCGCTGGTTAGTGCCGGCCTCAGCCCTTGCGGGCGCCACATTACTGGTGATTGCCGATAGCCTAGCGCGCATTGTTGTGATTCCAGCCGAGCTGCCCACAGGCATTTTAACCGCGCTGCTGGGAGCGCCTTTTTTTGTCGCGCTGTTGCTGCAACAGCGCAGGGATGTGTGACCTGTGAGCCTGGTGGCCGACAATATTTCACTGCATCTGGCGGGCTTTGACCTGCTGCGCAATATTAGTCTTGAGGTTGAGACTGGCAAGGTGACAGCCATAGTGGGTCCCAATGGTGCGGGCAAATCCAGTTTGCTCAAGGTGCTGACGGGGGAGATGGCAGCCACCAAAGGCCAGGTGTATCTCAACAATCGGCTGTTGCAGCACTGGCCACTGTTGGATAAAGCGCAACTGCTGGCAGTTCTGCCGCAACACACAATGTTGAACTTCCCCTTTACTGCAGATGAGGTGGTCGGCCTGGGGCGAATTCCTCACAACACCGGACTGAGCAAAGATAGGGAGATTATTACTGAGGCTCTGGATCTGGTAGATGCAAGTTATTTGCAAAAGCGCCTGTATACCCAGATGTCTGGCGGGGAAAGACAGCGGGTCCAGTTGGCGCGAGTGCTGGCGCAAATCTGGCAGGCCAGTCATCTGGGGGACCAGTTTTTAGTGCTCGACGAGCCCACCTCGGCCTTTGATCTGTCCCATCAGAAACTCACTCTGGATATTGTGCGTCAACTGGCTGATAAATCTGTGGGAGTGGTAATGGTTGTCCATGACCTAAATCTGGCAGCTCGCTGTGCCGATAATCTTGTGGTTATTGATGCCGGTGTGATCGCCGCTCAGGGTTGCCCGGAAGCTGTTCTAACGGAGGCTCTAATCGACAAAGTATTCGGGGTGAAGTCAATTATTGCCCAGCATCCAGAGACCAAAAGACCACTGGTGATCACTTAATGCGCAGCTTGCTTCTGTCAATGCTATGTTTTTCCTGGTCAGCGGCAGGGGCTATTGTTGTGATGGATGACAATGGACAGGAGGTTCGGCTTGAGCAACCTACTCAGCGCATTGTCAGTCTGGCGCCCAATATTACTGAGGTACTGTTTTATATTGGGGCAGGCGAGCAAATTGTGGGCGCCGACGAATACAGTAATTATCCACAAGCCGCAAAAAGTATTTTACGGGTCAATAATCATGCAGCGGCAAACTATGAATTGATACTGTCCCTGAAGCCAGATCTGGTGATTGCCTGGCAGTCTGGCAACGGCGATAAGATTATAAATCCGCTGCGCAAACTGGGTATTCCGGTATTTGTGGTGGAAACGCGCAAGATGGAGGCTATTCCCAACCTGCTGCGGCGTTTTGGTCAGCTTACCGGAAATCAGGATAGCGCAGAGCAGCGAGCTAATGAATTTAGTCAGAGATTAGAGGCACTGCGCGCTGCGCAAAGTAATAAGCCGCCGGTGAGAACGTTCTACCAGATATGGGACGAGCCTCTGATCACTCTAAATGGCAAACATATGGTCAGCGATGTGATATCTCTCTGCGGAGGCGAAAATATTTTTGCCGACGCCGCGCCTCTGGTGCCCTATGTCAATATTGAGTCGGTTGTAGCTGCAGACCCGCAGATGATTATTGCCGGAGGCAGTCAACAAGAGCAGCCCCGCTGGTACAGCAGTTGGCAGCAGTGGCAGGGCATATCAGCGGTAATCAACAAACAGATTTATCTGGTGCCTTCAGATCTAATGCAGCGCCATTCAGCGCGTATTCTAGAGGGCGCTGAAATAATGTGTGACTATATGGACAGCGCCCGCGGCAAGATAAGGAAAGCGCCCGCGGCAAGATAAGGAAAG
>Ga0115564_10001281_pt1 | contig 23333 bp, 21 predicted proteins | sample COGITO_mtgs_1105_7_FD_88680 | JGI IMG/M metagenome (GOLD analysis project Ga0115564, IMG submission 88680) | Pelagic marine microbial communities from North Sea - COGITO_mtgs_110523 | ecosystem: Environmental > Aquatic > Marine > Epipelagic | place: Germany:Helgoland, sampling site Kabeltonne...
TATTAAATGTATGTTTAGCGGGCGTGGTGGAATTGGTAGACACGCTAGACTTAGGATCTAGTGCCGCGAGGTGTGGGAGTTCGAGTCTCCCCGCCCGCACTAAACAAAAATCAAGCTTCTCATTTTGAGAAGCTTTTTTTATATACTTTTATCAAGTGAATAATTATGATGTTTTAATAGTAGGTGGAGGTGCAGCAGGTTTTTTTGCGGCTATCAATACGGCGACTCAAAATCCAAACCTTAAAATTGCTATTTTAGAACGGGGTTCTAATGTGCTTTCTAAAGTTAAAATTTCTGGCGGCGGTCGCTGCAATGTAACCCACGCCGAATTTATCCCTGATGAGTTGGTCTTAAACTACCCTAGAGGTAAAAAAGAATTGCGAGGCCCCTTTCATAACTATATGACGGGTGACACCATGCAATGGTTTGAAGAGCGTGGCGTGCCCTTAAAAATTGAAGAAGATGGACGTGTTTTTCCTGTTTCCAATTCGTCGCAAACCATTATAGATTGCTTTTTAGAGGAAATTAAAATACACAAAATTGAGGTTTTACTAAATCATTCTGTGCAGGGCATTTCTAATGAAAATAACACTTGGGAATTAAATACTACAAAAGGTGTTTTTAGATCCCCTAAGCTTCTAATTGCAACAGGAAGTAACCCTAAAATCTGGAAGCTATTAGAATCGCTTGGTCATCAAGTGATTTCTCCAGTCCCTTCTTTGTTTACATTTAACATCAAAGATACCCGTCTTAAAACCATCCCTGGAGTAGTGGCTACTGACGTCCATATTTCTGTAGTGAATAGTACTTTAGAATCCGAAGGTCCGTTGCTCATAACCCATACAGGGTTAAGCGCACCTTCCATTCTAAAACTGTCTGCCTATGGCGCTTTGGAATTGGCCGAAAGACAGTATAAATTTCAGATTAAAGTAAATTTCATCAAACAAGAGTTCTCAGTATGCGTAGAACGTTTGTTAGAAATTAAAACGGAATTCCCTAAAAAATTAATAATAAAATCGGCCCAATTTGATCTTCCAAAACGGTTGTGGGAACAATTGGTGATTGCCGCACAACTCCCTAACGATCTGCGTTGGGCTGAGGTCAATAAACAACAGCTACAAGAAGTTGCAAGTCAACTTACAGAAGCGATGTTTAAGGTACACGGAAAAAGCACCTTTAAAGAAGAGTTTGTTACGGCAGGTGGCGTGGAGTTAAAAGGGATCAGTTTTAAAACCTTTGAAAGTAAACACTTTAAAAATTTGTATTTTGCAGGAGAAGTCTTAAATATTGATGCGGTTACTGGCGGTTTCAATTTTCAAAATGCATGGACCAGTGCTTTTATTGCTTCACAACAGCTATCTAAATAACAAATAAATAAAGGGAAGTTAGTATCTTTGTCCTTAATGCCAATTTCATGATTGTAAACGAATTCATTCCAAAACCATATCAATATCTTTTAGACAGCGGTGCCGTTGCTTACAGCGCTCCGAGTAACATTGCTTTGGTAAAATATTGGGGAAAAAAAGCACATCAAATCCCAGCAAACCCGTCTATCAGTTTTACACTTGAAAAGTGTAAAACCACCACCACACTCAAGTTTGAAGAAAAGACGTCTGAAGGGTTTTCGTTTGACGTGTTTTTAGAAGGGGTTTTACAGGAAGATTTTAAACCAAAAATCGAACAGTTTTTCAATAGAATTGAAATGTATCTCCCATTTTTAAATTCGTATCATTTTGTGATTGAAACTTCAAACACCTTTCCACATAGTTCAGGTATTGCCTCTTCTGCTTCAGGAATGAGTGCTTTGGCATTGTGTTTAATGCAGATAGAGCGGCAATTAAACCCGGATATTTCACAAAACTACTTCAATAAAAAAACGTCCTTTTTAGCCCGATTGGGGTCTGGGAGTGCCTGTCGAAGTATAGAAGGCGATTTAATAGTGTGGGGTGCCCATGCTAATATTGAAGGCAGTTCAGATTTAGTAGGGGTAAAATATCCTTACGAGGTCCATCAAAAATTTAAAAACTACCGCGACACCATTCTTTTAGTCGATAAAGGCGAGAAGCAAGTGAGCAGTACCGTCGGCCATAATTTGATGCACGACCATCCATTTGCTGAACAGCGTTTTGCACAAGCACACTCCAACATGGAAGCCTTAATTCCGGTTCTAAAAGCGGGAGATTTAAACGCATTCATTAGCATAGTAGAACGTGAAGCACTCACACTGCACGCCATGATGATGAGCAGTGATCCGTATTTTATATTAATGAAACCAAACACCCTAGAAATCATAAATAAACTCTGGGCATTCAGGGCAGAAACAGGGTTACACATTTGTTTTACACTCGATGCCGGTGCAAATGTCCATGTGTTGTTTCCTGAATCTGAAGCCGAAGAAATTCAAGAATTTATAAAAACTGAATTGGCAGTGCACTGTCAAAACGGACATTATATTGAAGACAAGTTGGGGCAGGGTGCGCAACCAATAAAAAATTAATGTATATTTGAATTATAATTAATCGACGTGAATTCTAAGCATAATTCATTTTTATGAAAGGCCCCCTTTTTTATTCTAAAATCTTACTCTTCGGAGAGTATGGAATCATCAAAGATTCTAAAGGACTGTCCATACCTTATAATTTTTACAATGGTGCTTTGAAAATGGATGAAAATCCAACGCCATCAGCGGTACAGTCTAACCTTAATTTAAATAAATTTCTTAAATATTTATCCAATATTAACACCAATTTAGTGGTGTTTGATTTAAAACAATTACAACAAGATGTTGATGCTGGAATGTATTTTGATTCCTCCATACCACAAGGGTATGGCGTTGGAAGTAGTGGCGCATTGGTTGCCGCTCTTTATGATAAATATGCTCAGGATAAAATCACTGTTTTAGAAAACCTCACTCGTGATAAATTATTAAAACTAAAAGCTATTTTTTCTGAGATGGAATCTTTCTTTCACGGAAAATCATCGGGATTAGACCCTTTAAATAGTTATTTAAGCATTCCTATTCTCATAAATTCCAAAGACAATATAGAAGCTACAGGCATTCCTTCTCAAAACACAAATGGGAAAGGAGCCGTCTTTCTTTTAGACAGTGGCATCATTGGTGAAACAGCGCCGATGGTTGGTATTTTTATGGAGAAAATGAAACAAGAAGGTTTTAGGACAATGCTTAAAAATCAATTCATAAAACACACCGACGCGTGTGTTGAAGATTTTTTAAAAGGAGATATAAACTCACTTTTTAAAAACACGAAACAACTTTCTAAAGTTGTTTTAAATCATTTTAAACCCATGATTCCTAAGCAGTTCCATACTCTATGGAAAGCAGGTATTGAATCCAATGCTTATTATTTGAAACTCTGTGGATCTGGTGGCGGCGGATATATTTTAGGGTTTACTGAAGATTTTCAGGTCGCTCAAAAAGCACTTATAGATCATAAATTAGAGGTCGTATATAACTTCTAAATCTTTCACTATGTTTACGCCAACTCAAAAACAGATCATGCTAAAATTATTTAGCATGTTTGTGGTTGTGAGGGGTTTCAATCTAGCATTGATCGTTATTGCACAATACATTACCGCTATTTTTATTATGGCACCTGATCAGTCACTTTCGCAAGTTTTGCTGGACCGTTCTCTTTTTGCGTTGATTTTAGCAACCCTCGGTGCCATTGCTTCTGGTTATATCATCAATAATTTTTATGACACCGAAAAAGACTTTATCAATCGTCCTCACCAATCAATCTTGCAGCAATATGTCAGTCAAAACACCAAATTAATTCTCTATTTTATACTTAATTTTATAGTTGTAATCATTGCGAGTTACGTTTCTTTTAGATCTGTTTTGTTCTTTTCAATTTATATTTTTGCTATTTGGTTTTATTCTCATAAAATTAAAAAAAGACCCATTATTGGAAATTTAATTTCAGCAATTTTAACCATCACCCCCTTTTTTGCAATCTTTCTGTATTACAAAAACTATAGCGGCTTGATATTTGTTTTTGGATTTTATTTATTTCTCGTTTTATCCATGCGTGAATTGGTGAAAGATTTAGAAAACTTAAAAGGCGATTTAACTCTAGATTATAAAACAGTCCCCGTTGTTTATGGCGAAAAAACGGCTAAAATCATGATAACTCTTTTAGTTATGATTAATATTTTAGTGACGGTATATCTAGTTTCTACATACGATTTAGGAAAGATGGATTATTTCTTTTTTGGAAGTATTAGTCTGCTGTTTTTAGTCGCGATACTTATATATAATGCGGAGAACCAACAACAGTATGTTCGGATTCACAACCTATTAAAGCTTCTTGTTTTATTTGGAGTTTTCAGTATTGTTTTGTTAAATCCATCGCTCATTCTGTCGAAGCTATTATAAATAAAAAAATGACACACATTGTTTATGAATGCGTTACATTTGCAAAAAATTAATCATGGCAAAAGTGAATAAGAATTCAGATAGACGTGTCGGGAAGTCCAGACCTTCAAAATTGAAGGGGCCTGAAACTTCATATACAAAGAAAAAGTCAACACCCTCTAAACCAAAGGTGAAGGCGAATTCAAACCCTGATGAAATTCGTTTAAACAAATACATTTCAAATTCTGGTATGTGTTCGCGTCGTGAAGCTGATATGCATATCAGTATTGGGAGTGTCATGGTCAATGGAAAAGTTGTCACCGAAATGGGGTATAAGGTCCGTTTGGAAGATGAGGTTCGTTTTGATGGTGCGCGTATCAACCCTGAGAAAAAAGCCTATGTTTTATTAAATAAACCAAAAGGATTTGCCACCACTACAAGTGAGGGCAAAGGTCGAACAGTTATGGACTTAGTAGCCAATGCTACAGATGCAAAAATCAGACCAATTGGGCGTCTTGGTAGAAACTCTCTTGGATTGATTTTATTTACCAATGATGAGCAAATGCATGCTAAGTTTACCAATTCTAAACATGGGGTAACCCGTTTGTTCCATATGGAGTTAGACAAACCCTTAAAGTTTGAACATTTAAAAAGTATTCAAGAAGGTTTTAAATACGAAGGTAAACTCGTTTCGGTTGAAGCGATTAGTTACATCGAAGGTGTGTCTAAAAATGAAATTGGACTTCAAATCAAAAACACCGGAAATACCATATTAAGAATGATTTTTGATCACTTTAAATATGAGATTGTCAAAATGGACTGTGTGACCATTGGGCCCCTTTCCAAAAAAGATTTACCAAGAGGGCATTGGAAACATCTTACAGAACAAGAAATAAGTAATTTAATGATGCTTTAATTTTATAAGCGTTCTTTGACTCCATAATTCCCATACCAAAACACCCAATACAGGGAGGTACTCTACACATAGAATAAATCCGTTTTCATCTACGCTAAACTGATTGTAAGCCAAATAACTAAAAATTAAGGTATAGCTCCATACATGTGCAAACTTATAGGGTGTAAAAATGGAGAGTAGCAACAGGGTTATAATGTACCAAGGATGAACCGTTGTGGATATAAAATAATAAGTTGTAAGTACCCATAGAATGGAAAGAATAAGTGCCGTTGTTTTTGTTTTATTCCGAATTAACTGGTAGCTTATTTGGAACCCTAGAACACTCACCACAACGATGCTCATGCTATGAATCAACTCAAAGTTTGATGTTGCTTCTAAGCCACATTTCAGGAAGTAATAAAAACTTGCATTAAACTCAAACTTAGAAAACCAAAGACCAATCGTTGCGCTGTAATTTTTAATAAAATCACCACTTAGAAAGGGTAAGAAAAGCAGTATAAAAACAATTCCAATACTTAGATAAAATCGAAAGCTTTTTTTCCAACCTAATTTATTTAAAAATAAAGGGAGACTTAAAATGGGTACTAATTTCACAGCAATAGACAATGCCATTGTAAGAGCGGCTAAATACCATTTTTTGGTATGTATGTAATATAATGCCATAACAAAAAAGAACAGCATCAGACCTTCAAAATGAAGGTTGCCTGTTAGTTCAATAATGACCAAGGGGTTCAATATAAACCAATAGATATTTCTTGTGGGCAGTTGTACTTTTTTTAGAAGCCTTTTGCCAAAAAAGAGGATGCCTAAATCTGCACTAATCAACAAGAGCCTCAATACCACAACCGAACCCAAGATGCTGTGTTTAGAGAGTATTGCAGCGATTATAAATGGAAGTTGGTGTATGGGTGGGTAATTGGAATAATGCCCTGCGCTTAAGGCTCCCATGCCATCAAAAAGCGTTCTCATTTGTGGAAACAAATCTGGTTGGGAAAACAGCAAATTATTAGGAGTTGTTAGGTAAGGGTTGAGTCCTGACAAGATGAGTCGACCATCCCATATAAATCGATAGAAATCTTGAGACAAATTTGGAATCGAGACTAAGAAAACCAGTCGAAATCCGATTGCTAAACAGGCTAAATGCTGCTCTTTTATTTTAAATTGTTTTAAAATCAAATAATAACAGCCAAAAAGAACGCTGTATATGGTGAGGAGTTTAAAGTGTTCAAAACGTTCCAAATCGTAAGCCCATACGGCATATAAAACCATGCTGAGACCTCCCCAAATAATTAAGATATGTTTTGAATTTAAGATTGACCTATTGAATTCCACAAGTCGGGGGTAAGTAGTTAAACTTTAGATGATAGCGATTTGAAAAATACAAATCCAAATCCTAGAAACAACATCAGGTGAAAAGGAAACAATCCAAAATCGCCACCTTGATCGCCTACAACAAATGCACTGTACATTCCAAAACCAAAATAGAGCATTAGAACCCCTTCAAATATAACATTTACAGAGATATTTTTTTTGAGATACTTATTGGTTTTCCAAGTGTCAGAAAGCGTGTTGATATTAAATTTTGGGGTACGTACAAAATCACTACGTTTGCCAAAATGGCCTTCTAAAACAGCAATTGAATTATGTAAAGAGAAGCCCATTGCTATTGAGAAAAAGGTAAAGAACAAGGCGATATATTGCACAAAACTTTTTAAACTTGACCCATGTGATTTTTTGTACATAAACCAATAGCAAATAAAGAAAATAAGCGTGCTAACAACAAAAAAGCTCATCACATAAAAATACATTTTCAGATGTGCATATTCATTCTTTATATACAGCATTGGTATGCTTAGAATACCAACAATTAGAACATTCAAAAACATGGTGCTGTTCAGTAAATGAAGTAAGCTGTGAAGTTTTGTTTTTGCAGAAATATTTTTACTTTTTAAGACGCGCCACATCATTTTTTGAAAATTTTCAGCACCTCCTTTGTTCCATCTAAACTGTTGGGATCTTGCAGCACTGATGGCTACAGGCAATTCTGCAGGTGTTTCAACATTCTCTAAATATTTGAACTTCCAATCTTTAAGCTGAGCTCTGTAACTCAAGTCAAGATCTTCTGTTAAGGTGTCGCCTTCCCAATTTCCAGCATCAATAATACAAGTTTTACGCCAAACGCCTGCCGTTCCATTAAAGTTGATGAAGTGTCCTTTTGAGTTTCGCCCTACTTGTTCAAGCGTAAAATGAGCATCTAAAGCAAAGGCCTGTATTCTAGTAAGTATAGAATAATTACGATTGATATGTCCCCAACGTGTTTGAACCACGCCAACGGCTTCATCTTTAAAAAAAGGAATCGTACGCTTTAGCCAATCTGTTTGCGGTAAAAAATCGGCATCAAATATGGCGATGTATTCCCCCTTGGCATTAACCAACCCTTCTTTGAGTGCGCCTGCTTTAAATCCTTCACGGTTTGTTCTTTGAATGTGTTGAATATCAAACCCTTCTTTTCGTAGTGTTTCTATCAGAATAGCTGTAGATTCTACAGATTCGTCGGTAGAATCATCAAGTACCTGAATTTCTAATTTATCCTTTGGATAATCAATAAGGACAATGTTTTTTAACAAGCGATCCATCACATAAATCTCGTTAAATACGGGAAGTTGTATGGTCACATAAGGAATTTCATCAGACTTTGAAAAATCAAATTCTGGACTTTTTTCTGTGTGTTTTTGAGATCCAATATAATTGAATAGTAAATTCAATTGAGCCAAAGCATACATAAATATAAGAATGAGCGCAATAGAGTAAACGCAAATTATGATGATTTCTAAAAGCATTATTTGAAACTGTATTTAAATATCCAAGTTAAGATCTTAATTCCTGCAAAGATACTACCTTTTACCGTACCAGAAACTTTTGAAACGCCAATTCTATTTCGGTACTTTACAGCGATTTCTTCGTAAGAAAACCGCTGTTTTAATATTTTTAGCTGCATTTCAACCGTCCATCCATAAGTGGGGTCTTCCATTTTTAAGTGCATCAGCGCATCAAACTTAATAGCCCTAAAAGGTCCGAGATCTGTAAATTTTGATTTAAAAAACAAACGCATTAAAAACGTTGCCAGCCAATTACCGAAAATTTGTTGGGGCTGCATAGCACCTTTTTCTCTAAATTTCTCTATGCGACTTCCTATAACAAAATCTATATTTTTTTCAATAATAGGCGCTACAATTTTGGTGAGTTCTTCGGGATAATCGCTGTAATCGCCATCCAAAAATACCACAATATCAGTATCTGTTTTTTGCTGTTTGATATAGTCGATTCCTCTTAAACAAGCATTTCCGTAGCCAGGTTTAAGTTCTGTTAAAACAGTAGCGCCAGCATCTTGTGCATTTTTTGCCGTGGCATCGCTTGAGTTGTTATTGACGACGATAATTTCATGCACAGAACCTGGAATGTCTCTAATAACGAGTGCGATGGAACCCTCTTCATTGTAAGCAGGAATAATCACTTTTATAACAAGACTCGCTTGATTTGGTTTGTTCAAAATAGGACTTATTTATCGTGGAGTTGATCTATTAAATTCATCTCATTTCCAAGCAACACAGCACTGCTTCCAATGCGTCCTTCTTCGGGACCATTTTCTAGTTTCAGAACGCCTCTTGGGCACACGGCACTACAAACGCCACAACCCACACAACTGGCACGTACAATATTCTCCCCTTTTTGTGCATAGGCACGTACATCAATTCCTTGTTCGCAATAGGTAGAACAGTTGCCACAGGATATACACTGCCCACCATTGGTGGTAATTCTAAACCTTGATTTAAAACGTTGAATCACGCCCATATATGCTGCTAGTGGACAGCCAAATCTACACCAAACCCTATTTCCGAATATGGGATAAAACCCTGTGCCAATCACCCCTGCAAATATAGAGCCGATTAAAAATCCATAAATATCCTGTATGGTTTGTACTTTGATGCCAAGAACTTCGTAAGTTTCTGAAAAATACCCATACAAAGTTAAGCCGGTCATGAGCATTGCAAATACGAGTACGCCATGAACTAGCCAGCGTTCCACTTTCCAAGAAAACAAGGATTTACTGGACAATTGTCGGTAGGGATCGCCCAAAGTTTCTGCGAGTCCGCCACAACCACAAACCCACGAGCAGTACCAGCGTTTTCCAAAAAAGTAAACCATTACAGGCACCACCACCAAGGTCAACAAAACGCCCCACACTAAAATAAACAAACCAAATCCACCGTTTTCTAGCAACTCATTTAAGTTCCACCGAAAGAAAAAATCATAATCCAACGGGAATGCATTTTTAAAATCGTACCAAGGTTTTTCAAAGCGTACGAGAATTTCTGGAATTAAAAAGGCAAATACAATTTGAAAAAATAAAACGGAAGTGGTTCTTAAAATCTGATAGTTATTATGGCGGTATTTAATATACATCCGAACCGCCATCGTTGACATGATCACACAATATAAAAATCCATATAAAAACCATTGACTTGCGGGGTTTCCGCTAAGCGATTCACTGATAGGATCCACGGTATAGATCCAATTTATCATATAACTCGGTCTAAAATATAGGACCAAATAAAACAGAATCAAAAACGCAAAAACAAACCAAGCAATCCAACCTCTGTTGGTGGCGCTGCTATGAAATATGTGATTGTTTTTAATCCCTGGAGGTCCTTTTAGGTTGATAGCTGGCAGCATAAATAAAAGCGCCCCTAATATTGCGAGCCCAAAACTTAAAAACCAAAATTTTAGTTTGTTTTGAACCACAATACCTGTTCCAGAAGATTTCACCAATTGATAAGCCAAACTGTGGGGCTTTATCCAAATTACTTTTGCCCATTCTTTGTTTTTTTTGTGATAGGTATTGGCGGATTCTACTGCTTTTGCAATCGAATTGGCAAGATAAAAGGGTGTTGAAAATTCTTTGTCAACACTGCTGTTTTTTAAATCTTTTATAAATACTTCACTAGTGATGTTATTCTGAGTTGTAAAATCTTCAAAAGTAGCAGACGTAAGTTTATACTGCCCCATAAATAGCAGGCTCATAAAAAGTGCAAACACTGCTAAAAGAAGGCCTAAGCCGAGAGTTCTTATTAGTTTCATATTATGATTTTAGGCTGAAAATCTGTGTCCAGCTTTTCTTTTTCAATTGAAGGTTTCGATTGTTTTCAGTATTGTATTTTTCGATCACTTGGTGGTAATAAGTTTTACAAAACTCAGGATCAAAATGAGCGATTTCTAAGTGTTCAAGCACATAGTCAATTGGTTTTTTTTGGTCCAGCCAGCGGTTGAAAATTTCATGACGCATTCGAATTCCAAACGTATTAATTCCTAAAAACGCTTGCGAGGTTTTGTTAAAAGCAAGGGTCAAACATTTTGTTTGATCTGGATGCATCCAATGAAAATGAGCCTCATTAGGTTTCATGTGTTGTTCGCTATTGACCCAACCATACGTCTGGTATTCAATGTCAAAAAACTTCGCGGAATTGAACCAATGCCCAGGAGCGTAAAGGGTTTCTTTTTTGCAAATTGTTTGCGCAACAGTTTCTCCCATGATTCGTCCCGTGTACCAAACGGCCTCAATAGGTCTTCTGCCCTCAACAGCGGTACGTTGTTCGGCGCAATCGCCAATGGCATAAATATCTTTTATGTTGGTCTGAAGGTTCCGATCTACCAAAATCCCTCGATTTGTTTCAATAGATGAGTTCTCTAAAAACCCAATATTTGGCGAGACGCCTGCCGTAAGTCCCACAACATTACACTCTATTTCTTCTCCCGTTTCTGTAATTACAATCGATTTTACAGTACCATCTGCATTAGAGTTTATTTGTTTTAAATTCGATGCTAACCGAAGGTCAATCCCATTTTTTCGAATCTCATTATTGATCATTTCACTTTCGCCACTCGGCAAAATACCGCTCCAATAGCTGTTTTCTCGCACCAAAAAAGTGACGGGAATGTGACGCGAATGAAACATTTCTGCCAGCTCAATACCGATCAATCCTCCACCGACAATGACGGCACGTTTACAAACTGTGTTGTTAGGGGCGTGAGTTTCTATGGCGTCCAAATCTTGTTTATGATAGAGGCTAACAACTCCTTTAAGGTCTTGCCCGGGCCAGCCAAATTTATTGGGTTTACTACCGGTAGCGATGATCAACTTATCAAAAGTAAGCTGTTCTCCATCAGAAAAAATCAATGTTTTTTGAGAGGCATCTATTTTTTTTACAAACCCTTTTTTGAGAGTGATGTCATTTTTATCCCAAAACCAATTTTCATAAGGTTGCGTGTGCTTAAATTTCATATGTCCCATATAGACATACATGAGGGCTGTCCTCGAAAAAAAATAGTCTGTTTCAGAAGAGATGACCGTAATTTTTTTATTGGAGAGTTTTCGGATATGCCGGGCTGCGGTAATTCCTGCAATTCCATTTCCAATAATCGCGATGTGTTCCATACTAAATAGTTTTTGGGGATTAGTACTTAAAAACTGACCTAAAAACCCGAAAGTTTCAGAGTCCTAAAGTTACTGAATATGTTTTAAATAATAAGCCTCTAATTTTTTAGGGGTCGCTCCAAAGAATTTCTTTAGATGAATCATCCAAAAATGAAACTGTAACGACCAGATTCCATTTGCAATATACCGTCGCGATGAGGTGATTATCCAATATGGAAGCACTTTAAAATTGCAATGTTCATAAAGTTTATAGATTAAATCATTGTCTTCATAAATGAGGAAATCTTCGTTAAATCCACCTAATTCATCAAAGGTCATTTTTTCTACAAACAAACTTTGGTCACCTCCACGACATGATTTCCAATTAAATTGTGTGAACCACCCTGCAAGCTGTAACCACCGATGGCTGCTGTCAAATTTCATTTTGAAACAGCCTGTTTTTGAGCCTTTATTTATGGCATCCAAAATATAGTGGTCAAAGTTTTTGGGAGGAACAGAATCTGCATGCAAAAAATAGAGTACCGTTCCTTTGGACTGAGAAGCTCCTAAGTTCATTTGTTTTGCACGTCCTTTTGGGCTGTTTAATCCAATGACTTTAGGGTGTGTTTTTGAAAATTCAGACACTATATTCTGAGTCCCATCGGCGCTACCGCCATCCACGATAAGTATTTCCGAAATGAATTTTGAGCTGCTATTAAGGTTCAAATAGGTTAGTAAGCCCTCTATGTTTTTAGCTTCGTTTAGTACTGGAATAATGATACTGATACTATTCATTCAGAGACCAATTGTAATTTTGATAGTTAATTTTTGCTTGAGGTGAAATTTTTATATTACTGTATTTGTTGAGGTAGGCTATAAAAGTGTCCTCTTTTGGGAAATCAGATTTAAACCATTTGAATATTTTTGAAATTGTAATTTTTGATGGAGTCAAGCTGTTTTTTGACGGGTCGTTTATAAACTCACGTGCCGCTTGATCTAATTGATCTGTTAAGGACTCAGCTTTAAAAGCGGAATTCAAAAGTTTTGGACAGGATTCTGACGCACATACAATGGCGAAATGAATTCGCGAATCACCCATAGGTCTTAATATTTTGTGTTCAATCGTGTTTAGAGATATCGTTTTGCCTCCGATCTCAATAAATGTTTGTCCCCATGGATCATTTATATCCTTAATGCTTTCTGCTGGGTAATTATCAAGAATGAGTTGAATTGTATAAGCATTATACGCATTGATCCAAAAGGCTTTTTTATCAGAATCACTCCATTTATCTTTGGGGGCATTCAATGCTAAGGCGTCAAGGTATTTAATCAAAGGCTTTCGATTACTAAGGAGACCTTTGTAATTCACCTTTCCAGTGTTCGAAACATGGAGTTTTAAAATTTTGGTCCATTCTGAATGGTCCATTTTTTGTGCGCTAGCAGTGCAAAAGCACAGAAGTAAGCTATAAATTAAAAAGCGATTCATAATTTTTATTAGGCTAAGTTAACAGCAACCACCACCATCATAGTGAAAAGTGGATTCGCTTATGTAGATATCGTTTCGGTTTAAGTTTGAGAGGGCTTCAGCGGTTTTATCGCAAATTGCCAAGGGCTGGTTTTTTACCAAAATATGTCCTGATTGGTCATCAAAAAAGTCTTCTTTGCCATAAAAAATGGCAGCTTTTCCAGTAAAAACGCAAGGGCCATCTGAAGGCATTGGGTCTTTGATGGCGGCGACTTCTATGGACTCGATATAAATTAATTCCTCGGTATTGTAATGAAGTGGGTCTAAAATTCTGTAAGGTTTTCGGGCTCTTATTTCGATGGTGCCAAATCCGGCATCCGTGAGCATTTTCACGTATTCTGCAATGGGAATACTACCACTCAAACACAAGGCTCTGAGGTGATCGTCTTCGCGCAACGTTTCGTTCATGGGTTGTTCGCAAGTGGGATCGCTCATCACCAATTTACCATGCGGTTTTAGTACACGATGCATTTCTGAAATTGCTTTTTTAAGGTCTTCTATTTTAAAAATATTAAACAAACAATTTTGTGCCGCCACATCAATGCTATTGTCTTCTACAGGCAAGTTGAGCGCATCTCCTTTTTTAAGACTTACAAACTCTTTACTAAACCAAGGGTTTTGGGCTTCGGCCTCTGTGAAATTTTTCTTGGAGGCTTCCAACATTTCATCAACCACATCCACACCAATCACCCCGTCTTTTTGACGACTGAAATAAGCAAATTGTAGCAACTCCATACCACCACCAACACCTACATACAGTATTTTTGGGTTGTTGGTCAGGTCGCGCGCATGCACCGTGCTTCCGCATCCATAATTCATTTCTTGCATGATTCTAGGAATTTTCAAACCTGGGAGTTCCCAAATGGGATTGGTCGTACAACAAAGTCCAATATCGGGACTGAGAGCTGCTTCTTTGTAAACGTCGTGGGTGGTATCTAGGTAGCTCATTTATAAAGTTTTTATTAATTCTTTAAATAAGGTGATCATATTAGGTTCGGCTTTTGCCGCCATTTCAATAATTTCTGAAATATTGACGGGTTTTAAGTGTTCTGGATCGCATTCATCTGTTAATACAGAGACGGCTGCCACTTTTAATTTAAGGTGATTGGCTACAATAATTTCGGGAACAGTACTCATGCCAACGGCATCTGCCCCCATGATTTTTAGCATTTTATATTCGGCACGTGTTTCGAGTTGAGGGCCTGCTACACTCACATACACACCTTTGTGTAATTTGATGTTATTTTTAAGGGCAATGGACTCAAAACGGGTGTTGAGTGTTGCGTCATAAGGAGCGCTCATATCCACAAAGCGTTCTCCTAACTGCTCCACGCCTTTGAATGCCAATGGAGATCCACCTTGTAAGTTGATATGGTCTTCAATAAGCATCAGCTCTCCTTTTTTGTAATCTAAATTGAGGGCGCCAGAGGCATTGGAAACCAAAAGCGTACGAATGCCTAAGTGTTTCATGATGCGTACGGGATAGGTCACATCTTGCAGCGTATAGCCTTCGTATAAGTGAAAGCGCCCTTGCATAATGATTACTTTTTTTCCTTCTAAAACCCCATAGATTAATTTTCCTTTATGGAACTCAACCGTTGCTGTTGGGAAGTTGGGAATGTGATTGTAGCTCACTTCTTTTAAAATCTCAACATGGTCTAAAAGTTGTCCTAGCCCAGTGCCTAGTATAATTCCAATTTCAGGGGATTCAAAACCTTTTTCTTTTAGATAATCAGTCGTCTCTTCAATAAACTTCATCATAATTTCTTTATTTTTTTTAGCAATTCTGGTTGCTCCTGTAGGTCTTCAAATGTATCAATGTCATTCAAGGCTTCCAAAAGTTTAACGTTTTGTTGGTTTAAGTTTTTTAATGTGGACTCTAAAACAGTCTCGGTGCCCCATTGTTTGTTTTTAAATACAGCAGGATGAAGTTCTTTCATCCCCAACAAATAATAACCCCCATCCAACGAAGGCCCTAATACAACATCGTGATTTTCTAGGGACTTAAAAGCAATTTCTATATGCGTGGGTTTTAAATCAAACAAATCGCTTCCCACAATCACTACCTTTTCATAGGAATCTTTAAAAGCTGTCTCAAAAGCGTCCTGCATACGTGCGCCTAAATCGACCCCTTTTTGCAACTTTTTATGATAGCGTGTAGGGTTCCACAAGTCATCATCTTTAATTTCTTGAGAGTAATATACAACTTTGTCACCAGATACTTTATGCAATACGGATTCGGTATGTTTAAGTAAAATAGTATATATTTCCAAGGCGTCTTTATTTCCGATCGTTTTGGAAAGTCGTGTTTTCACTTTTCCCAATTCAGGATTTCTTACAAAAACGATGATCAGATTTTTAGTCATAAACTTTAATTCCTTTTAATAAGTAAGCACTCCATTGTTCCGAATAGGCATGTACTTTTTGTGTTTCTTGTTGTTTACTACTATAAACTTTTTTATCCCTGTTTGTCCATTCAAAAATACCGCCATATAAATTATACACAGCTGTATAGCCTTTAGCTATAAGTTGTTTCCCGATGATTTCTGAGCGTACGCCGATGGAACAGTACACCACAATCATTTTGTTTTTATCTTTGATATGCCTTGCTACTTTTGAGATTTCAAAGTCATCAAACCCTACATGTATCGCTTTTTCTAGATGACTCACTTTGTGTTCTGCCTTTTCTCGTGTATCCAAAAGAAAGGGTTGAGTTGTTAGTTTACTGAGTTCATCAACATATATGTATGGTACTGAATGGTCGTTGAATTGATTCAAAATGTCTTTAATAGGTGTTTGACCAAAGCTGTTGGCATACAGGAGATATATCCCCATGAAAATTAATTTCCTCATCATATTATTATGCTACGGTTCCTTGGCAACTACTTCCTGCACCAGCCGTACAGCCATAACAGTGTTGCGAAATACAAATGGTACGTTTGTTTAGAATCTCTTTATTAAAATCGCGAATGTGCTGCACAGGACTGTCCACCTTTAATTCTAACATTTGATTAAAGTCACAATCGTAGAGCCATCCATCCCAACTTACCGAAAGGGTGTTGGTGCACATGACATTATCCACGGCTGCTGGATTAAACGCTTCTACCAAATTATACATATAGTCCTCATAGTTTTCAGAGGCTATAAGGTAATCTAAAAAACGACTGATAGGGAGGTTGGTAATTGAAAATAAATTATGAAATTGAATTTCAAAATTAGTTGACAAAGCTTTTTTAAAATCTGCTTCTAAGGCCGATTGGTCTCCTGGTAAAAAGGCACCTGAGGGGTTGTAAACCAAATCGAGCTTAAGATCAGAACCAGGCATACCGTAGCCCACCGCGTTTAACATTTTTAAGGATTTAATGGAGGCGTTAAAAACACCATCTCCACGTTGTTGGTCTGTTTTTCCTTCCGTCCAGTGGGGCATGGAGGATATGACATGTACCTTGTGTTTTTTGAAAAACTCAGGCAAATCATTGTATTTTTTATTTGCTGTAATGATGGTCAAATTGGATCGAACAATCACATCTTTGACACCAACTTTGGTGGCTTCTTCTACAAACCATCTAAAATCGGGGTTCATTTCTGGGGCGCCACCTGTAAGGTCTAGGGTATGTGCGCCTGTTTCTTTGATGACGTCCAAACATTGCTGCATTGTTTCACGGGTCATGATTTCTTTTCGATCGGGACCGGCATCTACATGGCAGTGTGCGCATACCTGATTGCACATATAACCTACATTAATTTGTAGGATTTCTAATGTTTTTGGTTGTAATGGAAATTGATTTTGGGCTGTTAATTTTGTGCGAAACGTTGGGAGTTCCTCGTTTTTAAAAATCCCATTTGATAAAATTTCTAATTGGCGTTTCGCATTGGCAAGTTCATTTTCGCGTTTCTTTAAGGACTTTAGCTGCATCGATTACATGGATAATTTTTTATACTTATTCATCATTTGCACACTATGTACGAGAGTTGCGCCACTTTCAATGGCGGCACCGGCATGTACTGCTTCCATCATTTCTTCTTTGGTGATTCCACGTTTCAGGCCGTCTTGTGTGTAAGCATCTATACAATACGGGCATTTTACCACGTGCGATACCGCCAAGGCAATGAGCGATTTCTCGCGAGCAGACAAAGCCCCTTCTTCAAATACGCTTCCATAATAGTCAAAGAATTTTTTACCAAGTTCTTCACTCCATTCCGTAATGTTTCCAAATTTCCGTAAATCGGAGGGATCATAATAGGTATTGCTCATGTTTATGTATTTAAGACTGTTTTATAATATTTTTTAAAACTAGTAAAAATTCTTCAAAAACCCTCAAGTTCTCCAAAATACATAGAAATTACAATTCAAATCATAGTTTTATTAGTTTTTAAAACTATACATAACCTCAACAGTGTCTTTGTTTTTAGTCTTCGAATTTTTATTTAAAATTTCAAGTCACTCAAATTTGTTGTATTTATAACAGGTTGTGAATAGGAGTGATAATATTTTTTAATAATTAAATTATATAATGTATATCTTTTGTTGTGGTGAAAAATTAGTCCGTCAAGAGGTCTGTTTCTTAATATTGGGATATAATTTATCCCTAAATTTATTTATCATGAAAAAAATTATTTTAGTATCTACCTTATTGATTGCATCAATCGGGTTTTCACAACAAGAAATTTTACAAGATTTTGAAGCTAACCGTAAAGAAAACCCTGGCTTCCTCAATATAGCAGATCCTTTTGGGGGTGCATGGGTAGAAAGAACCAATATATATGGCAATAATAGGTTCGTAATGATGTTAGCTCAAGCTAATGGTGAAGTTTGGCAAGGTGTTTCATTTAGCGGTTTTTCAAGAAACATAGATTTAACAACTGACAAAACGATGACAATGGATGTTTATTCAAATTCTGCGATTGATCTTGCTGTAAAAGTTATTGGAGGTTTAGATGGCGCTCCGAGTTCTACAACAGACCTTTCTCATACAGGCAGCGGTTGGGAAACATTAACAGCAAATTTCAATAAAGGGTTAGATAATACAGCTACAGCAAATGGTGTGTATACAGGGCTTGCTATTCATCTTCTTTGGGATTCTTCAACGAATAACTTTTTATCCCCCCCCATTCTTAGAAGAGTTTACATTGATAATATCACAGGGGTTGGTACTGACCCTGTTGACCCTGTTGTTCTTTCAGGGCCAACAACAGATGCTCCAACTCCACCAACGCGTTTAGCTACAGATGTCATTTCAATTTTTAGTGATGCTTATGCTAATATAAACGTCACAAACTTTAATCCAGACTGGCAACAGAGAGGATCAGTTGATGCGAACTATGATCCAACGGGTAATGGCGCTAACAAAGTTCTAGCTTACACATATTTTAATTACCAAGGAACTGAATTTAATACCCAAGATGCTTCAGAGATGGATTATTTTCACCTTGATGTGTGGACGGATACACCAGGAGCTGTTCTTAGAGTTTCTCCAATAAACGACAATGTAAATGGAGGTACAGGAGTTCCCGAATTACTTATAAATGTTCCCTTGGTCAATGCTGGCTGGAGCAGTGTGGACATCCCAAAAAGTTCTTTTTCGGGGATGACATGGGGTAAACTGTATCAACTTAAGTTTAGCGGAGAGACTGGAACAAACCCATCGAATGTTTATATTGATAATATTTATTTCTGGAAAGCCCCCTAGAACCAACAGTAGCTGTCTCAGATCCACCACCCCTTTTAGCTACAGAAGTTTTTTGAGTTTTTAGTGATACTAATAGTAATGTGATTTTAAATCTAGGTTGGGGTCAAACAGGATTTATTACAGCGAACTATGATTCAACTGGCAGTGGTACTAAATATTGATGTATAATTTAACCCTAAATTTATTTATTATGAAAAAATGTACTTTATTATTGACCTTATTGATTGCATCAATTGGGTTTTCACAACAACGTGAAGTTTTAATAGATTTTGATGGAGGATGGAGTGTAGTCGTAGGAGGAAGACAAGCTGAAACTGGATGTTTTGAAGGCGTTCACGTTATTTCATTTAGTAACGCTTATCAATTTGGCATGCATTGGCAGTCTAATACATTCCCAAACAGAAAGGTTGCGGAGCTTAAAGCTTATTCAAATGGTGAAAGTTGGCAGGGCGCTATAATTGATTATTTTTCAACAAACATAGATTTAACAACTGACAAAACGATGACAATGGATGTTTATTCAGAATCTGCGATTGATTTTGCTGTAAAAGTTACTGGTGGTTTAAGTGCTCCAGATTCTACAACAGATTTTTCTCATACAGGTAGCGGTTGGGAAACATTAACAGCAACTTTCAACAAAGGTTTAGATAACACTGCTATAGCAAATGGTGTGTATAGCCAGATTGTTATTTTTCAACTTTGGGATTCTTCAACTAATAATTTTTTAAGCCCCCCCGTTGATAGAACTTTTTACATTGATAATATCACAGGGGTTCGTGCTGATCTTGTTGTTCTTGCAAAGCCAACAACAGACGCTCCAACTCCACCAGCCCGTTTAGCTACAGATGTCTTTTCAATTTTTTCTAGTAATTCTTATATAAGCGGAACAAACTATAACCCAGATTGGCAACAGACTGGATTATTTTATTTTCAGGATATATCCGATAATTGTGGATTTAAAGATCCAACAAAGGTGCAAGGTGATTTTCTGGCTTATACATATTTTAATTACCAAGGAATAGAATTTAATTTCCAAGATGCTTCAGAGATGGATTATTTTCACCTTGACGTGTGGACGGATACACCAGGAGCGGTTCTTAGAGTTTCTCCAATAAACGACAGTGCAAATGGAGGTACAGGAGTTCCTGAATTACTTGTGAATGTTCCCTTGGTCAATGCTGGCTGGAGCAGTGTGGACATTCCAAAAAGTTCTTTTTCGGGGATGACATGGGATAGACTGCATCAACTTAAGTTTAGCGGAGAAACAGGAACAACACCATCGAATATTTATCTTGATAATATTTATTTTTGGAATGCACCTCCAGGACCAACATTAGCTGTCTCAGATCCACCACCCCTTTCAGCTACAGATGTCATTTCAATTTACAGTGATACTTATACTAGTAGTGATGTAAATTTCAATCCAGGTTGGGGTCAAACAGGATTTATTACTGCAAGCTATGATCCAACAGCTAGTGGCACCAACAACGTTTTGGCTTTTATGGATTTTAGTTACCAAGCAATTGAATTTAATACCCTAGATGCTTCGGCTATGGGAAATTTGCACCTTGATGTGTGGACGGACACACCAGGAGCAGTTCTTAGAGTTTCTCCAATCAACGACAATGCAAATGGAAGAACTGGAATTTCCGAATTTTTTGTAAATGTTCCCTTAGTCAATTCTGGCTGGAGTAGTGTGGATATCCCAAAAAGTTCTTTTTCGGGGATGACATGGGATAAACTACATCAACTTAGATTTAGCGGAGAAACAGGAACAACGCCATCGAATATTTATCTTGATAATATTTATTTCTGGGATGGATCTACAGCAGGAAATGACAACCACTCTTTAAGCTCCGTGAAAATGCATCCAAATCCAGCCAGTGAGGGTATTCTAAACTTCTCAACGGTTTCAAACGAAGTTTTAGACGTTTCAGTATATAATTTATTAGGGAAACAAGTATTGCGAGCAACAAATGTACAATCTCAACTTAACATCTCTAGTTTAAATCCTGGTCTGTATTTTGTAAACATGAGACAAGGGTCCAGTGTTTCTATCCAAAAATTACTTGTAAATTAATTAGAAATGAACCAATAAAATATATTTTTAAAAGATGACTCCACCATTTCTTCTTTAGTGGTCTCAGGTTTTAATGTCCGTTTTGGTGTATGTAGGTGTCTACCAAAACGGGCATTTTCACCACATGAGAAACGGCTACTAAGGCAATGAGCGATTTTATCTGGCGGTTAACCTATGCCCAAAATACATTTCTGTAATGTATCTAAATCTCCATAAAACGGAGGAATCATAATAGGTATTGCTCATGTTTATGTATTTAAGACTGTTTATGTGATAGTTTTAAAATGCGTAAAAATTTCTCAAAATCCCTTAAATACTCCAAAATCAATAGAAATCACAATTCAAATCACGATTTTATTAGTTTTAAAAGACTATACATAGCCACAACAAAATAGTTATTTTTAGTTTGTAAGTTTTATTTAAAAACTCAAGTCAATCAAATTAATTAGGTATATATCAGGGTGTGTAGACAGGCAATACTTGTTTTACTAATTAAATTAGATATTGTATGTTTTTTGTCGTGGTAAAAAATTAGCCCGTCAAGAGGTCTGTTTCTTAATATTATAGCCTTAAATCTATTATAACCTTAAATCTATTTTAATTATGAAAAAATGTACTTTATTATTGACCTTATTGATTGCATCAATGGGGTTTTCACAACGAGTTTTACAAGATTTTGAAAATGGAGGCATTGGAGCTCTATTTGGAGGCGCATCTGCTGCATTAGTTCAAGACCCCGACCCCCAAACAGGAGTTGATAGAGGTCAGGTAGCTATGCTTACATCTTCTGGATCCCAGATTTGGCAAGGAGTTAATTTAAACTTATTAACAAACTCAATTTTAACAACAGATAGATCAATCACAATTGATGCTTATTCGTTAGTTCCCCTCACTTTTGCTCCAAAAGCAGTAGAAGGTCTTGTAGGTGCTCCAGACTCTGTTTCAACTGCTACTCATACAGGTACTGGCTGGGAAACAATTACCGTAACTTTTGATAAAGGCTTAGATAATACAATTGCAGCAAGCGGTACGTATGCAAATATTGCAATTCATTATCTTTGGAATCCATCATCAAATAATTTTTTAAATCCTGTTGTAAATCGAGTCGTTTATATTGATAAAATTATGGGGATTGGTGTAGCTCCAGTTGCTTATACAGCCCCTACCAACGCTGCGTCAACGCCAATTGCAAGAGATGCTTGGGATGTAAGATCAATATATAGTAATGCTTACACCGCCATCGGACTTTCTAATTTTGATTCTGGATGGTGTGGAGCTGGCTCTGTATCACAAGTTATGATTGATGGTAATGCAACACAAGCCTATAGAGGAAATTCTTGTCAAGGAATTGAATTCTCAGCTACTGATGTTACAGCATTTACCAATTTGCATGTTGATCTTTATATTGCATCGGAGATGGATATGACAGGTGCATTTTTTAAAATTAAACTCGTTGAAGTTGGAGGTTCTGAGCTAGAACTTAATTTTAATTCAGGAAGTACTCCAGCCTTAGTAGCTGGTCAATGGAATTCCGTTGATGTAGCCGTCGATCTTTCTAATTTTGATCTTCTTAGCCAGTTAGGTATATTGTCCAATTTTAGAAATTCTGTTTGGTATGATAATCTATATTTATGGAAAGCATCAACAGCAGGTTTAGACGACCAGTCTCTAAACTCTGTCCAAATGTATCCGAACCCTGCCAACGGGATTGTAAAATTCTCTACGTTATCAAACCAAGATCTGCAGGTATCAGTATATGACCTGTTAGGGAAGCAAGTGATACCTGCACACACTGTAGAGTCAGAACTTAATATTTCCAGCCTAAATCCTGGGTTGTATTTTGTGAATATGGTTCAAGATAAAAATACAGCCACAAAAAAACTACTCGTAAAGTAAATTAAGTTGCTATACTAACCAGCTAAATTTATTTCCAAAGAAGCTTCCAGTAATGGAGGCTTCTTTTTTGTTTCAATATTTCAGTACTATTCTTCAATATTCTATTGTCTTATATATGTAAGCTTTTGGTGTTTTTAATACCATTACCAACCGAACCCATCTTTTGAAGCTATGAGATATCATTTCAAATCTCTAGGGTACAACCCCTTTTCTTGTTTTTATACGATTTATAGCCCTTTACTGGCTATGTACAGTTGTCCTATATTTAGTGTTTTCTTGTCATTGTGAGTTCATTAAAAACAGACCACTATTTTAGGTATATATTATAATTATATCGTTTTCGTAATTAAATGATTAATTATTATAGCACAACATTAAA
>Ga0115564_10001285_pt1 | contig 23288 bp, 22 predicted proteins | sample COGITO_mtgs_1105_7_FD_88680 | JGI IMG/M metagenome (GOLD analysis project Ga0115564, IMG submission 88680) | Pelagic marine microbial communities from North Sea - COGITO_mtgs_110523 | ecosystem: Environmental > Aquatic > Marine > Epipelagic | place: Germany:Helgoland, sampling site Kabeltonne...
AGAAGGTCGCATCCTCCTGCAGCAGTTGGTGTCGAACCTGGTTGCAACGCTCGACACTGTCGAGACTGTCACCGGGCACGGCTAGCGTTTCGAGCATGGAAGAGCTAGACCGTGTGGCGGACCTCAGCAACCTTGAGTAGAAGGTCATCGACCGTCCACCAGCTACTTCGCTGCACCATCCGTATCTCGCACGAAATGACCGATCTTCGCATCGTTGTGGCTACGCAGCGGTACCCGGGGTCTCGCCTTGGACCTGGACTCGGTGGATTGTGCGAGCGTCGTCGCCATGGTCGTGCACGGCATAGTGCAGGACTGAACGGTTGTCCCACATGACAAGGTCGCCTGCGTTCCATTGGTGACGTGACTGAAAGTCAAGCCGGGCTGAGTGCTCGAACAGAAAGTCCAGCAGGCCGCGGCTTTCGGAGGTGCGCCAGCCCGTGAACTTGGTGGTGAACGCACGGCAGACGTAGAGAGCCTCGTCACCCCGATCCTCGTGGCGGCGGACGACCGGGTGGACTGCCCGTGGCGCATCTGTCGGATCCTTGCGATACAGGCGGGCCAGGCCCTCGGCGCTATGCACGGCATTTGTGGCTCGAAGCTGTTCCTGCAACGTGGCGGACAGTTCGTCGAAGGCAAGATGCTGATTGGCGAAGGCCGTGTCGCCGCCAATATCGGGAGCCTCGAGCGCATACAACATCGTGATCTTTGGCGGTGTCAGCTCATAACTCATGTCGCTGTGCCAGTGCTCGTTCGGGTCCTTGGCCTTGCCCCGGTTCTGAAGCTTCATGAGCTCCGGATAGTCAGCGCCTTTGTAGAACGGGTGTTGTTGGAGCTGGCCCCATCGCCGGGCGAACGCCAGTTGATCCTCGACGGACAGGTCCTGGCCTGGAAACGCCAACACCAGGTGCTCGGCAAACGCGGCCTGGATAACGGCGAACTCGGCGTCGCCGATGGAGCGCAGATCCACGCCCCGCACCACACCACCCAGCGGCGCCCCAAACTTCGTGATCTCAACCATTCGCTCAGTCTCGCACGAGGATCTCTTGCGAGTGCCAGGGACTGTCATGTTTAGCGTTTGGGGCCTCGCTGCAACGGACGTTGATCGTTGCAGCCAAGCGATTCTGCGGCAACATGACGGTGCCAGGCACCGTCATGTTAAGCGTCGTCATGTGTGGAGATTCGTTGTTAGAAGTCGGTTTCGACGCCGCCTTCGGCGATGCGGCGGTCGACGAACTCGTTCACGGCTGCCTCGCGGTCGGCATCGAACGGTGGGGTTTGGTACTCGGCCAGGAGCGTTCGGTAGAGCGACGCAGCTTTCTGATCTGCGGTTGGCGAGCCAGCTTCTTCCCAGGCTTCGAAGTTTCGCCAGTCGCTGATCATCGGGGCGAAGAACGCAGTGCGGTAGCGGTCCTGCGTGTGTTGGGTGCCAAAGAAGTGGCCCCCAGGGCCGACCTCGTCGATGGCATCGAGCGCCATGGTGGCTTGGTCCACGATAAGCGGAGCCAAGAACGAGCCGACCATATTGATCAGGTCGGCATCGAGCACCATCTTCTCGAACGATGCTCGTAGCCCGCCCTCGAGCCAACCGGCGCCGTGATAGACCACGTTGGCGCCGCCCATGACCGCACCCCACAACGAGAACACGGATTCGTAGGCCGCCTGAGCATCGACGGCGTTCGCAGCGTTCACGTTCGACGAGCGATATGGCAGCCCGTATCGCCGGGCTAGTTGGCCACCGAGCATGGCCGACTGCATGAACTCAGGCGTGCCGAACGCGGGTGATCCCGACTTCATGTCGACGTTCGAGGTGAAGCCGCCGTAGACAATGGGCGCGCCCCGGCGAACGATCTGGGACAAGGCGATGCCGACAAGTGCTTCGGCGTTCTGTTGCACGACCGCTCCGGCAATCGTGACCGGGGCCATGGCTCCGGCGAGCGTGAACGGTGTGATGATCGACGCCTGACCTCGACCGGCATATTCGATGATGCCGGTGGCCATCGGGTGGTCGAGCCGCAACGGCGACGACGTGTTGATCACCGTGTAGATGATCGCTTTCTCGTCGACCTCGTCGTCGGTGAGTCCGTGCGCTAGCCGCAAGATCTCAAGCGCGTCGCGGTTGCGTTGCGCTCCCAAGCTGTATGCATTCACCGGTTTGTCGCTGAGCGTGACGATGTCGCGGATGGCATGCAGGTGCCGGACCGACGCATGGATGTCGGCCGGTTCGACCGGATATCCCGCGTGCAACTGCACGGCGTTCAGGTGCTGACTGAGCTTGACGAGATCGATGAAGTCCTGGTGGTTGCCGGTCCGGCGTCCACCGGCAATATCGCTAGAGTTTGGGGGACTACCCACGGCGGTGAAAACGACATTGTCGCCTCCGATCTGTTGGCTCCTGGCCGGATTGCGGGCATGCATCGTGAACTCTGCCGGGGCCGAGCCAACAAAGTCCAGGATCATCTCGGGCTCGAAACGCATGCGATCGCCGTCCAGGCTTGCACCATGTTCGAGGAACAGCTGCTGGGCCTGAGGGAGCAGGACGTCCATACCGGTCGTGCTCAACAACGTGAGCGACGCGTGATGGATAGCTTCGAGCTCATCATCGGAAACAACCCGGGTTGGCTCGAATGGCCGCCGATGGGCACGCGGCGCCGGTTGTTCGATGATCTTGGGCCAGGTGTGTACCCGGCGCCCCTTGCGGCGTGGCCTGGCCGGATGTTCGGCCGCTTCCTCAGTCACAACCGAGAGAGTACGCCCCCGGCCGCTTGGCCTCGGCGTTCGTCCATGACTCCTGCTCATCACCCTCATGTTCGACGACGCCGACTCTCCCGCCACCTACCTTCGGACTGCCTTCGGTACAACAGGCAGGTAGAGGCCGCTGCACGTCAATCGAAGCCCAGGGAACACGTGCGAATGATCGAACATATACGCGCTCGTGTCCACGCGAAACGGAGATTGCCTACACCAGCCGCAGGGTGTTGCCACGGAATGTGGCGATGAGTCGATCATCGACGCCGGTGCGGATGGCCACATCGTAGATGCCGGCTTTGCCTCGCAGGCTTTGCTCGGTCGCCGTGGCCACCAGCACGCCACCAAGCTGGGTTCCGGCGACGAAGTCGATCGCGGCATGGGTCGTTATCGACGTCCCCTCGGCTGTTGCTGGCATAGGACGCAGCTACGTCGGCCAGGGTGAACAGCACGCTGCCATGTAGCTGGCCCGGGCTTCCGAGGTGACGTTCGGTCACGGTAAGGGTGACCACTACGCTGCCGGTTCCGGCGGCGCGTACTTCTAAGCCGAGGTCAAGTGCCGCCGTGTCGGCTTCGTTAGATCAGGAAGGCTTGGCGCCTAGCGTGACTGGGCGTCGCGAGTGGTCTTGGGACGGCTGAGGCACCACACCAGCGGCCGAAGCCGCAGCAACTGCCTCGTCGGCATGGCCGAGTGCGCAGTCGGGGTCAGGGCCGTCGAGTGGTATGCCGGTGAAGAACTTGGCTGCCATACAGCCACCGCCACAGGCGTCGTAGGCGTTGCAGGAAGCACATGCGCCAGCGGCACCCGGCTCACGCAATTCTTGAAACAGGTCGGACTCGCGCCATACCGAAGCGAAACCGCCGGTGTCACGCACATTGCCAGCCATGAATTCGTCGTGGATGACAAACGGGCAGGCATAGACATCGCCGATCGGGTCGATCAGACACACGATGCGACCAGCACCACACATGCTCAGACCCGGCAATGTTTCGCCGGTGTCCTTGCCGAGCGCGTTCAGGTGGAAGAACGAATCGCCAGTCAATACATCGGGGTGATCCATGATCCAGCGGAAGATCTGCTGTTGCTGTGGATGGGTTAGGCGCAGGTCCTGATATGAGTCGACGCCCCGGCCCGACGGACGCAACCGGGTCACCCGTAACTGTGCACCGTACTCGTCGGCCATCTTCTTGTAATCGTCGAGCTGGTCGACATTGTGGCGAGTGGCCACGATCGAGATCTTGAACTCGCCAAAGTTTGCTTCGGCCAGATTGTCCATGGCCCGGCGAGCGGCTTCCCATGAACCCTTGCCTCGGACAGCGTCGTTGGTTTCTGCGTCGAAGCCATCGAGTGAGATCTGGATATCGAGCAGGTCGGTAGCGGCGAAACGTTCCGCGGCTGCTTTGTCGATGTAGTAGCCGTTGGTCGAGAACTTGACGCCGACGTTGCGGCTCACGGCATGGTCGACGATATCGAGGAAGTCCTTGCGGATCATTGGTTCACCGCCCCCGAGGTTCACGTAGAACACCTGCAGGTCAGCGAGTTCATCAACCACGGCGAGTGCTTCGGCGGTGGTGAGTTCTTTGGGGTCGCGGCGCCCCGACGAACTCAGGCAGTGCACACACGCCAGGTTGCAGGCGTAGGTGAGTTCCCACGTGAGGCAGATGGGGGCATCGAGGCCACCCTTGAGCTGCTCAATAAGCGGAGGGACCGCCTGTGTCTTTGCGCTTGCTGACTTCGAGATCAGCGTCAGGGGAGAGGACTGGGTGGCGGTCATGGTTTACCCAACAAAAGAGATGGCGGTAGTAACGGGTTCGATCACGCCAGCTTCGGCAAGCGAGGCTAAGGCCTTCACATGGGCCTGGCGGCCGCGATCATCGGCTGGTTCAACGATGGCTTCGATAGCAGCATCGGCAGAGTCATGGTCGACGAGACCATCGACCAATTCGACCAGCACGGGGGACTTCAGAAAGACGAGTCGCCGGGTATCGAAGTGGTACGCCAACGCTCCGAAAGGTTCAGGCCGGAGCCCGATCTTGGCGCTGCGTTCCCACTTCGCTGACGAGTCAAAGGCGAGCGGGTGGTCCGCCTGCGGTCTTTTTTGAGTTGCAGCGTCTGTGGACCCGCTAGGCATGACAGTAACGCTGCTCTAGTAGACGCCGCACATGCCGTCGATGGAGATCTCCTCGACGAGCAGTTCTTCTTCTACGAGCGCTTCTTCGACAGCGGTTACTTCTGGTTCGGTCTTTGGTTCCATGAGAATCCCCCGGGGTTAACGTGAGTGGCGTGTCGATGCAACAAGTGCGATTGGAACTCGATTCCAACGTTCGACGTGGCTCTAACGGTACCGCACTAATGGGGGGCTCCCCATTCCGCCTGATTCGTTTGTCTGCGGCCGGGTCACAGTTGCTGAATGACTGGCTTACGGGCACGGCAACGCCGGCTTCGGGTGAAGCCACCAAGCTGCGCGACAGACTGATCCGAGGTGGAATGGTGCACCCGGTATTCAGCCCGGTGCCCACCAACTCGCCTGAAGTGACCTCAGCGTTCGTGGTGCCGGTGCACAACGATGTCGACGGTCTCGATCGGCTACTGGGAATGTTGCGTTCGTACTCGCCCGACAGCCAGGTCGTCGTGGTGGACGACGCATCCGCTGACGTTTCCTCTGTCGCCGCGATCGTTGCCGCCCATGGCGCGGACTTTGTCCATCACGACGTCAACCGAGGGCCAGCGGCAGCCCGCAACACAGGCTGGCGAAGCGTGCTCCAACCAAAAGTTACCTCCCCAGGGGACGTAACTTTTCGACCTGAGGTGATCGTGTTTGTCGACGCAGACGTCGTGCCGAGTGCTGCCGCGATACAAACTTTGCTTGCCCACTTTGTCGACCCAGCAGTGTCTGTTGTGGCGCCACGGGTAGCGGCTGAACCTGGTGCCGACCGGATTGCGGCGTACGAGGCCGACAATTCGCCGCTCGATATGGGAAGTGAAGCAGCCCTGGTGTTCCCCGGCACCCGCACCTCCTATGTGCCGTCGGCAATGTTGGTCGTGCGGACCAACATGCTCGAGGGAGTTGGGGGTTTCGACGAGGCTATGCGTTATGGCGAAGACGTCGACATGGTGTGGCGACTCATCCAACACGGGCACCTTGTCCGGTTTGAGCCGGCTGCGGTGGTCCACCATCGCAACCGGCCGTCAGTTGCTGCGTTCGCCCGTCAGCGATTCACCTATGGTTCCTCGGCGGCCGAGCTCGCGGCTCGCCACGGCGACAAAGTCTCGCCGCTGCAGCTTCCGGCAAACATCACCGTGACCACGCTGGGCCTGCTCCTTGGCGGACGTCGACTTCGGTTGGTTGCTGCTGCGGCCACAGCCAGCGGCATTGTGGCGTTAACCCGCAAACTCACTGGCAAAGTCGACGCTCCCGCAAAAGAGGCCGCTCGGCTAACGGTCATGACGCACGGGTATGCCGTGCATGGTCTCGCTGCAGCGGTGACCCGATCCTGGGCACCCCTGTTGGTGTGGACAAGCAGGAGTCGACGGGCGCTTGCCACCGCTCTCGTTGTCCCCGCAATGATCGACTGGTTCCGTACCCGCCCAGCGAACAATCTGGTGACCCACACCGCATTTCGGGCGCTCGACCACGGCTCGTACTGCGCTGCAGTTTGGGCTGGCGTATTGCGATCTCGCTCAGTTGCTGCTTTGCTGCCCAAGGTGCGAATTGGCAACAACTCATGACCGACTCCGAACTTCCCCTGCGCCAAGCAGTACGGGCGCTCATGATCGACCCGACTGACCGGGTCCTCATGGTCAAGCTCTTGCTGGAACGCAACGGCTGGACCGGATGGGTCTTGCCTGGCGGTGGTATCGAAGACGGCGAAGACCTTCCGACGGCGCTCCGACGAGAGCTCCTCGAGGAAACCGGCCTAGCCGAGGCGTTTATCGGTCCTGTCGTGTGCCGCCGCACCCAGCGCGGCCCAGGCATTGCTCCGGGTTACGGCGGGCAGCAGGAAGACATTCATCTGGTGCCATGTCGTCAATTTGCCCTCGCGCCAGCCTTGGCTGAGCACGAACTACGGGGCGAAGGGATCGTCGACATGCGCTGGTTCACGCCAGCCGAGTTACACGAGACGAACGACAAGGTGGTGCCTGAGGGGCTCGCTGAGCTCGTTGGACGGGTTCTCGAGTTCGGTGGTTCCATTGAGCCCGTGATCATCGACATCACCGAACGGCCCGCGTAGGAAGCGTTAAACGCCAGCGTGAAGTTGGGGCCTGTCACGTTCTGTATTTTGGGAACGCCTCGTCAGGAGCGTTCAAACACGCGTGTTTGGGCTCGTTTTCGACTCAGTCTTCGAGCAGGGTGAGTAGCTCGCCCAGGGTGTGATTCGTCTCGAGTGGGTGACGTAAATCGCGGTCGAAGACGATCTCATAGTGATTGCGTCGACCGACCTTGGTGTGGGTCAGGCAACCGCTCTCTTCGAGTTCATGCACGATGCGTTGCACCGCGCCTTCGGTAATGCCGACCTGGTCGGCGATTTCTCGCTGACGAATGTTGGGATTGCGACGAATCGCCACCAGCACGTGGGTGTGATTCGTAAGAAATTGCCACGGGCCCATTTTGTCGCCAGGCGAGCTCACAGGACTATCAAGTTCCATGACGGAAGAACTTACACAACCATCGGACTCATTACACGGCTATAGATAGAGGTAACTATTAAAGCGCCCTAATTGATTAACAATATTTATAAGGGGTGTCACGCGTGGCCTATTGAGAGCAGTCGAGACAATGAGTCTCGATCGTTGTAGGTCCGTATTCGGCGGTTGAGCTCAACGAGATGACGGCCACTTTCGTTGGTGAACTTGGGCGAGTCTTTGAAAAACGGTCTCGCCCTGAAACGGGAAGCTGACGAATAGCGGGCAGTTCGACGCAGGAGCTCGACCCCGCTCAGTAGACCGGTCGAGCGCAGTCCAGCACGTGTCTGCGCCCGCCTTTCCCAATGCCTCAACAGCGCTGTTGGTGAGATATTGGTGGGGCAGGAGCGCTCGCAGGAATCGTTTGATGGACAGTCGCCTCGTGGCATGAGTTGGCTGGGTTGTATCCCGCTTGATCTCCCTTGGCAATCTTGAATCGCCAAGCGGGAGCGTTGGGCGTACTGTGGGCGGATGGGTGAAGATGGTGATTGGACATGGGTGCTCGAGCGTCAATGCGAAGAGTGCGGGTACAAAGCTGATGCGCTGAGCCGAAATGAGCTTGGGCCGCGGGTCCGAGCTGTTGGTGGCGCGTGGCGTGAGTTGCTGGGGCGCGGTCCTGGCGTCCAGAGCCTTCGTGATGGTGATGACCGCACCTGGACGCCACTTGAGTACGGCTGCCATGTGCGCGACGTATTCAAGATCTTTGAAGAACGCAGCCGCCAGATGTTGAAGAAACGCAAACCCCCAACGTTCAACGACTGGAACCAGGAAGTCGAAGCGGTTAAAAGCGACTATGCCAGCCAGGATCCAGCCAAGGTGGCCTATGACTTGGCATCGAACGCTGGCAAGTTCGCTGACCTGCTCGATCGGGTTGACGACGACGAATGGGATAAGGAAGGGATCCGCAGCGACGGTCCCCGTTTCACCGTGGAATCCTTAGCTCGTTACATGCTGCACGATGTCGAGCACCACCTGTGGGACGCCCGCGAACAGTTGGATGGCTGAGCTGCCAGATTCTGTGGACCTGGCCCGCTTGGCTACCCTGAGTCGACTATGGCGGAACTTGACCACATTGTCTTTGCATGTCCCGATGTTGACGAAGGCACGCGCATCATCCACGACCTCACCGGTGCTACCGCTGTTGTTGGTGGCCCTCATGTCGGCAGGGGAACGCACAACACGCTGCTGACCTTCGACGATCGCACGTACTTTGAGATCATCGGTAGTGATCCGGATCAACCTGAACCTGAACGTGCACGGGGGTTCGGCCTCGACGATCTCGACGGACCCAAGCTGGTGGCGTTTGCCGTGCACACGATTGGCGATGAGACGCTCGATGATCTCGCTCAAGTCGTTCGTGATGCTGGCTTCGACCCTGGTACTCATATGGCAATGAGTCGCATGAAACCCGACGGCGTTCTCCTCGAATGGGAACTCACGGCTGGCGGCGACACCGGGTTTCGACTCGAAGGGGGCATCCCGTTCGCAATCGATTGGCTCGGCGGCCCAAGCCCAGCAGCATCGCTACCATCAATGGGATCTCTTGTGAGGCTCTCGGTCACGAACCCCGATGAACGGGTTGGAACAGCGCTCACCGGTCTGGGCCTGAGCGACTCAGTTGAATTCATTCTTGGCCCAGCAAACCTCACCGTCACCATCGACACCCCAAACGGCATCGTCGAACTCTCCTAGATCTGCGCCGTGGGGTCTGACCCTCCGTCACGTGGGGTCTGACCCTCCATGACGTGACTCCTACCCCGGGTCAACAAGATCACCGGGATCGTAGAGGCTTAAGGCGGACAGCGCATGCGTCGTAGCTAGGTAGCGAAGCGGTCCGGGACCGTCGATGTGGTGGGTGGAAAACAGCGTTGGCGGAGTTCGCGTAGCCAACGCTGACTACCCCCAACCGCCGAGGAAGCGGCCGCCGCGGTAACGCCAGCGCAACGCGACGATCTGGAGGGGTCCGTTCGTGATGGCCCAAATGAGAAGCCAGAGCGTGATGAACATTGTCAGGAAGGTGCTGGCTTGCACTGGTCCGGCATCCCAAGGGATCTGATTCTTCAGGAGGATCCAGACCATGGTGCCTTCGGGAACAACGACGATCAGGCCAAATAGTGTGGGCCAGTCCTTCTCCCACCGGTACTGCTGGAGTGCATGGTAAACGAGCTCCCACACGATGCCCGCCACGGCGACGATCAGCAGGGCAGTGAACAGAGCCTTGTAGATAGCCGACGTTTCGGCGCCCTCGGGGCGAGGGACGGCCAGCCCAATGAGAGCAGTCCACACGACACCAACGGCCCCGAGGAGCGCCAGCCGACTTTGCATGCGGCCTGCGAGTGTTGGGGTCATATCCCGGTATCTCTCATATCCCGGTGTTCCTTGCCCACTTCCACCACTGCGACGTTGAGCGACCCGGCCCGATGCGTTGGCCAAAGCCCGCATCTACAAGGTTGTCATGAATCCGCAGGGCCGCGTATTGAAGCCCCAGAAACGAGTCAACACCGGCGTAGTAACCGCCGAGTGTCATCGATCCGCTTGCAAAAATACGGCCTTCGCCGTTGTCGGCGTTGCGCACCCGAAAGTCACGTTCGACGTCGAGGCGTCCCTTAACATTTTTTCCCGCACCCACGTGGCGCAGCAGATCCATGACGACCCGATGATCTTCGATGTTGGCTTCTAGGCCGGTCGCATCGATGATGAAATCGGCGTCGTACTCGGTGGTTGGCAGGCCAGTAGTGCCACCAACCACGGTGCGGATCTGACGAGTGTCAGGAATGGGTATAACCGACTGGACCTCGCCCCGGCCCTGGAGATAGAACCCCTGCGCCTCACCCCGATCGAGTTGTTCACGCCAGTGCTTCCGGGGCGCTGTATTGGTGCCGCCGATGGCATCGATGAAGTCACGGCGGGCATCGCCTTCGAGTGATTCGAGATGGTCACGGATCTGCCCGCCCCACGCTGCCTTGGGAAAGTTGAACCCCTGATACGCCCAGCCCTTCGCAGCGGGACGGCGAAAGGTTGCCTTGTCGCCCTGAGGCCCAGCAGGGTAGTTGCGAAACAGGTGCACGATTGTGGTCTGTGCGCCGTGCTGATCGCGGTCATCGATGAGGCGCTGGAGTACTCGGCTAGCCACGATGCCTGCGCCGCGGACCAGCACCGTGCACGGGCGGCGTCGCATTTCGGCGTACACGTGATCATGCGGTTCATAGGCATTCACGACTCGTTGAAAGTCGTTGTGTTCTTTCCGGTAGGCCTGCAGATCGTCGAGGAAACGGACACCGGGGTAACCCACAGCCATATGGATGAAACGAGACCGGAACGCAATACGTTTCGTGGCGGCCGAGCCAGCAGGTGGCGTGGAGAGCACGAAGTAGTCGCCTCGGTCCCGCCGCCGCACATGACGAACGATGCCCGGCACCACCATCTGGTTCCAACGGATTCGAGCCGCCTCGCGGTTGAGTGACTCGTAGACCTGTCCGGCCTTTGGTGTGTAGTAGTCGGCGGCTACCGGTTCGAGCAGCACTTGCACGGCGACGCCCGGTGTCTTCTTGCCCCACGCTTCGCGCAGTGCATAACCGGGCCAACCCCAGATGCAGTCGACGGTTGAACTTGAGTCGCTGCGCAACCGGTGTCCGCTACGAATCTGACTGTTACTTGCCAAGTATTCGTAGGTCTGAGACGGGCGCTCGAGGTCGGAGATAACCCGAATCTGGTCAGTGGTGATCCCCGCAATCCGCAGCGTGTCGACCATGGCAAACGAACCGATTCCGCCGCCGACTGATACGAACGGCATGTCGTACACCGGTATGCCATGGTTGGCTAAGTCCTGATCGCTCCACACCGAGGTGTCCACGAGTTGTCGACTGACGTCGCCTTGTGTGACCGACATGAATCCCCCACTACCTCTCGAAACTACTGCACCACAGCAAAACACCAGAACAGATGAGGGTCATTCCCACGAAGGCCATGCAATCGGTGGCTCAATTCGCATGAAATCTTTCCAACTGCGAAAGTCTGTGGAGTAGGGAAGCATCTCTACCTATAACGCGTTAGTAGTCATGTCCACCACCGTCCGTTCGGCCCTTCCGATCGGTGCCGCCCATCTCGTAGCTCGCTTTCACCGCACGGTGGTAGACGAGGACTCTGAATCCGCCTCCTGCCGAGGCTCTATCTAGGAGAGATAATGTTCCGTCGTCAACCCGCACCTCCTCCAGCCCCTGAAGACTGCATGCCCGGTCGTGCCAACGCGATCCCTGTCGCAGACGCCCATCACGTGTTGGGTACGCCGCTCCAGGGTCCCTGGCCCGATGGTATGGACACACTGGTCGTCGGCATGGGTTGTTTCTGGGGCGCCGAGCGATTCTTCTGGCAGATGCCAGGCGTCTACTCAACTGCTGCTGGCTACTCGGGTGGCACAACGCCGAACCCGACCTACGAAGAGACCTGCACGTCGATGACCGGGCACACCGAAGCCGTGCTCATCGTGTTTGACCCCAACCTGGTCACCATTGAGGAACTGTTCAAGGTGTTCTGGGAAAACCATGACCCCGTACAGTTCATGGGCCAGGGCAATGATGTTGGCAGCCAATACCGGTCGGCGGTCTACACGAACTCGCCGGAACAGGCAGCTGCCGCATCGGCAAGCCGCGATCAGTACCAGGCCAAGCTGACTGCAGGCGGCTTCGGCGAGATCACGACCGAGATCGCCGCCGAAGGCGAGTGGTACTACGCCGAGGATTACCACCAGCAGTACCTGGCCAAGAACCCCGGGGGTTATTGCAACCACGGTTTCTGCCAGGTCGCCTATTCCTGACACCACCACCCGGTTGCACATCAGGTTCCGATCGCATGGTCTGCCACCGCAATCGAAGCCAATCGAATCCCTCATCGACCACTCCGCAACCCCGGCAGGAGAGACGTCATCACGAACCCCACCAAGACTGAACTTCGCGGCCGGCTGACGCCCGAGCAGTACAAGGTCACCCAGAAGGCCGGCACCGAACGAGCTTTTTCGGGTGAATACTGGAATACCGAGACACCCGGTATCTATCGGTGTGTGGTCTGCGAGCTGGACCTGTTCGCCAGCGACGACAAGTACGACTCAGGCACGGGATGGCCGTCGTTCACCACCGAAATTGCTGAGGGTCGGGTGTCGTTGCACTCAGATCGGAAGTTCCTGATCAAGCGGACCGAGGTCCGTTGCGCCAGCTGCGACGCGCATCTTGGTCATGTGTTCGGCGACGGCCCGTCTGATGCTGGCGGTCAGCGGTACTGCATGAACTCGGCAGCTCTTATCCTTGCTGAGCACGACAGCGATCAGGAGTCCACCCCATGACGGCCATTAGCACGCTGTTCGATTTCGACAACACCTATGCACGCGAGCTCGAGGAGCTGGTGGTTGCCTGGCAACCCGACGAGGTTCCAGCACCATCGCTGGTCGTGACGAATGGTGACCTGGCCCAAGAGCTCGGCCTCGACTCCGATGACCTCGACGGGCCAGTTGGGGCATCAGTCCTGTCGGGCAACACCCTTCCCGACGGAGCGACGCCGGTGGCCATGGTGTACGCCGGGCATCAATTCGGTGGGTATTCACCTCGGTTGGGCGATGGGCGCGCGGTTCTGCTGGGAGAGATCGTCGACATCGATGGGAAGCGCCAAGACCTTCATCTCAAGGGTTCTGGTCGCACGCCACTCTCTCGAGGCGGCGATGGCAAAGCCACACTCGGTCCAATGTTGCGCGAGTTTGTCATCGCAGAGGCAATGCATTCGCTCGGCGTTCCCACGACCCGTGCGCTCGCCGTGGCCGTCACCGGCGAAGAAATCGCCCGTAACGGCATGGAGCCGGGTGCGGTGTTGACTCGAGTGGCGTCCAGCCATCTGCGGGTTGGCACGTTCGAATACTCAGCCCGAGCAGGCGACGCTGATGCGTTCAAGAAGCTCGTGGAGTACTCGATCGACCGGCACTACCCCCACGTGCGCGAGACAGAGCAGCCATATCTGGCCTTCTTCGAGGCCGTGCTCGAGAACCAAGCAGCCCTCATAGCCAAGTGGATGTTGCTCGGTTTTATTCACGGCGTGATGAACACCGACAACGTGACCATCTCTGGCCAAGGGATTGACTATGGGCCATGTGCGTTCATGGACCGCTACGACCCCGCGACCGTGTTCAGTTCGATCGACCACGGTGGCCGATATGCGTATGGCAATCAGCCACGAATCACCACCTGGAATCTGGCCCGACTTGCCGAGACGCTGGTGTCGCTTGTCGACGATGACTTCGACGTCGCTGCCGAGTCGCTCACCTCTGCACTCAACGGGTTCGACGATCGTTATCGGTCACACTGGATCGTTGGTATGCGAGCCAAGTTGGGCATTGTTTCCGAGGAAGCTGGCGACGGCGACTTCTTCGATGAACTGCTGTCGCTGATGCAAACTGCACAACTCGACTACACCGGTACGTTCCGGGCCCTGGCTGCCATGCTGCGTGACGCCACCACTCCGTCGGTATTCGGTGCCGACAATCTCATCGCCGCTCACTGGGTGACTCGCTGGAGGGCACAACTAGATGCGCAAGGGGTCGACCTGGCCCTGGTGGCGGATTCTATGGATGCTGTGAACCCGGTGTACATCCCTCGGAATCATCTGGTCGAGGAAGCGTTGGCCGCCGCCAATCAAGGCGATATGAAGCCGTTCGAAGAGCTGCTCGACGTCGTGACTCATCCCTTCATCGAACGCGATGGTCTCGACCGTTTCGCGCAACCCGCCCCCGACGGTTTCGAGCGCGGCTTCAAGACGTTCTGCGGCACCTGATTGTCCCGTCGCCTTGTAAGTGCACGTTTCTGAACCGATTGGGCGAATACTCGCATTACTTGGTTCAGAAGCGTTTGGTCTGCGGGCTTCTCAGTCGGCGATGAGAGCGAAGGCGGCGGGGACGTCCGAGGGTCCGGCCAACTTGGCCCACTTGGCGCCGACTGTGGCAGCGAACGCTTCGGCATCTTCGCAGTCGTCGGCCGGGGCCAGGATCGCGAGTTGTTCAAGTGCGGCTGCCTGGCGTTCGGGCGGGCCACCCTCGGTGGGCCGACAGTCCGACAAGATGATGGTTCGCTGTCGGCTGGCATTGCTGCGGGCGAGTTGGCTTTGCGCGGTGCGGAAGGCGAGTGACAAGTCGGTGGGACCGAAGCCGCGGAGCCGGAGCACGTCGTTGATCACGTCTTCGACCGGTCGTGCCTGGCCGATGCCCTTGATCACGATCGCCTTATCGCTGAAGGCAATCACGCAATAGTCGGTCTTGGTTCGCTGAGCTGCGGCCGCAGCTGCGACGGCAGCGATCGCGAGCCGGTCGCCAGTCATAGATCCACTGCGATCAATCAGGATCGCGAGCGCGGCGTCGGGTCGTGTCCACGCGTGCATGCGCAGATCGTCGACATTGGGTGGGTGGTTTGCTGCCGTGGCCATGAGTAGCGCTTCGGTGCTGCCGTCGATATCGATGTCGCCGCCGGCGTCGCTCATGGGCATGGACCGCATGCGACCCACTCCCCGAGAATGGCTTGGTGTGGTCGCGGCCAGATCGACGATCACCCGAGCGGCCAGCTGCTGGGCCAAAGCTCGGAGCCGTTCGTCGGTGGCCGAGGCCATGGCTGACAACGTGCTGAGCGCAATATCGGTGTCGGTCGTGAGCATATGTTCGGTCGACTCGATATTCAGCTCGCCGACCTCGGGAGACATCTCCTCGAAACCTTCGTTCTTTGCTAGGTCGCGACGAGGTGTGGTCTGGCGTTGTTCCTCGTCGAGTTGAGTGCGCGCCTCATCACCCTCGAGAGTTCGTGACGGATCAAGAACGCCCCCGCCAGGGCTTACGCTTTTCCCGAGTCGTCGTCGAGCTCGTCGGGGGAGAGTCCACTCAGCTTCCAGATCTCGGCTACGACATCTTCAGGGCTGCGTCCGCTGGATTCGTGCATGCGAATGCGGCCGCTCAGCGAAGCCTTGGCGGCATCGAGGCCACACTCGTTGTCGAGGCAATCGGTGCCGCGTAGGTTGCCGAGTTGGTCGGCCAGCATGACCAGGTCGATTGCGCCGCGGACCGATGAACCGATGCGAATGTCGGGGTGTTCGCGAGTGGTGCGCACGCAACGCACGGCTCGTTCGGCCAGCGCCTTGGGCGCATCGGGAGCTTCTCGGGCCACGATGGCTTGTTCGTCGGCCTCGGACTGATAGTCGACCGACACCCGGTTCACTCGGTCGTAGATAGCTCCGGCGATACGAGCGGTGCCTACGGCATCGAACGGATTCATCGCTGCCACGAGCCGGAAGTCCGGATGTGCCTGAATCGTACCTAGACGAGGCACGGTGAGTTCGGCCTCGCTCATGACCGTGACCAGCAGGTTGAGCGTCTCTTCCGGGACTCGGTTGATCTCTTCGACATAGAGCAGCCCGCCATGGCGGAGCGCATCGACGAGCGGCCCGTCGATGTACACATCTTCGATGTAACCCTGTGAAAGCACTTGGGCAGGGTCGAAGTGGCCAGCCAGGCGTGCTGGTGTCAGTTCGGCGTTGCCCTCGACGAAGACGAGCCGCTGACCAGCGTGCTGAGCGACGGCTCGAAGCAACGTGGACTTGCCAGTACCCGGTGGCCCCTCGAGCAAGATGTGTCGAGCCGATGCCAACGCGGCAACAACGAGTTCGACTTCGCGTTTGCGCCCGACCACGTCGTTGCCGGCGGCGTTGACCAGTGCAATGCCATATTCAGGACTCGTCATACTCTTCTTCCGCTTGCTTGTTCGCTTCGCTCACCGCGTACTTCCGTCCTTCGCCGGAACTGACATTTGTGCATCGTTCCAACTCGACTCAGCTAGGCAAATAAGGAGCGTGATGCACACATATGGTGCATCACGCTCCTTAGTTGCAAACAGTACGCCGCTCTGGGGTCAACGAGCAGGGGAGTCCGCTCGCCGGGACCTTAAAGGTTTTAGCTCGAACAGCCTCTCGGCGAGGAACGAGCTGAAAGGCGTACTACCCGTGGTCGTACATGACCATGCCGCGGATGTTTTCGCCGTCGCGCATTGCCTGGTAGCCGACGTTGATGTCATCGAGTGTGTAGGTGTTGGTGACGAGCTCGTCGAGCTTGAGCGTGCCGTTCTGGTACATGCGAAGCAGGCGAGGGATATCGCGGCGAGGGTTCGCTGAACCGAAGATCGATCCAACGAGTTCCTTCTGCATGAGGGTCAGGTCGAACAGGCTCATGGTGACTTCGGTGTCGTTGATGTCGGCGACAGATGTATGCACGACTCGGCCGCCCTTGCCGATGATTGCCATGGCGGGGGCAATGTGGTGGCCGCGGCCTTCGCCGACCGTGATGATGCACTTCTCGGCCATGGCACCCCAGGTGAGGTCCATAACGAGCGCAGTCGCTTCTTCGAGTGATGAGGCGGTGTGGGTTGCGCCGAATACCTGTGCTTGTTCACGCTTGAACTCGACAGGGTCGACGGCGATCACGTTCGCGGCGCCAGCCATGGCTGCGCCCTGCACGGCGTTCATGCCAACACCACCACAGCCGACGATCACAACGGTTTCGCCAGACTTCACATCGGCGGCGTAGGTGGCTGAGCCCCAACCAGTGGTCACGCCGCAGCCGACGAGTGCGGCCTTGTCGAGGGGTATGTCCTTCTCGATCTTGATGCAGCTGGCCTCGTTGACCACAGTTACCTCGGAGAACGTGCCGATGCAGCACATGATGCCGAGATCACTGCCATCGTGACGATGGTGACGGGAGGTCATGTCGGTGATCTGGCGGCCTGCAAGAAGTACAGCGCCCATGTCACACAGGTTCTGCTGACCCTTTGCACATGATGGGCAGCGCCCGCATGAGGGGATGAAGCCGAGCACGACATGGTCGCCGACCTCAAGGGTGGTGACGCCAGGGCCAACTTCTACGACCCGGCCGGCGCCTTCGTGGCCGCCGATGATGGGGAACTGCTGGATGCCGAGTTCTTCCTGAACTTCAGGTGCCAATGCCATATCGCCAGTGACCATGTGTTCGTCGCTGTGGCACAAGCCCGAGCCGACGAGTTCAAGCACGACCTCACCAGCTTTGGGAGGATCGAGGCTGATGGTCTCGACCTTCCAGTCTTGGCCGACGCCGTCGAGAATTGCTGCGCGGGTTTGCATGGTGGTTCCCCCAAATAGAAATGCTTTTCCGGCAGGTTAACTTAGCCGCGAATTCGGGCCGACGTCTTGTCAGGCGGGCTTCGGTGAACGTCGGGCTTTGCTACGCACCCTGAACGGTGGCCGAAACCGGCAGGAGGGACCGGACTGTGCCGATTTCGGTCAGCCGCAGGGATCGAAGTTGTTGTCGAGCGGACCGAGATTGGCGGCGATAGAGCGGTCGCGGAACTCGGCGAGACCAGGCTGGGTGTGGATCCACGCAAGTTTCTCTTCTTGCTCGTTGGTAGCAGCGGGGACGTCGAATACATAGGCCGAGAATGCTTCGGCGAAGTCTTCTTCGGGATTGCTGGCAGCGTATGCACCGAAGAAGCTGGGGTTGGCCGCGCAACGTTGCTCGCCGCTATCGACAGTTGCTTCCTGGTCTGGATCGACTTGGTCGATCAGTCCGTTGCCCCAGAACAACCGAACCCATTCCGCCATTACCGAGTTGTCGGTGTAGCATCCCTCGCCGTTGTAGTACGTGTTGCAATCGCGAGGTTCGGCGAAGCGGTCGATTTGGGGTGAGGTCGCGGTGAAGATATGGCTGAACTCATGGGCCATGGTCAGCATGAGTTCATCAGGATAGTTCTCGGCCTCTGCGAGGTTGATCGACATCTGGAAAAGCGTGCCTGCGTCGTCGAGCGTATTTACGAATGCCAGCGTGGTGCCGCCGGTTTCATCGCCGGCCTCGAACCCGCCAAAGAGACCAAGGTCTCGGAGTTGGCCTGGGGGCGTGATCGCTGCGAGGGTCTCCCACGAGCGGATGAGGGTGGGGCTCGACTCGCCGAAACACAGCGCGCCAAGGTTGCCGTCGACGACAACATGGGCAACGGCAAAAAACACTGTTTCGTCGGTTCCAAGTCCTTCGTCGGAACAATCGATGTCGAATCGGTCCAACGAGAGGTCCACCTGGCCTCCGGACAGTTGAACGGCGACAGCACTACCCTGGTCCAACCCGACTGCGGCCTCAGGAATATCTGCGTCGGGAACGGCCGTGTCGAAGCCATCATTGCCGTCGTCGAAGGCAGTGTCATTGCTAGGCGCGGTGGTTGCAAGAAGGTCGCCTTCGCTGATGCCGCATGCTGTCGACAGCAGCATGTAAGCAGTAAGCAGAACAAAGGCTCGGAGCGCATTTTTCGACTGTGTAACCACCGGCGTCGAGGTTAGCCATTGCACCCTGGCTCTCCATCTCCCGCCAGCCACACGCTCGTAGACAACGAGCCCGTGTGGAAGAAAAAGAGTGGTCGGGACCGGCGTCGATCCGGTGACCTACCGCTTTTCAGGCGGTCGCTCTGCCAACTGAGCTACCCGACCCCACGACACTGATCTCGGCGTTACGCCTCGTTCAGCTTCGAATGGGTGAAGCGGTCCTGACGAGATTTGAACTCGCGACCTCCGCCTTGACAGGGCGGCGTGCACTCCAAACTGCACCACAGGACCTCGGTGGGAAACCCTATCGGTTGAATCGCAAACACCACCCAGAGTTTTGTATCGAATTTTGGCAAATTCTTGGATGCGGCTTGTTCCCACGTTGATCTTGAATTTTGCCACATTCTCGGATGGAGGTCGTTGTTAGGTTGATACAGTGATGGCCGCTTCCCCTTCGGAGGAAGCTAGGGCCCCGTTCGTCCAGCGGCCTAGGACGCTGGCCTTTCACGCCGGTAACACGGGTTCAAATCCCGTACGGGGTACACATCACAAACCCAGGTGGCTTCGGCCACCTGGGTTTGTGCGTTTCCTAGCGCCGATAGCGCCGATAGCACCGCGATATGCGGGCAACGTCTTTGTTTTCAGAGCTCCCCGGACCTCGTTCTAGGGTTGCTGGGTCAACGAGTCGGTGCCGTCGGCCACCTGGCTTACCCGAGGACCGCGACGAGCAGGCCGCAGGCGATCATGGCAATGCCGGCAACCTGATAGAAGCCGTGCACTCGGTCGCCCCACACCATGCGGGATCGAGCGGCAAGGAGTCGGTAGACGACAAAGTCCGACTGCGTTCGACCCCACGCAACGAATAGGACGCCGACCAGGAGTATCAGTCCTCCCCACAACACAGTCACCGCTTGATTCCCTTTCCTCGTCCCCAAGATTGTGGCGGGCCTGGAATCCCGCCGCAAGCCTTCCCGCGTGCCGATAGGCGGTGGTAGCGGGTGGTCTCGGGCTCGACTACTACTTCGAAACTCTATCAGGCACCGAGGTGGCTCTGGTCACCAGGGTGCATGCGTTAGCCGCTGGCGCGGTGGTTTGACTCGTGAGAGGCTCCATCGGATCGAATGAGGCAAGAGGGAACCAAGAGGAATCGCTAGGCAGGCCAATTCACAGACCAGAAGGCCTGGTTTGTCTTCGTTACGCACTAGTTTTAGCCACGATGATCGCTTCGGGTGTGTTCGACGTAGTGAACGGTCTGACCGAATGGTTGGGCGATATATCGGCGCGATGGTGGTTCGTCTTGGTGATCTTCATCATCGCTCTTTTGGACTCCGTTGTGCCGATCGTGCCCAGCGAGTCCACCGTGATCATCGGAGGTATCGCCGCTGGGCAGGGCGATCAGTTGCTGCTGCTCGTGATCTTTATGGGTGCCGTTGGGGCATTCTTTGGCGATTCGATTGCTTACACCTTGGGCAAGCGGTTTCGTTCGCGGGTAACAAGCCTGATGGGACGTAAGAACGGCGATGGCGACGAAAAGATGGCGAAAGCAGCCGCGCAGATTGACAAACGAGGCGGGTTGTTGCTCATCACTGCTCGTTTCATCCCTGGCGGGCGCACGCTGATGACCCTGTCCTGCGGCGCTACCGAGCGGCCGTTCAAGAAGTGGTTCCTTCCCTGGGACATCGTGGCGGCATCGTTGTGGGCTGGTTACGCCGCGATTATCGGCTACTTCTTCGGTGACCTCTTCGAAGATGACCACAGCAAGGCGTTCTGGCTCGCGTTTGGCACGGCCTTGAGTATTACCGGACTTATCGAGTTGGTGCGTTGGTATCGCCACCGCAACGAGTCCGAACCAGACGTTGTAGTTGTCCAAGCCTGACGAAAGTGGCTCTGTCGTGACCAGCGTTGCTACGTTACCTGTGCTCGGAGTAGCGGCGCTCGGGTACGTGGCTGGCATGTTGCCTTCGGCCGAGATCGTTGCTGCGGGGCTCGATCCACGTGGCGCTGGTTCGGGTAACCCTGGGGCAGCGAACATCGCCAGCCTGTTGGGTAAACGGGCCGGAGCGACGGTCTTCGGTATGGACATGGGCAAGGCTGTCGTGGCTGGACAGGTTGGGCGCGCCGTGGCAGGTGGGCCGGGCGCAAATGTGGCAGCGTGTGCAGCGGTGCTCGGACATTGTTTCCCCGCCAATCGCGGCTTCCTTGGTGGCAAAGGTGTGGCTGCTAGCTTCGGTCAGATGCTGGCTACGTTCCCTGCGTATCTGCCAGTGGACATTGCCCTTGGCATCGTGGCGACCAAAAGTGATTTCTGGAAGGCCAAACCCGTGGCCACGATCGGTGTCACATGTGGTCTTTGGACGCTGCTTGCGACTGTTTGGACTAAACACCGCCTTCCGAACGCATGGGCACCCGCGGCTGGCTGCTCGATGCCCGTCGCCGCAGCGGTGGCGAGTGCCGCGATCATCTACCGGTTCGCTGCGGAGGCGCCTCGCACACCCCCGGCCGACGCTGACGTGGGGTCTTCCAACAACCGGGGATTGGGCTGCAGCGAGGAAGATTGCGCTGCCAGTAAAGAGCAAGAGAGGCCAGAGCAGCGCGGGAATAATCGGGCAATGCCGCGTGGTTTCTGAACCATGCGCCCTGCAATCGTCACCGATTCGAACTCGCAGCTTCCGTCGACCCTGCAACACCGCTACGGCATACGGGTGGTGCCGATCCCCGTCACGGTCGACGGCACGAGTTATCTCGAAGGTGTCGATCTTGATGCCGACGGGTTTTACGCACTTTTTGGCGACACAACACCGGAAGTGACAACCAGCCAACCGAGCCCCGGTGCGTTCGTCGAGACCTATCAGGCGTGTGCAGCCGCTGGCCACGATCAGGTGATTTCCATCCATGTTGGATCGGCGTTGTCTGGCACGCTCAACAGCGCCCGAATTGCGGCAGGCATGGTCGATATCGACGTGCGGCTCGTGGACAGTCAAACGTTGTCCTTTGGTGTCAGCTGCTGTGCGTGGCAAGCGGCGCAGGTCCTGGACGAAGGCGGAAGTATTGATCAAGCGATTGCTGCCGCCGAAGGGTTGGCTGAGCAGCTCTTTAGCGTGACGGCGTTGGGTGCCGCAGAGCTGTTGCATGCAAGTGGACGAGTTGTTTTTGATACCTCGGCGACCGGTGTCGACGTATTTCGCTCTGGACCCGGCGGCAGTTTCGAGTCGGTTGGTGTCGGGCATGATGTCACCCAGATCACTGACCTACTTGCCGCCACCATGCACCTGGACGGCGCACCCATTCGGGTCGCCCTTGGTATTGCCGATGCCTCCGCGTTGCCGTATTACGACGGCCTTGAAAGCCGTCTGGCGCTCCGCGATGACGTCACCGAAATCGTGCGGTATCGCATCGGTCCCAGCGTCGGCGCCTTCACCGGCCTGGGTACTGCCGGCGGTTTCTGGTACCCGAGTAGTCCGGATTCGCTGCGCTCATCTTGTTTGAGCTGAAGCTTCGACGGTCCTGGTGGGTTGGAACGAGCGAAGACGAACTACCCGAGGTCGGACAGCGGAGCCCAGGTTGAGTGCGTGCCGCTGCTGATGCGTTCGGGCAATCGAATCTGCGCAACCGGACCTGACGTTGGGTCGGCGGCATCCAGGATCATGCAGTGAGACTCGTTCGTATTCATATTGCTCGTGAACGTGACCAGGTAGCCATCGTCTTCGGCGGTAGAACCATTGCGGGGTGCCATCACTGTCTCGCTCACGAACACGCCAGGATCAAACTCGATCAGCGTCTCGGTGCCCGCATCGACATCGCGTTTGATGAGAGCGTCGAATGCAAACAACCCGTGCGTGCATCGAGCTTCGTAGATGTAGCGGTGGTGGCGTCCGGCATGACGCCCATTCACCATCGGGAACTCGGCACAACGGTCGGTCAACGATTCTTCGGTCGTAGCTCCAGTGACCAGATTGAACCGCCACCGATGAGCGCGCGCTTCGAGCACGTTCATATCGAGCGTCTCGAAACCCTTATGTACACCAGTGGACCGGTCGACGCCACGGGCAGTCGGGTTGTGCTGGAAGTAGCCATCGAGCACGATTTCGTCGCCGTCTTCGTACGCGTTAGCCCAATGCAAGACGAAGGTCGGATCGGCCTCGAACCACTGGATGTCGGCAGTGGTTCCGTGCCGAGGAATGATGGCGAAACGACTCGGAAGGTCACGCCAAAACTTGTTCGAGAACCAGCCGTCGGCCAACGCCTGTTCGTCCCAACCGAGCGGCAGATCATTCAGGATCGTGTAGTTCTCGGTAAAGGCAATGTCATGGGGTAGTCGAGGCCCAGGTAGCGGGATGTCCACATAGTTGGTCACGGTTCCCGAGCGATCAACCACGCCGTAGTGCATGTATGGCGCTTGCTGGTGATAGTTGAAGAACAACAACTCGCCGGTGTGTTCGTCGACCTTGCAGTGCGCAGACACGCCTTCGGCTGGAGAGCGGCCGTTCCAGTCGGCTTGGCCCTGTGATTC
>Ga0115564_10001294_pt1 | contig 23206 bp, 21 predicted proteins | sample COGITO_mtgs_1105_7_FD_88680 | JGI IMG/M metagenome (GOLD analysis project Ga0115564, IMG submission 88680) | Pelagic marine microbial communities from North Sea - COGITO_mtgs_110523 | ecosystem: Environmental > Aquatic > Marine > Epipelagic | place: Germany:Helgoland, sampling site Kabeltonne...
GACCTATCGGAAACATCCCGCCAGCCGAGGCGGAAGAGAACTACTATGCACAGCACGACGTGCTCGATATGGTCGCGTGAAATGAAGCTATAGGTCTCCGGTAAAACTGGGGCGATTCACACTCACAGGTTGCGGACGTTCTTGTCGTCCGCTGCGCTTGCACCAATTTCGCGTTTAAAAGCCAAGAACGGGGGTCGTGGTAAGCACTGGGTGCAGCTCTGCATTTTACAGACCCAACTTTAGTGGATTGTGTGGTGTCTTGAGGCCTCTGTTGGCTGAGAGAGATTTGACTGGCAACAATGGAACGGTTGGAGTGCGGAAATCCAAATTAGGCACTTGATCGACTGCCCCAGAAAGTAATGCTGTCTCGCGACGAACCGCAGGTCGGGCCATTTAGACTACTGGCAATATGAAAGCTCGTTTGGATTTCTCACTTCGCAGAATGTAGTATCTCCAGAAGTTCATGTTGTGAAAGAGCGAAAGGATATCCGCTCATAGATGATGCTTTGGAAGCAGCTTCGGCGACTTTAGAATAATATGCCGAGGATAACCCCAGCCCTTGCAATCCAGGGAGACCCATTTTCCGGGACCAGCTACGCAGCGCAGGAATACCCATTCCTGTTTCGCCCTGTGGAAAATAGGCGTCAATTTGATGCAAAACCCAATGCAAGCGAGCAGATACTTCCGTATGTTTCTCTGCTTTGCGTAGATGCGATTCAAGGACAGCAGGAAGCAGTGCTCCGCAAATTGCGCCATGGGGAGCATTGGTTTCTCCGCCTATTACGCCTGCGAAACCATGTACGGCCCCAAGGCCCGCATTCGCTAAGGCCAAGCCACCACATGTGCTGACCCAAGCCATTCTATCCCACGCTTCGGGCGTGTCGTTTTCTACCAAGTCTCTCAGCGTGCTGAGTCCCGTTGAAATGGCCGCATAGCACAAGGCGTCGGTCATCGGATTGGCTTTGATCGACAGATACGGCTCAATTACCTGAGTGACCGCGTCGAGCCCGGCCGAAAGGGCCACCTGTTTCGGCGCGCCTTGCATGAGTGATGGGTCAACAATGGCAATGTTCGGCATCATACGTGGGTCGCGGAGACTGACTTTGATGCCGTGATCAGGCACCAAGATAACCGCGTTTTTCGTGACTTCCGCACCGGTCCCTGCCGTTGTTGGCAAGGCGATCATCGGCAGGGGTGGGCGGTCTAAAGGGCGACCTTCCCCGACAACTTCGAGGTAGGTCATTGGATCACTATCGCACGGGATCAATGCTGCCAGCGCTTTGGCAAAGTCGAGGACGGAACCGCCGCCAAGCCCAACAACAACGTCCGGTGAGACCCCTTTCAACTGGCGCAACGCGCTTTTGATATCGGGCAAGCTGGGCTCGTTCGCACAACTAATCATTTTGGTCGTTAGCCCCGCCGCGTGACATGCATCTATCAGCCACTGCGCGCGCGCAACATTTGCGCCATATACCAACAGGACAGTGGGACCGAAGGTTGCGGCCAGTGCTGCTGCGTTTTGGCTTTGACCGCGGCCAAAGTGGATCGCTTGTGGGCTGATAAAGGAAAACATCGCTTAAACCCCCATAGTGGCATGGACGGCTCTGCCCCACGCCGCGTATTTTTCGGTGCGCAAGATTTCATCCATCAATGGGGTAAATTGTGTTTCACAAGCCCATGTTTTGGCGAACTCTACTTGGTCCGGATAGATGCCCGCTTGCATTCCGGCCAACCATGCCACGCCAAGCGCTGTGGTTTCGGGGCTCGAAGGTCTGTCGACTGGAGCTGAAATAATGTCAGACAAAAACTGCATCGCCCAATCGTTGGCAGACATGCCACCATCAACGCGCAGCGTGGGTTGCACGCCGGGTGCCTGCCAGTCCGCCGCCATCGCTTGCAGCAAATCCCGGGTCTGGTAGCCAATACATTCCAGTGCCGCTTTTGCAATTTCAGCAGGGCCAGTTGCGCGGGTCAGACCAAAAGCGGCCCCTCTGCAATCAGGGTTCCAATAAGGGGCACCCAGCCCAACAAAGGCCGGAACGAGGATCACATTTTGCTGGGAATCTGCCATTTCGGCCAAGGCCTGCGTCTCAGACGCGTCCTGAATGATCTGCATCCCGTCCCGCAACCATTGTACGACCGCGCCTGCGACAAAAATCGAGCCTTCAAGCGCATAAGTCGGTTTGCCGTCGAGCTGATATGCAATTGTTGTGAGCAAACGGTTCCGTGACATGACAGGCGTATCGCCCGTGTTCATTAGCGCAAAGCAGCCGGTCCCGTAGGTCGATTTTATCATACCGGGTTCGAAACAGGCCTGCCCGATGGTTGCCGCCTGCTGATCTCCGGCAACACCATTGATGGGAATTTCGCTACCAAACAAGTCCGACTCGGTGTTACCAAAATCGGCGGCGCAGTCTTTGACCTGCGGCAACATCTGCATGGGAATATCAAGGAGTTCGCAGATCGTACTGCTCCACCGACCTTTGCGAATATCATAAAGCATTGTGCGAGCAGCGTTAGTGGCATCCGTGGCGTGGATTTTTCCACCGGTCAGTTTCCAAATGAGAAAGGCATCAACGGTGCCAAACAACAATTCGCCGTTTTGAGCGCGGGCCCGCGCGCCGTCTACATGGTCCAAAATCCATTTCAGCTTGGTGCTTGAGAAATAGGGGTCGAGCAAAAGCCCCGTGCGCTGCGTAATCATCGCCTCATGACCTGCATCGCGCAGGGTGGCGCAAGTGCCAGCGGTGCGACGGTCCTGCCAGACAATCGCGTTATACAGTGTATCGCCAGTTTCCTTGTCCCAAACGATGACGGTTTCGCGCTGGTTTGTGATGCCTATTGAGGCGACTTGCGAAGGCGATATGCCAGCATGTCTGATGGCTTCACGACAGGTGGACAGCGTCGTGTCCCAAAGATCTTGGGGACTATGCTCAATCCAACCCGATTGCGGAAAATGCTGCGCGAACTCTTCCTGTGCGCTGGCACATGCGGTCATCGCCGCATCGAACACGATCGCACGGGTCGATGTCGTGCCTTGGTCAATTGCTAGGACATAAGTCATTAAGGGTCGCCGGTTGTTTGAGGTGAAAACAGCGGCCCCCTATGGAGGGCCGCTGATCTTGAACGTGTTCATAAAACCGTTTGAACTAGGGCCAATTGCTTGGCCCCAGAGCAAGGGTTTACTGCCAGGATTTGATCAGCTCGTCATAAGAGATCGTTACCGGTGCTTCGTCTTCATTGGCCAGTTTCGCTTTGGGCGAACCGGGCTGAGACAACCAGTACTCGGGATCTTTCTCTTCGTTCATGACCGGACCAAGTTCACCCTGAACACCGGCACGTTCCAGACGGATCAGAACCTTTTCCTGATCTGCGCACAGCGCGTCAAGTGCTTCTTGTGGTGTCTTTGCACCGGACATTGCGTCGCCGATGTTCTGCCACCACAGCTGGGCCAGCTTTGGATAGTCAGGAACGTTGGTGCCGGTTGGCGACCATTGAACCCGTGCTGGTGAGCGATAGAACTCGATCAAACCACCCAGTTTTGGCGCACGCTCGGTAAAGCTTTCGTGCTGGATCGTGGATTCACGGATGAATGTCAGACCAACATGGCTTTTCTTCACGTCCACAGTCTTGGACGTCACGAACTGCGCATAGAGCCACGCAGCCTGAGCACGGTCCACTGGTGTGGATTCCATCAGTGTCCATGAACCGGCATCCTGATAGCCGATCTTGGTGCCTTCAGTCCAATATGCACCATGTGGCGAAGGTGCCATGCGCCACTTTGGCGTGCCATCTTCGTTCATTACGGGCAGATCAGGCTCTACAGACGCGGCCGTAAAGGCGGTGTACCAGAACATCTGCTGTGCAACGTTACCCTGCGCAGGAATTGGGCCTGCCTCGGAAAATGTCATACCAGCAGCAGCCGGAGGAGAGTATTTTTCCAGCCATTCGATTGCTTTGGTAACAGCATAGACTGCTGCCGGGCCGTTTGTGGCACCGCCACGCGCGACACACGAACCCACAGGCTGTGACTTTTCGTTGACCCGGATCCCCCATTCATCAACAGGCAGGCCGTTCGGCTCACCTACGTCGCCCGCTCCGGCCATGGAAAGCCACGCATCAGTATAGCGCCATCCCAAGGAGGGATCTTTCTTACCATAGTCCATGTTGCCAAAGACTTCGCCCTCGACACCCAGGCGTGAAAGGTCACGACCGGTAAAGAACTCTGCGATGTCCTCATAGGCAGACCAGTTGACCGGAACGCCCAGATCGTAGCCATATTTTGCTTTGAAGTCCGCTTTGTTCTGTTCGTCGTTGAACCAATCGTACCGGAACCAGTAAAGGTTGGCGAACTGTTGGTCGGGCAGTTGATAGACCTTACCGTCTGGACCCGTAGTAAAAGACAGACCGATGAAGTCGGCCAAATCAAGATTGGGGTTGGTCACGGCAGCGCCTTCGCCTGCCATCCAGTCTGTCAGGTTACGGGCCTGTTTGTAACGCCAGTGCGTGCCGATCAGATCAGAGTCATTGATATAGGCGTCATAGATGTTTTCGCCCGACTGCATTTGCGTTTGCAGCTTTTCAACAACGTCGCCTTCACCAATCAGGTCATGCGTCACTTTGATACCAGTGATGGCCTCAAACGCAGGTGCCAGAACGGTGGACTCGTATGTGTGCGTCCCAATCGTCTCGGACACAACATTGATCGACATGCCAGCGTATGGCTTTGCAGCATCAACAAAAAACTGAAGTTCAGCTTCTTGATCCGCGCGTGACAGCGTCGATAATTCGCCGATTTCGCTGTCGAGGAATGCCATAGCGGCATCCATATCCGCAAAGGCCGGTGCGGCAAACATGCATGCCGCAAGACCGATCGCAGTGGTTCCTTTAAGTCGCAAGTTCATTATAGTTCCTCCCTAAAAGTGAACAGTGAAGGTGGCCCGGCTCTTGCTTGCCGGAACACCCTTCGATTAAACCCAGCGGAAGACCGCCAAGGCGTAAAAGAGGCAGACAATCAGCGCACCCCATTGCGGCGCACTGAGTAGTCCAAGCCAAGCCAGATTGATAAAGGCCGAGCCCAACAGCGTGATGAATAACCTGTCACCACGGGTCGTTTCGATCCGAAGGATGCCATTGCGCGGGACCTCCGGATATTTGATCGCCAGCACCGTAAAGGTGATCAGCGTAATTGCGATGATCCCGAAGAAGGCGGCGGTCGGCCAAGTCCATGCCATCCATTCCATATTTGTTTCTCCTCGCTTAGACGCGGCCCAGGGCAAAGCCCTTGGCGATGTAGTTGCGGACAAAGTAGATGACCAAAGCACCTGGCAGGATTGTGAGAACTCCGGCTGCTGCCAACACACCCCAGTCGATGCCAGCAGCACCCACCGTCCGGGTCATTGTGGCAGCGATCGGTTTGGCGTTGACGGACGTGAGCGTGCGGCTGAGCAACAGTTCGACCCACGAAAACATGAATAAAAAGAACGCCGTGACACCGATGCCAGAGGCCACCAATGGTGTGAAAATCCGGATGAAAAAGCGCGGGAAGGAATAGCCGTCGATATAGGCTGTCTCGTCGATTTCCTTTGGCACGCCGCGCATGAAGCCTTCCAAAATCCAAACGGCCAGCGGCACGTTGAACAGGCAATGCGCCAGTGCGACGGCAATATGCGTGTCGAACAACCCAACCGAGCTGTAGAGCTGGAAGAATGGCAGCGCGAAAACCGCAGGTGGTGCCATCCGGTTGGTCAACAGCCAGAAAAACAGATGCTTGTCGCCCATGAACGTATAGCGGCTGAACGCATAGGCCGCAGGCAGTGCGACCAGCAGTGAGATGACCATGTTCATGACCACATAAGCCATCGAATTAAGATAGCCTGTGTACCAAGACGCGTCCGTGAGGATTGTCAGGTAGTTGTCAAACGTCAGATCACGGGGCCACAGGGTAAAGCTGTTGAGGATCTCGGAGTTGGTCTTGAGGCTCATCATCACCAGCCAGTAGATCGGCAACAGCAAAAACAGCAGATAGAGCCCCATGACGATGGCATTGCCTTTGATTTTGGGCAGGGCAAAGCCGCGTTTGGTCGGGGTGATTGTGAAGTCAGACATCAGTGACCATCCCTTTTATCAAGGTTCGTCATCACCGTGTAGAACACGTAAGACACCAGCAAAATCACAAGGTAATACATGATCGAGAACGCGGCGGCGGGGCCAAGGTCAAACTGCCCCAGCGCCATCTTGACCAGATCAATTGACAGGAACGTCGTTGAGTTGCCCGGCCCCCCACCCGTCACCACAAAAGGTTCAGTGTAGATCATGAAACTGTCCATAAAGCGCAGCAGGATCGCGATCATCAGCACGCCCATGATCTTGGGCAGCTCAATGAAACGGAACACTTTCCAACGGCTGGCTTGGTCGATCTTGGCCGCTTGATAATAGGCGTCCGGTATGGACTGCAGACCCGCATAAGCCAAAAGCGCGACCAGCGATGTCCAGTGCCACACGTCCATCACGATGACCGTGATCCAAGCCGCATAGAAATCTTGGGTATAATTATAGTCGATCCCCAAAGCGGCCAGCGTATAGCCAAGAAGGCCAATATCGACGCGGCCGAAAATCTGCCAAATCGTGCCAACCACATTCCAAGGGATGAGTAGTGGCAGCGACATCAGGACCAAGCAAAGCGAGGCCCAAAAGCCCTTCTTTGGCATGTTCAACGCGACAAAAATGCCCAAGGGGATTTCGATGGCCAAAATGATTGCGGAAAACGTGATCTGTCGTCCCAAAGCGTTCCACATGCGTTCAGATGCCAACATTTCTTCGAACCACTCAAGGCCAGCCCAGAAGAACTTGTTGTTCCCGAACGTGTCCTGCACCGAATAATTCACGACGGTCATCAGCGGGATGACCGCAGAAAACGCCACCAGCAAGAGCACCGGCAGAATGAGAAACCATGCTTTTTGATTAACTGTTTTGTTCATCTCAGGCCACCTTCGGCGCAACGCGCCAGCTATCGGAATAGACGTTCACACCTGCCGGATCAAAGACCACGCGGTTCAAGTCAGGCGAAATCTCAGCACCTTCAGCCGCAAGGATGTTAATCTCTGTGCCGTGGAAATCGGCGCGCACGATCTTGTGGCGGCCGACGTCTTCAACCCGTTTGATCGTCACGGGCAGACCTTCGTCGCCCGCGCTCAGCGATGTGAATTCTGGTCGAACGCCCAATTCCACTTTGCCAGACAGCGCATCAAAACCTTTGCCCAATGATATCTGCGTACCTTCAAGCACGGCCTTGTCACCATCCACCTGTGCGCTCAGCACGTTCATCCCGGGAGAGCCGATGAAATAGCCAACAAACGTATGCTCTGGTTGTTCAAAAAGCTGTTGCGGCGTGCCCATCTGGACAACGCGGCCATCAAACATCACCACGACCTTGTCCGCAAAAGTCAGCGCTTCGGTCTGGTCGTGGGTCACGTAAATCATCGTGTGCCCAAACTCGTGGTGCAGCGACTTCAACTGCGTGCGCAGTTCCCATTTCATGTGGGGGTCGATCACCGTCAGTGGCTCGTCAAAGAGCAGCGCATTGACGTCTTCGCGCACCATGCCACGGCCCAGCGAGATTTTTTGTTTAGCATCCGCCGTCAGGCCACGCGCCTTGTGGTTCAGCGTATCTTCCATCCCGATCATCGCAGCGATCTGCTGGACGCGCTCTTTGATATAGGCCGGATCAGCCCCGCGGTTGCGCAGCGGGAAGGCCAGATTGTCGCGCACCGTCATTGTGTCGTAGACCACGGGAAACTGGAAAACCTGCGCGATGTTCCGCTCTGTCGTTGGGGCCATCGTCACGTCACGGTCATTGAACAGGATGCGCCCCTGTGACGGGTGCAAAAGGCCTGAAATGATGTTGAGCAAGGTGGATTTACCGCAACCCGAGGCACCAAGCAGCGCATAGGCTTCGCCATCAACCCAGTCGTGGTTCAGTTCTTTAAGCGCAAAGTCATCTTCGCTGGTCGGATTTGGCAGATAGGAATGTGCCAGATTTTCGAGAGTAATTTTTGCCATGATTGTTATCCCTCAGGCCGCAACTGCATAGGCGGCAGGTGCCACCGATGTGCCGTCTTGGGCAAAGATGTAGACGTGTTTCGGGTCGAGGTAGACGTTCAGCGATGCGCCGATTTCCAAGGCTTTTACGCCGTGCACCAGACCGACCCAGTTTTCGCCGTGGTGGTCCAGATGGATGAATGTCTCTGATCCTGTAATCTCGGTCACGTTCAGCTTGCCGGTGAATACAAGCGCACCCGGTGCCTGTTGCGCCAACTCAAGATGGTTGGGACGAAATCCCGCGATGTAGCTGCCATCTTTCAACGCTTCAAAAGCACCGGATGCGGGTGCGGATTGTGCGTCACCAAACAGCAAGCGGTCACCGGTTTTTTGGATATCTAGAAAGTTCATGGGTGGATCGGAAAACACCCGCGCCGTAGTGGCGTTGACGGGCTGGCGGTAAACCGTCGGTGTTTTACCAAATTGCGTAATCGTGCCTTCCCACATCGCGGCTGTGTTGCCGCCCAGCAGCAGTGCTTCCTCAGGCTCGGTCGTGGCATAGACAAAGATCGACCCCGCTTCTTCGAATATCTTGGGGATCTCGGCGCGCAGTTCTTCGCGTAGTTTGTAATCAAGGTTCGCAAGAGGTTCGTCCAACAAAACCAGTCCGGCATCTTTGACAAGCGCACGGGCCAGCGCGCAGCGCTGCTGTTGCCCGCCCGACAGCTCAAGCGGCTTGCGGTCCAGAAACGGCGACAATTTCATCAGGTCAGCGGCCTTTTTGACGGCCGCATCGATCTGGCCTTTGGATTGGCCAAGCAACCGCATCGGGCTGGCGATGTTTTCATACACGGTCATTGACGGGTAGTTGATGAACTGCTGGTAGACCATAGCAACGCCCCGGTCCTGCACCCGCATCCCCGTCACGTCTTTGCCGCCCCAGATGACCTTGCCAGTGGTGGGCACATCAAGCCCCGCCATAACGCGCATGAGGGATGTCTTTCCCGACGAGGTTGGACCAAGCAAGACATTCATCGTCCCTGATGACAGCTCCAGGTCTGTTGGGTAGATATGTGTTTGGCCATTGATGACCGTGGACACACCCTCAAGAACAAGTGACATTTATCTCTCCCTTTCGCAGTTCACACTGCGTGTTGCTTGGGCACAATGGCGGTGGCATTCGCCATCCAACTGTCCAAAGCATCGATTTCCTTTGACGTCATCCTGAGCCCCAACTTCGAGCGCCGCCAAATGATATCTTCGGCGGTAGTGGCGAATTCACGCTCAACCAGCCAATTTACTTCGCATTCCGTTAGATTGGATCCGAAATTTCGGCCCAAATCGCCCTCTGTTTTCGCGCCGTCCAACAGGTCGAAAGCTTCCGAGCCATAGGCCTTGATCAGACGATCGGCCCAGCGTCCTGTTAAAAACGGATATGCCGCCCTCAATTTTTCAGTGAGCGCCGCGACACCATCAACCGGAAAATCCCCCCCCGGAAGGGCTGCACCCGCTGTCCATTTAGGCTCCGTCTGGGCGAAGAAGGGCGCTATTTCCACCAGCGCGCTTTCCGCGAGCTTACGGTAGGTCGTGATCTTGCCACCAAAGACGTTCAGGACCGGCGCACCCGCAGATTGGTCCAGCTTTAGAACATAATCGCGCGTCGCCGCCGTGGCTGAGGTGGCCCCATCATTATAGAGCGGGCGCACGCCGGAATAGGTAGAAACGATATCATCGGGTGTGACGGGTTGCTTCAGGTATTTCGAGGCAAAGCCCAACAGGTAGTCTTGTTCTTGCGGCGTGCAGACTGGTTTTTCATGCACGTCAACGTGGTCTGCATCAGTGGTGCCAATCAGGGTGAAATCGGTCTCGTAAGGAATTGTGAAAATGATCCGTCCATCTTCGCCCTGAAAGAAATAGCATTTGTCGTGGTCATATAATTTGCGCGTGATGATATGGCTGCCGCGCACCAGACGGACGCCTTCGTTTGAATTGATCCGCATCGTGTTGCGAATGACGTCTTCAACCCATGGGCCGCCTGCGTTCACAATCATACGTGCTGTCACTTCTCGCCGCGCGCCACCCTGCGCCTCAAGTGTAATCTGCCACATGCCATCCATTTGCGCAGCCGAGATAACCTTGGTGCGCACATTGATACGGGCGCCGCGCGCTTGGGCGTCTCGGGCGTTCAGAACCACCAACCGGCTGTCTTCGATCCAGCAATCAGAGTATTCGTAAGCCTTTTCAAACCGGTCCTGCAGCGGCGCACCCATTGGTGTCCCCTTCAAATCCAGTGAGGTAGTCCCCTTTAGAATTTTCCGGCCGCCCAGATTGTCATACATAAATAGACCAAGCCGGATAAGCCAAGCAGGCCTGCGTCCCTTCATCCAAGGCATCAAGATATTCAGGACTTTTGAGGTTGGCGTATCGCTCTCGAACCGCATGTCTTTGTGGTAAGGCAGCACAAAGCGCATCGGCCAAGAAATATGTGGCATCGCCCTTAACAGGGTCTCGCGCTCTATCAAGGCTTCGCGGACAAGACGGATTTCCCAATACTCAAGATACCGCAGGCCGCCATGAAACAACTTGGTTGAGGCAGAAGATGTCGCGGAAGCAAGATCGTTCATTTCGGCCAGCTCAACGCTCAGCCCACGGCCAACCGCGTCGCGGGCAATGCCGCATCCATTGATGCCGCCTCCAATGACGAACAGATCAACAATGTCCTGATTTTCAAGTTGATCCAATGAAGCCTCCCCGCATCATTTTCCGTGACAGCCTCCCAGCTCGCCACGCAGCGCTAGTCAACACCACAACACGAAATGTAGCAATAACGAATGTTCGTTTTCATTCTTTATTCCGCATTACATTGAAATACCTGAATTTTTCCTTTCGCATGTGCACTATTTTCGAATTTTCTGGAAGTTTAACGAATCCGCGGCCTTGACGAAACGTCAGGTCTATTGGTTGATAGGGAGGCAAGCGCCCTGCCTTCGTGTGGTTGGAAGGGGGCTGCATCGGAGTATGTCATGGCGTCAAATTTTAGACAGAAAGAGATCCTTGATCTTGCTCGCAAAGAGGGAAAAGTCACCGTGGACGGCCTCGCGAATCTCTACGATGTCACAGTGCAGACCATCAGGCGTGATCTCTCTGATCTTGCAGAAAGTGGGCGGCTTGAAAGAGTGCATGGAGGTGCGGTTGTGCCTTCTGGCGTTGTGAATATTGTTTACGAAGAACGTCGTCGCCTGAACGATGTGGGCAAAAAGGCGATTGCTGTCGAATGTGCCCGGACGATCCCGGATGGGGCATCGGTCTTCATGAACATCGGCACAACCACCGAAGCAGTTGCGCATGAGTTGCTGGATCATGAAAATTTGCTGGTTGTCACAAACAATCTCAATATCGCAAATATTCTGGCGATCAATCACAGCTGCGAAATTATCCTGGCGGGTGGTGTCCTGCGCCGCGCAGATGGCGGCATCGTCGGCGGTTTGACGGTCGAAATGGTCAAGCAGTTCAAGTTTGACTATTCGGTTCTGGGCTGCTCGGCCATTGATGCCGATGGAGACCTGCTGGATTTCGACGGTCAAGAAGTAATGGTCAGCAAAACCGCAATCCAGCGGTCTCGCGAAGTTATGATTGTGGCCGACCACCTCAAGTTTACACGCAAGGCACCATTAACAATATGCTCATTGAGAGATGTTGATGTGCTGTACACGGACGGCAAAATATCCCCAGAACTGACGGCCAATTGTGACAGCTGGGGCTGCCAACTTGTGACCTTATGAGTATGTCTGGTGCTTGTTCTGGTGTGAGGTCTTGATGAAGGACAAGACTGAAATTGGCTGGTTGTTCGTGGCACCGGCCGCCGTGACCTTGGGCCTTGTCGGGCTGCTTCCGCTGATCACAGTGGTCAACTATTCGTTCTTTGAGATCTTCATTCTAGACAAGCGGTTTTGGGTTGGAACTGAATGGTATGCTGACATAATCGGGTCCGGGCGCTTTTGGGCCAGTTTTGGCCGCAGCACGCTATTTTCAGCATTTGTCCTCGCCCTCCAGATCCCCCTTGGCATTGCAATTGCTCTTTGTATTCCGAAACGCAAAATCTGGGTTGGCATCACACTCGCCCTCGTTGCGTTGCCGTTGCTGGTGCCTTGGAACATGATCCCCTCGCTCTGGCTCAGCTTGTTGAATTCCGAGACAGGTCTATTGGGTCGCATTCTGCCAAATTTGGGCTGGCCATCTGACTGGAAGCTCTCAAAGCGGCACACTTGGGCGGTGATTATTGTGATGGATGTCTGGCATTGGACCAGCCTTGTTGTGATCCTGTGCTACAGTGCTTTGACAACAGTTCCAGCATCTTACTACCAAGCTGCGGCAATTGACGGGGCCAGCCCATGGCAAGTGTTTCGCCACATCCAACTGCCAAAAATGCATCATGTGCTGCTGATGGCGATCCTACTGCGTTTCATGGATTCCTTCATGATCTACACCGAGGCTTTTCCCATCAATGCAGGTGGCCCAGACGGGGCAACGACATTTCTCGCAGTGGATTTAGGTGAAGAGATCAGGGCGTTCAACTACGGCCCTTCCGCCGCGCGCTCCGTGATCTATTTCCTGATCGTTTTGACGGTGGCGTGGATGTTCAGCAAAGCGCAGGGCAAGCTGGACCATGGGGAACAACCGTGATGTTTATCTATCGATACCTGCCTGCCATAAAAGGCGCGGTCTTGCTCGGCTTCATCCTCTTTGCCTGCCTGCCGCTGGTCCAAATGACACTGATCAGTTTCACCGCGACGCTGCCAAAGCCCGATGCTGAGGTGGGCAGTCTCACTCTCAGCAATTACGCAAAGATCTGGAATGATCCAAATCTGCGGTCCGCTTTTGTCAATTCGATTGCCTATGTGCTGATCAACATCTGCATCACCGTTCCCGTAGCGACACCTGCAGCTTATGCGTTTTCGCGCATGTCTTTTTCAGGCGACAAGCACCTTTTTCTGGCGTTCATTGCCTTCAGGATCACGCCGCCCGTGGTTCTGACATTACCAGTCTTCCAGCTGTTTTCGGCGCTTGGAATCGTGAATTCAGTTTTTGGGATCGCATTGGCACATTGCCTGTTCAATCTGCCGGTCTCCATCTGGATTTTGCAGGGGTTCATCTCGGCGATCCCCAAAGAAGTTGACGAAACCGCCTTTCTGGACGGTTACTCCCGCCCGCGTTTTATCTGGAAATTCCTGCTGCCGCAAATTGCTCCAGGTATCGCTGTGACAGCGTTTTTTTGCTTTATGTTCTCTTGGGTCGAAGTTGTTTTTGCGCGCATTCTGACAACCACGAACGGCAAACCCATCAGTATGGCAATCAGTTCACTTTTCGGATTTCATACCGACATTGGCCTGATCATGGCTGTTACAGCGGCCTCAATGATACCGGGCGCCGTTTTGCTCTTTGCTATGCGCAATCATTTGTCGCGGGGTTTCAGGGTTGGCCGCGTATGAAATCTATCAATTTGCAATTTCCAGCGGAACAGCCGTTTTGTGTGTCTTGAGTCTGAAGCTGGCTTTGATCAGGCGTGCAAATTCACATTGTGTCCGCTGACGAATAGAAAAACCAAACAAGGGCTTGTAGCCAGGAGTTGTCACTGCTTGCGGTGGAGCAAACAGCAGAAAAGTCCGTTTCTTGATGGCTGGAACCAAGCGAAGCGAAAGACCCGTCTGAGATTTGCCCAGATCGATGCGTTCGAAATGCCGATTTGGTGAAATGTGCTGCAATGCCAAATAAGCGACGCTGCAAATGCGAACATTTTCTGCGCAAGCAATCGCCGCACCTGCACAAGTCCGGTTAGTCCGCCCTCTGTTAATTCGTGCAAGATGCGGCGAAGGGTCGGTCTGAAATCCACTGACGTCGGCATCAATGAATGGCCGCTTCCGCGACTTGGGCTGCATCGCAGCATGAAATCTGCTGCAACTGCGAGGAAATGCTGCGTTAGCAATAGCCGCGCGTGCATAAGGCCGCTTAGTCCGCACTCTGTCGGTTCAAGAGGAGCGCAGCGAATATCCGGTTTTGCCCGTTTGCAAGAAGGCTTCAGCTTTCGAAGCCGATTACGAGGCTATATCTCGCACAAATGGGCAGAATAAAAGTTACGCGTGTAGCTGGCCGCCTTAGGTCAATGAAAAAGACACGCCTTCGCGCTGTTTCAACCGCGATACCATCGCAAGCAAATTATCTGCGCGCGGGTTTCCCTTAGCGCTGAGCATCCGCATCAGGCTCTTGGGGTCTTTATCCATGTCTTGCGCCAAGGCCTCGAACCCCACAGTGGCGTTCACGTAGTCGCGCAGCAGCACCTTTCCGGTCTCCAAATCATCGCTGAGCATCGCTTCGATGGCTTCCCGAAAAAGCCCTGCCCGAAACTCAGGATCACGCTCAGCGCGCGCTTTGATCGTATCTTTGAAGTCTTTTGTCAGGGGCATGTCAGTCGCCTTTCTCTTTGCGGGCTTTGTAGTCGTCCCAATATGCTTTGGCCTGCTCGATATCTTTTGACTGGCGTTTCTTCGTGCCGCCGCAGAGCAAGATCACAAGCGTACCGCCATCTTTGCCAAAATAGACGCGGTAGCCCGGACCAAAGGTAATGCGCCGTTCAGACACCCCTTGTCCGACTGGCTTCACGTCGCCAAGGTTTCCGGTCTCGATCCGCGCAAGGGCCGTTCTGACCTTCAGGGCAGCCGCTGTGTCGAGATCGTTGAACCAATCTTCAAACGGCGTTTTCCCCGCTTCGGTGACATAGATAACAAGCTTATTCATTGGAGGCATTGGTGACATATACGTTACCATTTGTCAATCGGTATTGCATCATCAATGCGTCATCCCTCGATCCATTTCTAACTCCCGCGTCTCTAGCTCTGATTCAACTGCATCTCGGCGGCTTTCACTAATTTGAAGCTGGTCTCGAGTTGCCTCCGCAGATTCCCGTAATTCGAGCCTTCGTCCAGCAAGCCGTGCAACGCAGCCACGGACGCTGTTTGCGATTGAATGAGCACCGACACGCAAGCGGCCAATCCATCCATCTGATTCTGCATCCCGCTCGTCGAGCGAGCTTCCAAGCCGCTCAATTCCTTTGCTGAGACCTCGCAGGCCGTCACCAACCGCTCGACGCAGGCGAGCAAGTCGCGTTCTAACGCTGTCAGGGGTGTCGTCATCTAGTTCTCCTCGATCTTGATGCAGGTCACTGATCTGCCGCCCATTGTGCAGGTTCTCAGGCGCGTCTTGGTCGGGTCCAACACCAGCCATGTCGCGTCCTCCCTTTCGATCCGCGTCAGGCCCAGTTCCGTCAGTTCCGAGCGCGTCAGTTGGACTGTCCAAAGCCAGCTCGCGACCATCATCAAGGCGATCCCCGTCACGATGATCCCTGTGATGATCCAAGGCGAGAACGTCATCCAATTCTTGATCAGCTCGATCCGTTCCTCGAACAAGTTCCTGTTGTGAAACAGAAAGTGCGCCGTATCGTTCTTCATTGTATTCTGTGCGTCGTTCAACATGGTCTGCGAGGTCTGCACGAAGGCGCTCATGTGAGATTCCATCAAGTCTTCTTGCTCGGTTTGCATCTGCGCCAGTTTCATACTCAGCCGCGATTTCTGCGTGTCGGGTTGTGGACCAGTTTTCATGAGTGAGGACGCCTTCAAGTTTGAACGGTTTTGAAAATTCAGGATCACGGACACTGATTGATTTTGCGGCTTGGCGCGTGACCTCGAAGCCAGTGTCTTCAAAGAAGGCGACCATAGTTGCGCGGTCGGTGATCAGGCCCGCGTCAATCTGATCGTAGAGCGCCCCGATGATGACCTGACGGGCCTCGGCGCGTTCAGCACTTTCACGCACAAGCTTGAAGTCACGCGCAAGGTCAGGTTCCATCGGGTCGGCCCAACCGTGAGTTTTGTTCAACACGTCGCGCAAAGTGCCGAACGCCGCCTCATGCCCCGGCGGTGCGATGTTCAATGCCCTGCCCGTCGCCAGTTCCAAGCGTGGGGTGCAGAAATGCAGCTCGACATTACCTTCATGCACATGGCGAACCCAAAGGCAGTCGTATTGATCCGCATCAAGCCCCGCAAAGGCCAGAGCCTCAAATAGCTCAATGGCCTCTTGCTGGGCATCTTCGCTGGGCTGATCACTGTCTGCAAAGCTGACCACGCCAGCCGTGTAGCTCCACTTGTTTGCGCCGGCGTCGATCAAACCCCGCGTCTGGTCGGGATTGCCGCGCAGCACTTCGGGCAGTGGGTCGCGAATTTTGGTCTGAGGTTGGCCGTCATGATCACGGATCAAGTTGCGGTTTTCATCGTAGGCCAAAACTTCGCGTGCAGTCAGATAGTCAACGGGGGCCGCACCGCCACCTGTGCCGGACGCAAAGAATGAGATGATCACGACTGGCCTTCGCTGTGCTGGCCGATGATCTGCGCAAGTTGACGCTCAATTGCGACAAGACGCACGCTGACCTTGAGGGCGTCAATGTTGCTCGCGCGGCCAGATTTGACGGCCCCGTTGATCCAGCGTGACAGTTGGTTGAGGTTGCCGCCAACACGAGCAACGGCAACGGTCAATAGCGGGTCAACACGCGGTACAGGCTTGCGCCGCCGCGCTTGGACCAGCCCCAAGGCCTCGCGCATCAGCGTGGCATTGGGCAGTCCAGCCGCGTTGGCCTTGGCGACAAGCGCGGCCTTCTCTGCAACGGTGCATCGAAAGATGACAGTCTCGGAAAGGCCTTCTTTGACTTGCCCCTCGCGCGTCGGGTTGGGGTTTGAAGGGGAGGCTTGCCGCCCCTCACAAGTCCCGCCGATGTAATCGGTGGGTAACCTTGCTGTTTGCTCTGTGGTCGGATCGGTAGCGGTCATGTTCTGAGGCCAGCGGCTTGGATTTGGGCCTGCGACACCAGCTTTGAGGCAAGCAATGCCATGACCTGCGGGGCCGTAATATGTTTGCACATCGGGCTGCGGTCACTGATCCAGCAGGCCAGCCGTGCATGGTGATCTGCCTGCAACGCCGCTGTCTTTTCTCGGTCTTTCGCCTGCTTCTCAACATAGGACAGCCAGCGCCGGGACTGGAACCAATTGTCGGAAAAGCAGACCTTCGACCGAGTGAAACCTGCGCTATCGGTTGCATAGGCTTGGACGGCCTGAAGCAAGTCTTCCGGTGCAATCCCTTCCTTCATGGCCTCTTCAATCTGGGCAAGGCAAGCCGCTTTGCCACGCAATCGGTCGGGAGGATATGCTGCCAAAATCTTCTCAGCCTCCGCCGCCTCGCCCCCGCGCGAAGGAGGTTCTTTTACAGGTTCAATGGTAAGGTTCCTGTCCCAATTTGAGACTACCCCCGTCTCACCCTTGAGACTTTTCCCCCTCGTTTTTGAGACGTTTCCCCCCGTCTCATTTTGAGACTCAACCCCGTTGGGACCGCTACTGCCACCCTTCGGGCGGGCGCTTGGTCCAAGGGTGATATCAAGGTGCAGCTCATACTGATTGGACCCACGCCCGCCATCGCCGTCACCGCGAGCGTGGCGGGTGATAAGGCCGCAATCCTCCAAAGTTGCCATATGCCGAAAGAGGGTCGCGCGACCCATCTCACATTCAGCCGCCAGCCGATGTGCGCTCGGGTTACATTGGCCCGTTTCCTTGTTGTGGAAGTCCGCCAATTGGATGAGCACAATTTTGGCGGCGGGTTTCAAGCCTTTGACATTCGCGGCCCAGATCAAAGCCATGCCGCTCATGGTTTTGAACCGTTGAACGATTGCAGAAAAAGGTTCGTCACGTGCCGAATTATCGTAATGGAATCAAAGGCCGCATTTTTGTGGTTCGTCAGCCCAACTTGTTGTTCTAATTGTTTTGTGCTTTGCCTGCCGGGCCTACCATTTCCCAAGTTTTCCGCCATGAGACCTGCAAAAGCACTTGGATCAAGAACGGTTTAACTGAAAGCTACTAATCACACCGAGCCACTGCGTCTGCCGCATCGGCGACACACGCGTTCCGGCATCTGCGTGCTGTCTCGCCAACGATGTATGCCAAAAAAGCAAAATATACGGTACATATGGAACACCTGCATTAAAATGCTGCGCAGGTGATCACATCACCACCACGCTGTTCACCAATTATTGAAAACCGGGAGCAAAGGCTCAGCAAACAGCTATGTGCAGGCGACTTTTTCTACAAGATCGGGCGACTGTGGTCAAAAAACACGCAGGATTCGACCTCAGGTTGCCCTGAATTTCAGATCACTATTTTGCCGCGAATACAATCTGGCAACCTACCCCACAACAGATCAGCGATTTGCGCTCACGTACCAATTTACCGTCATCTCGACGACTGTATCTCCGCTCGAATCGCGGACATCGACAAGGACATCAAAAGCGACTTTTCCGTCATCCTTAAGCGCCTGCATCAGATGTGCCCCGTCCTTTGACGTCTTGGCATGGGCCGTCAACGTACCGACAGCCACCTTTTTGAAGGCGATCTGCCCGGTTGCAGCCACAGGGCGCATGCCCAGAATAACCGGTGCCAGCGCGCCTGCCATCGCAGCCCCGGACGCGGCTTCACCCAAGGTGAACATGGCACCTGCGTGCATCGACTGAATGTGATTTGAGACCTCTGGCCGCTGGGACAATTCCGCACGGGCGACACCGTCACCGACCTCCAGTATTTTGACGCCGACGTATGTTGCAAAGGGTACGGCCGTGTCGAGGTGGGATTTGATCATGTCATAGGGGGTCATCGGTGGCTCCAATTCTGTCGCGCCAATCTGGCGTAGGGGCCGAATGACTGCAATCCTTCCGTTAGGTCGGCGCACAGGCGCCTAACCTTAGCGTGCCACGACGATATCCGCCCGCAGCCCCCCCAGACGCTGGGATTCGCCCAGCCGCAGCACGCCGCCATGCGCCCGCGCAATGTCCGTTGCGATGGCAAGACCAAGACCGACACTGCCGCCTTGATCCTGATTGCGCGACGGGTCCAACCGCGTGAAAGGGCGCGTCGCTTCAACGCGCCGGTTCTCGGGAATACCGGGGCCATCGTCTTCGACACGAATGCGCAATGATTTATCGCTGAGCATTACAGATACTTCGGCGCGCGCGCCGTACCGGACCGCGTTCGAGATCAGATTGTCGACCGCCCGCCGCATTGCTATGACGCGCAAAGCCACCTCGCCTGTGCCTTCCCCTTCGGGAGGCAACAAAGTGACGTTTCGCCCCGCGCGTTGCGCCTCTTCGACGATCTGCGCGACCAGCGCGTAAGGATCGACCTTTTCCGGCACGCCTTCTGCAGCACCTTTGGCAAAGCTCAGGAATTCATCCAGCATTCGCTGCATGTCATCAACGTCGCGCAGCAACGGCTCTGCTTCTTCCTCATCCACCATCGACAAACCAAGGCGCATGCGCGTTAGGGGCGTGCGCAGATCATGGCTGACGCCCGATAACATCAGCGTGCGTTGCTCAATCTGTCGTTCAATCCGGGCACGCATGTCGACAAAAGCAGCACCCGCCGCGCGTACCTCGACTGCACCCGACGGTGTATAGGCGACATGGCGGCCCCGACCAAAGGCCTCTGCCGCGCGGGCGAGCCTGCGAATGGGGCGCAGTTGGTTGCGCAGGTAAATGAACGCAATCATTGTCATCACGCCGCTGAAAAACAACGTGTACACAAATAATTGGTGCGGATTGGAAGCAGACACCCGGTTACGTTCGAACCGTAACCTTAGCGGCCCCTGATCACGCTCCAGATAAACGTGCACCATACCACGCGACGTCAAGTCGACTGCCAAGAACCCTGCCAACTGCGCCTCAAGACGCGCGCTAAGCACCCTGCCAGAGTAATCGTACCAGACGTACATGTTGCGCGCAGGCACCTCTGACAGCGCAACCGGATTCACCGAGATCCGCAACGGTCCGACCTGTTGCGCAACGGCAATGGGAATGTCCTTGGGGTCGTCAACCTGTGCGGCGACACGCAAGACCAGCGTAATCTCGCGTAGCATGCTGTCGGTCATCTGATGGGTCACCCCTTCAAAATGCCGCTGGGCAAAGATCACAGTGACCACCAATTGCAAAAATACAATCGGCAGCAACAAGATCAGCGCCGCACGCCCGTAAATCCCACGGGGCACATATCGTTTGAGCCAGGCAAAGAACATGCGCTAAACCTTAGCCAGCACAAGCCCTACGTGAAAGGCCAAACCATGTTGCCCCCAGACGACTTTGATCCCCCCATCGGCACCGCCGAGACCTTGGAACCCGGCCTGCGCCGCATTGTTGCCCCCAACCCGTCGCCCATGACCTATCGCGGCACCAACACCTATCTGCTGGGCACCCGCGACATTTGCGTGATTGACCCCGGACCTGACCAGCCTGCCCATCTGCGCGCGGTACTGGATGCGCTCGAGCCGGGGCAAAGAATCAGCCACATCGTTGTGACCCACGCGCATATCGACCATTCCCCGCTGGCGCGCCCTTTGGCTCAAGCTTGCGGGCCGGACGTCCAAATCCACGCTTTCGGTCCTGCCGATGCGGGCATGAGCAGCGTGATGCGCGGGCTGCGAGCCTCTGGCATGGCGGGCGGTGGCGAAGGGATCGACACCGGCTTCATGCCAGATGTGCACCTTGAAGATGGTGATATGCTGGCGCATGCGGATTGGTCATTGCGGGCCATCCACACACCCGGACATATCGGCAACCATCTGTGTCTGGCATGGGGAGACGTGTGCTTTACCGCCGATCACGTGATGGGTTGGGCATCCTCGTTGGTGTCGCCACCCGATGGCGATCTGACCGATTTCATGGCTTCCTGTACAAAACTGCAGGCGACGCATTGGCGCGTATTCTACCCCGGTCACGGCGCGCCTGTTGATGACCCCGCCGCGCGTATGGAATGGCTAGTGACCCACCGTAACGGACGCGAGGCAGAGATTCTGCAAGCGCTGACCAGCGGCCCCGCCACTGCCGCACAACTCGCCGCTATGATCTACACGCAAGTGCCACCTGCCCTGTTGGGCGCTGCTGCGCGCAACGTCTTTGCGCATCTCATTGATCTGGCCGGAAAGGGCCACGTTTCCCATGATGGCGCCCTCACCGAAGGCCGCGCATTTCGCCTTACATAACCTGCATCAGACTTTTTGAATTTTCTGCCCAAATCCCTCTGGACGCGCCAGAATCTCACTGCTATATCGCCCACACCGTTCCGACGTAGCTCAGCGGTAGAGCAGTTGACTGTTAATCAATTGGTCGTAGGTTCGATCCCTACCGTCGGAGCCAATTAATTCAAGGGCTTAGCAAGCGATTGCTAGGCCCTTTTACATTCCATGATATAACAAGGCGCAAGTGACTGTCATTTGCCACGGCACATTCTGTTACCGATGAATGCTCTCATCGCTGTCAGCATAATCCGGTGCCTGCCTTGGGATAGACCTGCGCCTTGTCGCACGATAGGATTATGGTGGAACTGAATTAACTCAAGGCTGTCGCATGACCACGATACCCAAACGCGATGCTAGGCCAGTTGTTCAAAACACCACCATGCCGCTTGACGCGCCTCTGGCTAAAGATACGCTTGCGTTTTTGGTTCACGATGCCGCGACACATTTAAAATCGAAGAACTTTGCAGAGTTAGAAGCGACGCTGGCGCAGGCCGCAGAGCTGGCCCCCGATGATCACCGCGTCCTGCACTTTCAGGGCTTGTGCGCCTTTGAACAGCATGACGCCGTCACCGCATTCGGCTTTTTGCGGCGCGCGCTTGCCTTGCGTCCAAAAGATCCGGCGTTGCAACACAATATGGCGGCCATATTGATCTCGCTGGGCAAATTCGAGAATGCCGAAAAGTTGCTGCTGGCTGCAGTGCACCACAAGCCCGACTATGCGGAAGCCTATCACACGCTTGCGCAGATCCGGAAATTCAAAGCCGATGATCCATTGATACCAACGATGAAAAAAGGTCTGCAAAAACCGGGACTAAGCGCACAGGAAATTTCTTTTTATGCCTTCGCGCTTGCCAAGGCATGCGATGACGCCGCCCTTTACGATCAGGGCTGGAAGGCGCTGGCACGCGGTAACGCCGCCATTTCCAAGGAATTTGACACCGCGCGCGAGGACAAGGCCGTCGCGGCACTGTTGCGCGTTGCCACGCGCGAACGGCTGCATGATTTATCGCAGCATGGCCATCCCAGCCGCGCGCCAATCTATGTGGTCAGCTTGCCCCGCTCTGGCACGACCCTGCTGGAAAGCGTGATCACAGAGCATCCCCAAATCCATGCCGCAGGCGAATTGACTGCGCTTGGCGGCATCGGGCGGATGCTGGCCAAGAACCTGAATGTGTCAGAAAGCCTGCTGGGCTTTGCTGATGTACTGGAAAACCTGCCACCAGAGCACGCCTATAGTGCGGGTATGGGATATCTGAATGCCGGGCGCGATACGTCGAAGGAATGGTTTGACCATTTCGTAAATAAGCTGCCCGACAACACGTTCAATCTGGGGCTTGCAGCCGCTCTGACGCCCGGCGCGCGGGTGATCCATATCATGCGCCACCCGCTGGATGTGATGCTGTCGCTATACTTTCAGCGCTTCCGCTCGGTGAATTACAGCTTTAATCCCCAAGACATCCTGCACCATTGGCGCAACTATCAACGCGTCATGGCCCATTGGCGCGAGACGCTGCCGCTTGAATTGATCGAATTGCGGTATGAAAATCTGGTGCAGGATGTGGATTTCGCCCAGGATCTCATCTGGCGTCGCATCGGGGTCAGCCGCAAGATCGAGCATGTCCCGCTGGCCCCCAAGGCCGGGCAACAACGCACTGCCAGCCGCTTTCAAGTGCGCCAACCCGTTTACCAAAGCTCAAACGGCAAGTTCCGCCGGTATGAGGCGCACATGGGTGAATTCATCGACGGTTTGGGCGGCATGGAAGGCGTTGAAGCCGAAGTCGCTGCGCAAGAGGCCCGCTGTGTTCTGCGGGCTGCTGCCACCAACGGCGAATAATATCGTCCAGCTATTAGAACGGCATTTTGTACAATAAGCGCTAAGTAGACTTTATCCTAGTGACCTGCTCCCCGAAACTTCCCTCGTTTTAATGTAGAGTTTGCTCAACCTTCGAAGGAGCAAACAAATGCGACAGAGTCGTTTTACTGAGGCCCAGATTATTGGGATAATCAAAGAGCAAGA
>Ga0115564_10001298_pt1 | contig 23123 bp, 19 predicted proteins | sample COGITO_mtgs_1105_7_FD_88680 | JGI IMG/M metagenome (GOLD analysis project Ga0115564, IMG submission 88680) | Pelagic marine microbial communities from North Sea - COGITO_mtgs_110523 | ecosystem: Environmental > Aquatic > Marine > Epipelagic | place: Germany:Helgoland, sampling site Kabeltonne...
AATTTAACTTTGAAAGTGGTGTTCGGCAGGGTATCTACAACCTCGCCTTCGAATTCAATGTGCTCTTCCTTCGCCATACGCTTATTTTCATGCCTGTAAAAAAGGGCGCAGTTTGCCCTAAAACGCCCGCCATAGCAAAGTCATTCGCTAATCAGCCAAGTATTTTCCTGCAGTAACTCAAGCGGCCTATAGTTGGTTTTGTAGCTCATCTTTTGGCAATCTTTAATCCAGTAACCCAGATACAGATAGCCCATGCCCAATTGCTGCGCCAGACTAATCTGAAACAGCACCGCCAGGGTACCCAGACTGCGGGCTGACTCCAGCGGATCAAAGTAGGTATAAATAGCCGAAAGGGCATTGGGCAGTGCATCGACCACAGCACAGCCTATCAGCTTGCCATCCACTCTAAACTCTAAAAAGTTAGTGCATTCCCAGGGGTGACCCAAAAACTGGTCGAACTGCTCCCGAGTCGGCGGGAACATATCGCCCTCATGATGACGACTGCTGATATAGCAATCGTAAATAGGGTAATGCTCATCTAAATCAATCGCATCGCGCTGATTAATCTGAACATCCGAGTTACGATTCCAGCAGCGCCTCTGTGAGCGATTGCGCTTAAAGAGATCAACCGGGATACGTGCAGGCACGCAGGCATTGCAGTCATGGCACATTGGCGAATAAAGATAGGCACCACTGCGACGAAAACCCATAGCGCTCACGCGCCCATACAGAGCAGTGTCCATCTCAATTTCTGGGTCTACAAACGCAGTGATGGCCTTTTGGCCATTCAAATAGCTGCATTCATGCGGCTCGGTGAGCAGCAGACGAATCTTGCTAATGTCGGGGGAGATATCTCTAGTCATGCTTTGGGCATCAATAATACAATAGATCTAAGCCTAGTTGATTGCGACAGGTTACTCAATGTTGAGGCGCGGACGTTATGCTGGATGCTTAGCTGAGCGCAGCGAAGCATCTCTCTCAATCGTCATCTCTTTATCTGACCAGCCTAAATCTTGATCACGACATTCATACAGCAACTCAAGAAACTCATCCCGCGCCATAGACTCCGCTCCAACCGACAGCAAGTGAGGGTTAACAATCTGGCAGTCCAATAGCGTAAATCCAGCAGTGCTGAGCCAGTTGCAGAGATACGCCATCGCAATTTTAGAGCCATTAGTCACGCCACTAAACATAGATTCTCCACAAAACACGCCACCCACAGCAATACCATAGATTCCCCCAACCAGGCGCTCCTGATTCCAGACTTCCACAGAATGGGCCTGGCCGAGTTGGTGCAGAGCGCAGTAAGCATCAATCATTTCAGGAATAATCCAGGTACCCATTTCATCGTCTCTTGGGGCAGCACAGGCCTCAATAACCTGCTTAAAGGCCCTGTCCGTAGTGACGCGATAATTATTTTGGCGCAGGCACTTACGCAGGCTTTTAGATAGATGGAATTGCTCAGGACGAATCACACAGCGAAAAGCTGGGCTCCACCACAGAATAGGATCGTCGTCGCTAAACCAGGGGAAAATACCCTGACGATACGCATCAATAATAGTCAAGGGATAGAGATTGCCGCCGACTGCGAGAAGCCCATCGGGCTCCTCAACAGCGGTGCAAGGATCAGGAAATTGCGGTTTAACTGAATCCAGTAAATGCAGATTCATCTACTGGTCGAGATATCTCTCAGCATCCAGCGCAGCCATACAGCCGCTGCCCGCAGAGGTTACTGCCTGACGGTAGACATGATCAGCCACATCGCCCGCTGCAAACACACCTTTTACACTTGTCTCAGTGGCATTGCCAGACAGGCCACCAGCAATCGTTAAATAACCGTCTTTCATGGCCAGCTTACCGGTAAAGATATCAGTATTCGGTTTATGGCCAATGGCGATAAATACGCCGGCCACATCAATCTGCTTCTTGTCGCCAGAATGCGTATCGAACAATTCAACGCCGGTCACACCAGCGTCATCGCCCAACACTTCGCCCAGGTTGTGGTTCCACTCAATGCTGATATTGCCATTCTTCTCTTTCTCAAACAGCTTGTCCTGCAGCATCTTCTCAGCCCGCAGCGCATCGCGGCGATGAACCAGTACTACTTCAGAGCAGATATTAGACAGATACAGTGCCTCTTCAACAGCCGTGTTACCACCGCCAATAACCGCGACCTTTTTGTTGCGGTAGAAAAATCCATCGCAGGTCGCACAGGCTGACACACCTTTGCCCATAAAGGCTTCCTCAGAGGGAAGACCCAAGTACTGTGCCGAAGCGCCAGTGGCAATAATTAAGGCATCACAGCTGTAGTTGGCCGAACCGGTTAATTTAAACGGCTTCTCAGACACATCAACCTTATCAATATGATCAAAAATCGTCTTAGTCTCAAATCGCTCAGCATGGCGCTGCATACGCTCCATCAATTCAGGACCCTGCACACCGTCCGGATCGCCAGGCCAGTTATCCACGTCAGTAGTAGTGGTCAGCTGGCCGCCTTGCTGGATACCCGTGATAACCACAGGGCTAAGGTTTGCGCGCGCTGCATAAACGGCGGCAGTCCAGCCAGCAGGGCCAGAACCAAGAATAATCAGAGGATAATGTTGTATTTCAGACATAGATAATCTCAATCAATAATAAAGGTTAAGGGATAGCGGTTAGGGCAAACCTAGGCACTAACGCAGCGAGGTCGCTATCATAATGAATACTTGCAGCATCGCCAAATAGCTTTTTTATATACCCCAGATAGTTGTCTAATATCAGCCCTAGCGGCATGGCGTTTACGAGAGAATAAGCTACAATTAGGCACGCCAAAAAATACAGGGACCTGCGCCGTTGAGCACCGACAGAACAAAAATGAAGAGATCCACACAAATGGATGACAACGGCGAGTCGCGCAGCAAAAGAGTGGTTGCCGAAGGTGCCCTTATAGGTTGGATCGTACTCTGCGTCATTTTACTGCTCGCACTACTCAGCTACTCCTCAGCCGATCCCGGTTGGTCGCATACAGGCTCACGCACAGAAGTTGCCAACCTAGTAGGTCCAGCAGGGGCTTGGGTCGCCGATGTCTTCTATGCATTGTTTGGCGCAATGGCCTATCTGTTCCCCGTTTTATTGGCCCTGCGTGCGGTACAGATCCTACGCACCCACTTTCTGCGCGAAGCCGATAACTTTGACTCGGTGACTTTTATTCTGCGCGTTATTGGTTTTATCTTGGTCATGATCAGCGCCACCTCATTAGCCAGCATTCAATATGGCGAGCTGGCCACCGACTATCCTATAGGTATTGGCGGCATACTCGGCAGCAAAATTGGCGAAGCCACATTAGCGGTATTTAGCTATACCGGTAGCACCTTAATACTGCTGGCACTGTTTCTATTTGGCTTAACCGTGTTTGCCGATATCTCATGGATACGCCTTATCGACCAGCTGGGTCTAGCAGCCATTAGCAGCATCGAGCGCTTCCGCACCGCCATGAGCGCACGTAAAATACGTAACCAAGAAAAGAAACAGGCAGCGGAGGCCATGACCCAGCGCATCGCCAAAGTCGAAACTGCGGTCAAAACCAAAGAAAAGCGCGTGGCTCCTACCATACAGACACCCAAAGCCAAGCCCGTTATCAGCCCCAGAATCGAGCGTGAAAAGCAGCAGACATTATTTACCGACAGCGAATTGGTAGGCACCTTACCGCCCATCAATCTGCTCGACCCAGCTGACAAAACCGAAGACACCGGCTACTCCGCAGAGTCACTGGAGCATCTGTCACGTCTACTTGAAGTCAAGCTACAAGACTTTGGTATTAAAGCTGATGTGGTCGAAGTGCTGCCGGGGCCAGTGGTCACCCGATTTGAAATTCAGCCTGCAGCTGGTGTAAAAGTCAGTCGTATCAGCGGCCTTGCAAAAGACTTAGCCCGCTCTATGGCCGTAATCAGTGTGCGCGTAGTAGAAGTAATCCCGGGAAAATCTGTTGTGGGCATAGAAATACCTAATGAAAAGCGCGAGATGGTGCGCCTAAGCGAAGTATTGTCGTCGGAGGCCTACGACCGCTCCAACTCACCGCTCACCCTAGCGTTGGGCAATGATATTGCCGGTATTCCCACCGTCGCAGATCTGGCACGTATGCCCCACCTGCTGGTCGCGGGCACCACAGGTTCTGGTAAGTCAGTCGGCATTAATGCCATGCTGCTAAGCCTGCTCTTTAAAGCCTCGCCAGAAGAAGTGAGACTGATCCTAATCGATCCAAAGATGTTGGAACTGTCGGTTTACGACGGCATTCCCCATCTTTTAACCCCCGTTATCACCGACATGAAAGACGCCGCAGGCAGCCTACGCTGGTGTGTCGGCGAGATGGAACGCCGTTACAAACTGATGGCCGCACTGGGTGTACGCAACCTCGCAGGCTACAACCGCAAAGTTGAAGACGCCATCAAAGCAGGCAACCCCATCGTTGATCCGCTGTGGGTATTTGACCCCGTTAGTGTAGGCTGGGACGAAACCCAAGAAGCGCCAGAAGCCCCCACCTTAGAAACACTACCTTATATAGTGGTAGTGATAGATGAATTTGCCGACATGATGATGATCGTCGGCAAAAAGGTCGAACAGCTGATAGCGCGAATTGCACAGAAAGCACGGGCCGCCGGTATTCACCTAATACTGGCCACCCAGCGACCCTCAGTCGATGTTATTACCGGCCTAATAAAAGCCAATGTACCCACGAGAATAGCCTTCCAGGTCTCATCTAAAATTGACTCCAGAACCATCCTAGACCAGGGCGGGGCAGAGCAATTACTCGGCCACGGCGATATGCTTTATTTACCACCGGGCACCAGCGTGCCAGAACGAATTCACGGCGCCTTTGTTGACGACCACGAAGTTCATAAAGTAGTGGCAGACTGGAAGCGCCGCGGCACCCCTAACTACCTAGAAGAAATAACCGATGAAGCCTCAACCGCCTCAATAGCAGTACCGGGGTTTGATAGTGGTGGCGAAGAGGGCAGTGGCGACCCAGAGTCAGACCCACTTTATGACGAAGCGGTGGCCTTTGTATTGGAGAGTCGTAAAGCGTCAATCTCATCGGTGCAGCGTAAGTTGCGCGTGGGTTATAACCGAGCAGCACGACTGATCGAGCAGATGGAAGCGGCGGGTGTAGTGAGTCCGATGAGTAGCAATGGTAGCCGAGAGATACTGTCACCGCATTCGTAGCTTAAATAGGTCCGAGGTCAACGCCTTTAATAGCCCCCAATGTTGCCGCTGTATACCGTGAAGTGCCCAGTAAATATTGTGTATGTCGACGCTCGTCCTGTGGTCTGGATTCTGCTCGTTGATATATCGGGATATTAATAGCCGACAGCATCTGGAGGCCCAAGTTATACTTCGGCTTAATCCTGCCTTCCTTGATTTACCCCAACCCCTCCAACAATCCTCCCAAACCCTGTAGAATCCAACCATACCGACATGAAGTCCCTCGATCTCGAGATAAACCCAATATGCGCCTTATAAAATCCATCGCCACAACCCTGTGCCTAGTCACCAGCCTCACCACCCAAGCCGGCGGTACCCCAGAAGATATCCAACAGCTGCGCGAACTCTTACAACCCATCACTAGCCTCTCAGCCCAGTTCGAGCAACAAATCAGCGATGCCAATGGCTTTGAGATGCAATTTTCTACAGGCCTGTTCCAAGTCGCCCACCCCAATAACCTACGCTGGATTGTTTCCGAGCCTATGCCTCAGCAGGTGATCTCGGATGGCATCACACTATGGCTTTATGATCCCGATCTTGAGCAAGTTATTATCCAACCCTTCGATGCCAGTATTGAGTCCACGCCCGCCATGTTGTTTTCCGGCGACTTGGATCGTCTGGACAGCACTTATTTTATTTTAGAGTCATCGGACGGCGTGTTTGAGCTAACGCCAGAGCAGGGCGGTAGTTTGTTTTCGTCGCTGCAGATTACCTTTGCTAATCGTGTTCCCGCTGCGATGGCCCTGACCGATAATCTTGGCCAGGTCACACGCATTACTTTGTTTGAGGTCGTTTATAACCCGGCAATACCTGCCGAGCTGTTTGTGTTTGAAATTCCTGATGGCATTGATGTGATTCGCAATGACTGACCTGTTTAGTCAGCAGGTCTATCGACCGCTGGCGGCGCGTATGCGCCCCAGTACACTGGATAACTTCCACGGCCAGCAACATCTGATTGGCCTAGGCAAGCCGTTGCGTGAGGCGATTGAGAGCGAGTCGCTGCACTCTATGATCTTCTGGGGGCCGCCTGGGGTGGGCAAGACGACCTTGGCAAAGATTATTGCGGCCTCTGCGGATGCGCACTTTGAGAGTATCTCGGCCGTGCTGTCTGGGGTGAAGGAGATTCGGGCTTCTATTGCCAAAGCTGAGGAGCAGCGTGATCTGCGTGGCCGCAAAACTATTCTATTTGTGGATGAGGTGCACCGCTTTAATAAGTCGCAGCAGGATGCATTTTTGCCTTTTGTTGAGGATGGCACGGTCGTGTTTATTGGTGCTACTACTGAGAACCCGTCCTTTGAGTTAAATAATGCATTGCTCTCGCGCTGCCGAGTTTATGTGTTGAAGAGTTTGGATATAGGCCAGATTAAGGTCGTGATTCAGCAGGCGATGGCGGATGCTGAATCTGGATTGGGTACGCGCAAATTGCAGCTAGATGATGTGGCACTGGAGTTACTGGCCAATGCGGCGGATGGCGATGCACGGCGTGCATTGAATCTTTTGGAGATTGCCCATGACTTGGCGGCTGATCAAGGGGATGCAGCGGTTATTGATGCCACTGTGCTTGAGCAGGTGTTGGTGGGTGACACTCGGCGCTTTGATAAGGGCGGTGAGTATTTTTATGATCAAATTTCTGCATTGCATAAGTCGGTGCGCGGCTCCTCTCCGGATGCGGCGCTGTATTGGCTGTGCCGTATGCTGGATGGCGGCTGTGACCCGCTGTATATTGCCCGCCGCGTCGCGCGTATTGCCTCTGAGGATATTGGCAATGCCGATCCTCGGGCACTGGAGTTAGCGTTAAATGCCTGGAATATTCAAGAGCGTCTCGGCAGCCCTGAGGGCGAGCTGGCGTTGGCTCAGGCGGTGACTTACTGTGCCGTTGCCGCGAAAAGCAATGCAGTCTACAGTGCCTTTAAGGCAACTATGGCCGATGTCCAGTCGCTGCCCAGTTACGAGGTGCCGATGCATCTGCGCAATGCGCCGACCAAGCTAATGAAAGAGATGGATTACGGTAAAGATTATAGATACGCCCATAATGAAGATGGCACCTATGCTGCTGGTGAGTACTATCTGCCCGAAGAGTTGGCCGACAAGCAGTATTATTTCCCGACAGACAATGGGCTGGAAAAACAGATTGGCGAGAAGCTGGCGTACCTGCGGTCGCTGGATTCTCAACATACACCCGATAAGGATTAAGACGTTATGAATTGGATTGCTGTCGCTATTGGCGGCGCGTTAGGGGCTATGGCCCGTTATGGTGTCAGTACACTGGTGTTTGATGCCAGTAGCCAGAGATTCCCCTATGCCACGCTGTCGGTGAATGTGCTGGGCAGCTTTCTGATGGGTATTTTGTTTGTAGTGATTGCGGAGAAGGGCCTGTTACCAACTGAGATGCGCAGTATTTTAATGGTCGGTTTTCTGGGTGCATTCACTACTTTCTCAACATTCTCGCTTGATGCCCTTGGTCTGTGGCAAAATGGCCACCTTTTGTTGGCGCTGGTTTATGCGCTGGGTACAGTTGTTTTATGCTTGGCGGCTATTAGTGTTGCGGTCTGGCTAACACGTTTGTTTTTGATCTAATTTTAAGGAAGTTACCATGCTTGACCCGAAGCTATTACGTTCGGATTTAACTGCCGTTGCCGATAGCCTGGCTATTAAGCGCTACGAACTTGATACCGCTGCTTTTACCGCACTGGAAGGTCAGCGCAAAGAGCTACAGCTCGCGGCTGAGGCTCTGCAGCAGGAACGCAATACTTACTCCAAAACCATGGGCAAGCTGATAGGCGAGGCCAAAGCCAAGGGTGAAGATATTGAGCCGTTAAAAGCCAAGGGTGAGCAGCTTAAGAATGATTCGGCTGCGGCCGATGCTGCGCTGGCTGCAGTGCAGGAAGAGCTGGATGCGCTGCTGCAAGGTATTCCCAATATTCCCCATGCCTCTGTGCCTGCGGGTAATGATGAAGATGACAATGTGGAAGTGCGTCGCTGGGGTACGCCTAAGGCTTTTGATTTTGAGATCAAGGATCACGTCGATCTGGGCGATGCGCTCAATGGTTTAGATTTTGATACAGCGTCAAAAATTACCGGTTCGCGCTTTTCTCAGATGCGTGGTGGGCTGGCTAGCCTGCACCGCGCATTAACGCAGTTTATGTTAAACACCCATATTCAGGAGCATGGTTACGAGGAGGTCTATGTACCTTATATCGTTAATCGTGAGTCGCTTTACGGCACGGGTCAGCTGCCTAAGTTTGAGGAAGATTTATTTAAGCTGGATGATGAGCGCGAATTCTATCTGATTCCTACGGCTGAAGTGCCTATAACGAATATCTATCGCAATGAAATCGTCGATAGCTTGCCGATTAAGTTTGTCTCTCATACTCCTTGCTTTCGAAGTGAAGCTGGCAGCTATGGTCGCGATACCCGTGGCATGATTCGTCAGCATCAGTTTGAGAAGGTGGAGATGGTGCAGTTTGTGCACCCAGATGAGTCTTGGGATGCGCTAGAAGGGTTAGTGGGTCATGCGGAAGCTATTTTGCAGAAGCTGGAATTGCCTTATCGCACAGTGATTCTCTGTGGTGGTGACCTAGGTTTCTCGGCGGCCAAGACCTACGATATTGAGGTGTGGTTGCCTTCGCAAGAGAAGTATCGCGAGATATCGTCCTGTTCTAACTTCGCTGATTTTCAGGCGCGCCGTATGAAGGCGCGGTTTAGAAATGCAGAGGGCAAGCCTGAATTGCTGCATACGCTGAATGGTTCCGGTTTGGCCGTGGGGCGCACACTGTTGGCAGTGATGGAAAATTACCAGCAAGCGGATGGGTCGATTGCAGTTCCTGAAGTATTGCAGCCATTGATGAATGGGCAGACTGTTATAGCCTGATAGAGTAACGTCATTCTGAGAGAAGACCCTTGATTTCACTCAGGATGACAAAGTAAAACGCCATTGCATTCGGGATAAGCCCATAAGCAGCCATCTCGGGCATAGCGAAGGATCTTTAGGAGCCAGCAACAAACCCCATGGACTACCTACCATTATTTCACAACCTTAAAGGCCGCCGTATTGTTGTTGTTGGCGGCGGTGAAATCGCTCTGCGCAAGGTTCGCCTTGTTCAGGAGGCCAGCGCCTTAATTACTATTATCGCCAAAGACTACTGCCCAGACCTGCTCGAGATGGAGAAGGTGGATAAAAAAAATGCTACCCATGGCCTTGAGCTTATTACTGCCGCTTACCAACACGAACACCTTTTAAATTATCCAGATACCGTTATGGTGATTGCGGCCACTAACGACCGGGATCTAAACCGCCTAGTATCTGAGCATGCCCAGGCCGCCAACATGCTGTCCAATGTGGTGGATGACCCCGGCTTTTCGACGGTGATATTCCCCTCAATTGTCGACCGTTCGCCCATTCAGGTAGCGATCTCCAGCGGCGGTGATGCGCCGGTGCTGGTGCGGCTGTTACGCACACGTTTTGAAAGCCTACTGCCGGCAGGTATGGCGAAGCTCGGCTCGTTGGCTGGTAGCTTTCGTGAGCGGGTTAAAGCCAAGTTTTCTAATGGCGCTGACCGCAAGGCGTTTTGGGAAGAGGTATTTTATGGACCTATTGCTGAGCAGGCCTATGCCAATAACCTTGAAGAAGCGGAGCGCCTGTTAGCTGACAAACTTGAAAGCACCGATGCATTTAAAACCGGCGAAGTCTATTTAGTAGGTGGCGGCCCCGGTGACCCTGACTTGCTGACCTTTAAGGCCCTGCGCTTGATGCAGCAGGCAGATATTGTACTCTACGATAGACTGGTATCCCCTGAAGTACTTAATTTGGTGCGTCGTGATGCTACACGTATCTATGTTGGAAAAACTGCAGGCGACCATCCAGTTACCCAAGACAATATTAACCAAAAGCTTGTCGACTATGCCCTTGAGGGCAATCGTGTAGTACGACTTAAGGGCGGCGATCCATTTATCTTTGGTCGCGGCGGCGAGGAGATTGAAATGCTGGCAGAGCATGGCATTCCGTTTCAGGTGGTGCCGGGCATTACGGCGGCCTCTGGCTGTGCCAGCTATGCGGGCATTCCGCTGACGCACCGTGACCATGCCCAGTCGGTACGTTTTATTACCGGCCATATGCGTGGCGGCAAACGAGACTTAAACTGGCCCGAGCTGGTGCTGCCCAATCAAACCCTGGTCTTCTATATGGGTTTAAGTGGCATGGAGGCTATTTGCCAAGGACTGATAGAGCATGGCTTGGATGCCACCACGCCAGCTGCCTTGATTGAGAAGGGCACCACTGACGCACAGCAAGTATTTATAGGTGATTTAAAGTCTTTGCCCGGCATTGTTCGCGATGCTGGCCCCAAAGCCCCGACCTTAATTATTGTTGGTCATGTGGTGAGTCTGCAAAGTAAGCTAACCTGGTTTAATAACCCTGACAGCAAGCTCGAAGGGGTGATTAACAAGAACAATGAATCCGACTAACGGATTTGAGGATAAGGTATGAGCGAGAGTTTTGACTACGACCTATTTGTTATAGGCGCCGGTTCTGGCGGCGTGCGAGCTGCGCGTATGGCGGCCTCTAAAGGCAAGAAGGTAGCAGTTGCAGAAGAGCGCTATTTGGGCGGTACCTGCGTCAACGTGGGCTGCGTGCCCAAAAAGCTGTTTGTTTATGCCTCGCAGTTCCCGGAGCTATTTTATGCCAGTGCAGGCTTTGGCTGGACTGTACCCCAGGCACCAACATTGGACTGGGCGACTCTGCGCGACAATAAAACTGCCGAGATCGAGCGCCTCAATGGCATCTATAACAGCCTTATTGATAACAGCGGCGCCGACCTTTTTGATGGCCGGGCAACGATAGCTGGGCCGCACCTTGTGTCGGTGAATGACCAAACTTACCGAGCGCGTACCATCTTGGTGGCGACCGGTGGCTGGCCCTATATACCGGAGTTTCCCGGCAGTGAGCATGCTATTAGCTCTAACGAGATGTTCTTTCTCGATGAGCTACCCAAAACTGCAGTGGTAGTCGGGGGCGGCTATATCGCGGTGGAATTTGCGGGCATTTTAAATGGGCTTGGGGTTGAGACTCATCTTATTTATCGTGGGCCCCATTTACTTAAGTCGTTTGATCGCGAAATGAGCGACAAGATTAAGCAGGGCATGACCGACAAGGGCGTTCATATTCATGTTAACACTGAGATTAATAAGATAACCAAGACGGGCAGTGGCCTTACTGTGGCGCTGAATAATCAGGCAGATATGGCAGCGGGGCTGGTGCTGTATGCAACTGGACGTGTCGCAAATACCGCAGGCTTGGGTTTGGAAACTACCAATGTGGTGATGCGCAATAATGGCGCTATAGCCGTGGATGAACATTTTGCCACCGCAGACCCCAGTGTCTATGCGTTGGGCGATGTGATTGATCGGGTGCAATTAACTCCGGTGGCCATTCAGGAAGCCATGGTATTGGTTGATCATCTGTATGGTGAAGGTGTGGCTAAGATTGATTACAGCGATATTCCCACTGCTGTGTTCTGTCAGCCAGAGCTCGGCACTGTAGGGCTTAGCGAGGAGCAGGCTAGGGCAGAGTACAAAGATATTGCGGTGTATGTCTCTGACTTTAAGCCCATGCTGCAAACTTTGGGCGGTGGGGCTGATCGAATTACCATGAAATTGATCGTGGATTCGGCCTCTGACAGGGTGGTGGGCTGTCATATGGTAGGTGAACATGCGGCTGAGATTATTCAGGGCATGGGTATTGCGCTAAAAGCTGGGGCGACTAAGGCGCATTTTGATGCCACTGTGGGGATTCATCCATCGGCGGCTGAGGAATTTGTTACTATGCGGGAGAAGGCTAGATAGTTTATTCTTATCAATGGGTTATACTGGTAATTCAATGTAATTTATCAATATGGAACATCGAGTATTGGCGCTTAAAACTGACTCTTAGCCCGCTCCAGTAACGAAAGATTCAGAAACTTCAGCTCACTCAGCGTTTTCTCTGCATCAGCTTTATTCTGATAGACCGCCACAATAATCAACGCATGGCTCAACTCGAGGTAGGTACGCCCCAAGCGCGCCAGCTCATTGGCTTTGCTGCTTATGTCCATACGCTTAAACATGCGCGCCATTGAGGTGATAATCAGCTCATCATGGACCAGATCAAGCTCCTTTAACTCGGGCACCCCATACATAGCTTGTACCAGCGGTAACAGGCCCTGCTGATTGGTATACACCGCCAGCATGCGCTCGACACTGCCCTCGACAAATCGTTTAACGCTATAGCCCTCAACCGGCTCCGCCTCAAGCCCTTGCAAGGCCACATCCATTTCACCCACCCATTGCTCGGCTAGGGCGTACATGATGGCGTATTTATTGGGGAAGTAATGGTACAGCGTACCCACAGATACACCGGCACGTTTGGCGACGAGGATGGTGGTAAGGTCATCTTGACCCACTTCTTCAAGTAGTTCGGCAGTAATACCCAGTATTAGATTGCGGCGCTCTTGCGCGCGCTTTTGCACGGGTTGAGCTCTAGATTCTGTCTTGCGTAGGTTAGTCATTAGAAACGATCCCTCAGTGCGTAATAGAGCATGCCGGCAACCATACCGGGCCAGCGCAGTAATGTGCCACCGGGAAATTTATGGGTCGGCAGGCCGGCCATTAAATCAAAGCGTTCGAGTTTGCCAGAAATAGCTTCAGAGATTAACTTGCCGGCAAAGGTGGCCGTTGTCACGCCATGCCCTGAGTAGCCTTGCATATACCAGATATTCTCCTGCACGCGGCCAAAATGGGGGAGGCGATTAAGTGTTATAGCTAGCGTGCCGCCCCAGCCGTAGTCTATTTTTGTGTCGGCCAGCTGAGGATAGACTTGCAGCATGTACTTGCGTACAAAGCCTTTAATATCTGACGGAAAGCCACGGCGGTAGTTTTCGCCACCGCCGAATATTAGGCGATTATCGCCCGAGAGCTTCCAGTAGTTAATCACAAAGCGACTGTCGGCCATGGACGTATCTAGCGGTGCAACCTGCTGTGCCAGCTCATCCGAGAGAGGCTCTGTGGCTAATACAAAGTTATTGATCGGCATGATATAGCCATTAATTTTTGGTTCTAGCTTCTCAATATAGCCATTGCAGGCCAGTATCATTTCGCTGGCAGTGACCTGGCCCTGATCGGTTTTGACCACCACGGGCGTCCCTGAATAGCTCGTGACACGGGAGTTTTCATAGATCACCACACCAGCGCGGGTAGCGGCTTCGGCCATACCCAGCAAGAAGTTAAGCGGGTGGAGGTGTTTAGATGCGCGGTCTACCAGGGCGCCATGATAGGCCTGACTGTCGATGACCTCTGACAGGCGCTCTTTGGGTAAATACTCCATTTGGTCGAAGCCATAGCGATCATGCAGAAAGACGACTTCTTCCTCTAGTTCCTGCTGGTATTTAGTGCGGTGGGCAAAGTGGATATTACCATGCTTAAGGTCACATTTGATTCTGTGTTTTTGGATAAGGTCTTTAACCGTATCGACGGCCTCGAGGCTCATATCCCACAAGGTGCTTGCAACCTCACGGCCAAATTTAGCCTCAAGGTATTGTTGATCCTGACGCTGACCAATACCCACATGACCGCCGTTACGGCCGGAGGCGCCAAAGCCGACAGTCTCAGCTTCAATTACGATCACTTTATAACCGCGTTCTGCCAGATGAAGGGCAGATGAGAGGCCGGTATAGCCTGCGCCAACTACGCAAATATCTGCACTCTCTTCACCTTCAAGCTTTGCAAAAGCCAAGGATTTGTTTGCACTGCCGCTATAGTAAGAGCTCACATCATCACCTATTAATCATTCTAAGATTGACATTATGATCTTTTCGAATAATAATTCAATAATATTTGAACAATTATTCAATAAATTTCACATAACCAATGCAAACAGGTGCTGTATGCAGTCCCAGACTGAGATAGAAAACTGGCTTAAAGAGAACCGAATTACCGAGGTGGAATGCCTTGTACCCGATATGACAGGCAACGCCCGAGGCAAATTTATACCCGCTAAGAAATTCTTAAAAGAGGACAGTCGCTTGCCCGAAGGGATTTTGGCGCAGACGGTTACCGGCGAGTACTCAGACGATTATTGGGAGCTGCTGGATACCATTGATGGCGACATGCTTCTCGAGCCCGATGCCAGTACTGCGCGTTTGGTACCCTGGGCCAATGAAACCACCGGCCAGATTATTCACGACTGCTATGCAAAAGACGGCACACCCCATCCTTTTAGCACTAGAGCTGTACTTAAACGAGTACTGTCGCTTTACGAGAAAGAGGGCTTAACGCCCGTCATCGCGCCTGAGATGGAGTTCTATCTGGTTGAACGCAATACCAACCCAGATATGTCTCTTAAGCCGCCAATCGGTCGCTCTGGCCGTCCTGAAACCGCACGCCAGTCCTACAGTATTGATGCGGCCAATGAGTTTGAGCCCTTTGTCGAAGATATGTACGCCTATGGCGAAGCCATGGGTCTGGATATTGACACCCTGATTCATGAGTCTGGTGCGGCTCAGTTGGAAGTTAATTTTATCCACGGAGATGCCCTAGATCTGGCCGATCAGGTATTTACATTTAAGCGGATGGTTCGTGAGGTTGCGCTTAAGCATGATATCTATGCCACCTTTATGGCCAAACCTATGGCCACTGAGCCGGGCTCGGCTAAGCATATTCATCAGAGCGTAGTTTCGAGCGCCGATGGCAGCAATATATTTGCTACCAAAGAGGGCGAGTACAGCCAGGCGTTTTATCATTATTTAGGCGGCTTGCAGAAGTACACACCCTATATGATGAGTTTCTTTGCCCCCAATGTTAATTCTTACCGACGCTTTACCCGCGAGGTCTCTGCCCCAATTAACCTGCACTGGGGCTGGGATAATCGCACCACAGGGCTGCGCGTGCCTGATGCCACTGCCAAGAATTATCGTATTGAGAACCGTTTCCCCGGCGCCGATGTAAACCCCTACCTGTCGATTGCCGCCACCTTAGCCTGCGGTTACTTGGGCATGAAGAATAAAATCGAGCCTTCCGCTGCCTTTGAGGGCAATGCTTACGAGGAAGAGTTGGTGTTGCCAAGGACGCTTGAAGAGGCACTGCGCGGACTGCAAGAAGATCAGGATATAATCGATCTATTTGGCGAAAAGTTTATTCAGCTCTACACCTCAATCAAGCTGGTTGAGTTTGAAGAGTTTAATCAGGTCATATCCTCTTGGGAGCGTGAGCACCTGCTGCTAAACGTTTAATTATCATTGGGTTACAGGGGGTTAATTTGCGCTTAGAATAGCGCTTTATTTACTGAAGAAACTCGTCGCCTGTGCGTTACTTAGTTACTCGTTTATTGATTGCCTCTCTGGCGTTATTGCTTTTCTCAAGCAATAGCCACGGGGCATCCTATGTGGGTACAGAGCAATGTGCGGGCTGTCATCAGCCAGAGCTGGCGCAGTGGCAGGGTTCTCATCATGACTGGGCAATGAAAGCAGCTACTGCTGAGGCCGTGCTCGGTGACTTCAATAATGCGACCTTTACTCATCAGGGCGCGCGCTCAACATTTACCCGCAAAGACGGCGCTTTTTATGTCAATACACAGGGTGCGGGCGGCGAGTACCAGACCTTTAAAATTGACTACACCTTTGGCGTTGAGCCTCTCCAGCAATACCTCGTTAAGTTTGATGATGGGCGCATGCAGGCTCTGACCACAGCTTGGGATAGCCGTCCAAAAGAGCAGGGCGGGCAGCGCTGGTACCAGCTGATACCCAACGACGTAGGCGGCCCAGGCGATAGCTTTCATTGGACCGGTACCTACTTTAACTGGAATACTCGCTGTGCCGAGTGCCATTCCACCGGACTGGAGAAAAACTACTCTATGACCACAGACACCTTTGCCACGGCTTGGTCTGAGGTTAATGTCGCCTGTGAGTCCTGCCACGGCCCAGGTTCTGATCATCTTGACTGGGCCAGATCCAGTAACCAGGGCGATAATAATGGCCTGCAAGTGCAATACTCTAAGCAGCTTAACTGGGTGATCGCCAAGGGGATGAGTATCGCAAACCCCCAGGGCGATCCACACAGAGGTGCCACCACTGAGATTGAATCCTGTGCTGCCTGCCATTCAAGGCGCAGTAAAATCAGCTCGGCGCCAATTAATAATTACCCTGCGGACAAAATCTTTCTCGATCATTACCAGCTGCAAACCCTTGAGCAGGGCCTTTACCATGCGGACGGACAGATTGAAGATGAGGTCTATGTTTATGGTTCTTTTCTGCAGAGTAAAATGCATCAGCGCGGTGTGACCTGCAGCAACTGTCACAACCCTCATAGTCTTGAATTAAAGGCTGAAGGCAATGCACTCTGCGCTGGCTGTCATGCACCTCAAACCTACGATACGCCAAAGCATCACCATCATCAGCAGGCTGACAGCACTGGCGCACAGTGCGTTAATTGCCATATGCCAGCCACTGTTTATATGGGCGTGGATGCACGGCGTGACCACAGTATGCGCGTGCCAAGACCAGATATTGCGGCACAGATTGACGCACCCAATGCCTGCAATATGTGCCATACCGACAGGGCCACAAGCTGGTCTGTGTCGGCCATTGAAAGCTGGCTGGGCAAGAACGCAAGCAAACCGGAACTGGCCGCCCAGGCTATTTATGCGGCCAGAATCAATGCGCCAGATGCCAATCAGCAGTTAATTGATCTAGCCAATAATGCCACTATCAATGAGTTGACCCGAGCTACGGCATTAGGGCTGCTGGAAAATTACCCCAATATATCCAGTTATAGCACCGCCCAGCAACAGCTTAAAAGCGATAAGCCACTGCTGCGCATAGGCGCTCTTAATGCACTGGCATTTTTACCACTGCAGCAGCGCTGGCAGGATATTTCGCCGCTGCTAAATGACCCAGTTAGATCAGTTCGATTGGAAGCTACCAAGCTAATAATGGGTATTGCTGGGCTCGACTCGACCCAACAAGCCGAGTTGGATAGGCATATTGAGCGCTATATTGAAGCGTTAATGGTCAATGCAGATATGCCTAATGGGCAGCTTAATCTTGCCGCGGCCTATCTAGCTCAGGGTGCTTATCAAAAGGCTGAACAGGCCTACCAGCACGCATTAAAGCTCGATCCACAGTCGGTGCCGGCAAGATTAAATCTGGCGGATCTCTATCGCATTCAGGGGCAGGAGACCAAGGCGCTCAAGCAGTTATTGCAGGCGCAGACTGCCAATGCCAATAATGCGACGATACTTTTCAGTCTTGGACTGGCGCAGATTAGAGGTAAGCAGATTGCCTCAGCGTTGATTAGTTTGGAGAAGGCCTCAGGCTTGGCCCCTGAAATAAGCCGCTATAGCTATGTCTATGGCATAGCACTGAATGGTCAGGGTCGAAGCCAAGAAGCATTGCAGGTGATGACGCGTGCACTGACCGGCGATAGTCAGAATAGAGATCTACTGTTTGCACTGACCACGATTAATAGAGATTTAGGCAGGCTGGAAGATGCTAGGGACTTTGCCCAACGACTAGTGTTAGCATTCCCCGAAGATCGTGCTGCATTACAGTTACGCGATGCCTTAAAATAATAGCTTGATCGAGAGCAGACCATGAAAACAAAACTTATAGCGGGCGCTCTTGGCGCAGAAATTAGCGGCATTGATCTAACGGGTGAGGTTACAGCAGCTGATTATCGTGCCATAAGGGCACTGCTGGTTGAGCACGAGGTTATTTTCTTTCGCAATCAAAATGTATCACCTGCCCAACAGCATGCATTGGCGTCATCCTTTGGTCCTCTGCAGAGCCACCCGGCCTATGCAACTCTGCCAGAATTTCCAGAAATTACCGTTCTCGAAAGTACTGCTGATAAGCCTAGCAAAATAGAGTGCTGGCACAGCGATATGACATTTCGATTGCACCCGCCAATGGGAACTGTACTGCGTTCAAAGATTATTCCGGATAAAGGAGGCGACACCTGTTTTGCCAGTATGACTGCTGCTTATGATGGCTTGTCGTCACAGATGCAGACTTTTCTAAGCGGTCTAGATGCAGTGCATGATTTTTCTTATGGCTTTAAAGAGAGCCTAGCCGAAGAGGGCGGTCGCGAGCGCTTGGCTCAGGCGGTTGCCGACAACCCACCAGTGGTGCATCCGGTGATTCGTACCCATCCAGAAAGCGGTAAAAAAGTGATCTTTGTGAATGCACTGTTTACCACCCATATTGTTGGGCTGCCGGCCGATGAGAGCCGAGCAATACTGCAGTTTTTATATCAGCACTGTATTACGCCGGAGTATACCTGCCGTTTTTCTTGGGATGTTGATTGCATTGCCATGTGGGATAACCGCAGTACCCAGCATAAACCGATCAATGATTACTTTCCGGCCCATCGCAGCCTGGAGCGCATTGTGATCGACGGTGATAGGCCTTATTAGATCATGAGAGTTTAGATCGTCCAGCATTACAGGTTTTACTATCGTCACGCCGACCAGATGGAGGTCAATCCAAACAAAAATCGATCATCATTTTAGCCACCAAGAGCTGGTCCACACCCTGTCGAAATGAGTCCATTGCCTTTTGGTAGATCTCTGGCGGATAGTTGTTACGGCGGAACTCATATAGTTCAGAGGTGTAATCCGGATAGAACTCAGGATGCCCCTGGAAGGTCAATATATGCTCGCCCAAACTGGTGGCCGCAATAGGGCAGGTGTCAGTGCTAGCCAAAACCACTGTACCCTCGACCGGCTTTGTAATCTGGTCTTGATGACTGTAGATAAGGTTAAAGGGCTCAGTACCAAGACGGTTTGAGCCTGTAGGGATAGTATTTTTGACTCCCAGTGACCAACCTGCTGTAGATAGGCTGGTTTCACCTCCAAGGGCTTGGGCTACCATTTGATGGCCAAAACACACCCCAACTAACTTTTTCTTGTGGCTATGCAGCGCTCTAACAAATTTAGCCAGCTGAACAATCCAGGGCGCATCCTCATAGACACTACTTTTGCTGCCGGTGAGAATATAGGCGTCGACCTCATCTATTTCTGCAGGATATATGCCGGCATTAACAGCGTAGGTCTCAAATTCTAAATCCACCTTTTGATCATCATTAACGGCGCTCAGGAGCTGTTGAAACATGGCCGGATACTCGCCATATTTTTCCGCCAAATGAGGCACCACATCATCTGCCTGAAGTATTCCTATTTTTAGTTTTACTGTGCTTTCTTTCACTGAATTCCTTCCACTGTTAACGGTTGCCGAATTTTAGCAAATAGGCCTCAAGATCGCGCTTTATTTCGGGGCCATAGAGATATAAACCAATGATATTAGGAATCGAAATTAAAAATACCATGGCATCTGAAAAGTCTAATACGGCACTGAGCTTAATCATGCAGCCAATCGCAACAAACCCACAGAAGACAGTTTTAAATATAAGCTGTGTCGCCGCGCCTTCACCAAATAAATAGGTCCAGCCCTTAAGTCCATAATAGGACCAAGCTATGGTTGTTGAAAATGCAAAGAGCAGGGCGGCTATGGCAATAATATAGGGTGCCCAACTGATATGGTGAGCAAATGCGGCAGACGTTAGGGCTATGCCCTCAAGCCCGCGACCATCGTCTAGTAGGCCATTGGGGATTGCCGTAGTAACAATCACTAGCGAAGTCAGGGTGCAAATAACCATAGAATCAATAAAGGGTTCGAGCAGGGATACCAGACCCTCGGTTACAGGCTCGTCGGTCATCACGGCGGAATGGGCAATAGATGCCGAGCCAATGCCGGCTTCATTGGAGAATAGGGCACGCTGAAAACCAATAATAATAGCACCGACCATGCCGCCTTGGGCGCTGGTCCAAGTAAACGCACTATTAACAATCAACGCTATGGCACCTAGGAGATGCTCTGCACTCATGGCAATAATAATGATTGCTGAAACCATATAAAGGACTGCCATGGCAGGCACTATTCGCGATGCTGTAGCCGCAATGGAGCGAATGCCACCGAGAATAACCAACCCAACAGTACCTGCCATTAACAAACCAAATAACCAGCCGCGGCCATATAGATAGCTATCTTCGCCACCGGTAATACTCAACACCTGCACATAGGCCTGGTTGGACTGGAACATATTGCCAATACCCAAGCAGCCTATAACCAGCGCTAAGGCATAGAAGCTACCGAGAAGCCTGCCTACTTTAGGCCAATTGCGGTCGAGGAAAAAACGCTCTAGGTAATACATAGGGCCGCCAGATACAGAACCATCGGCGTTGATACGGCGATATTTAACACCTAACGTACATTCGACAAACTTGGTGGCCATGGCTAAAAAGCCTGCCATAAACAGCCAGAAGGCCGCGCCTGGACCACCGATAGTGATGGCAACAGCAACTCCACCAATATTACCCACACCAACAGTGCCAGAAATGGCGGTTGATAGGGCTTTAAAATGGGAGATCTCACCGGGCTTATTGCCGCCGGCATGAGAGCCGCGCAGAATCCCAATAGAATGGCTAAAGCCACGGAAATTGATCAGACGCAGATAAAAGGTAAACCACAATGAGGCGATGGCCAGCCACAGTACGATAAGTGGAAAATCTTGATTGAAAATATGGATGGGGTAAAACACCACATCAGACAATACCTGTGCCAATGGCCGTATCAGAGCCTCTAGCTGTGAATCTACACTCATTTATTTCCCCTTAGCGCGAATAACTGGCTCGCCTTATAATTATAATTATAATTCAGTTTAATTTATTACCTTAACCTATTGATTTAATTATACTTCCCTTTCTTTTCCAGACTGTGCGCGCTCTTTCATATCTGACTGAATATAGACCTGATCTGTGGTGCCCATGCTGGCGTGGCCAAGATCATCGGCCATATGTTTAAGCGGTCTAGTCGCGATATCCTGCGAGGCACCAGTATGCCTGAGCCAGTGAGTTGTCGCCTCACGCAGTGCCTTGGCTTCTTCGCTAAAGCCTTCAGTCATCATTCGTTCGTAGGCTAAATCAAACGCTTGCTGGACTATTCGGCGCAACTGACGTGATGTCATGCCGCCAGCGCCACGATTTTTCGAGACTAGAGTTGAGTTAACGCCAAAGGTGGTACTCAGAGAAGCACGATATTTCTGGTAGCGATCAATATAGGGTGAAAGGGCATTGGGCACTGAAATATCCCGTATCTTATTGCCTTTGCCCAGCACCTTAAGCCAGTTATTGCCGTCGCTGTCTTGCCAAAAATGCTTCCAAACGGGTTGCCAGTTAGTTCTATCAGAAAGCTCAGATACTCTTAAATACAAGGTTTTAAGCATTGCGATTATAAACAGCGTGCGTTCATGGTCAGACGAGTCATTGGCTGCAGTCTGGGCGCTTTCGAGTACATAGTCCCACTGTAAATCTGAAAGGCGCTTAATGTTTTTCTGGGTGGCGCCTTTAATCAGAAAGGGCGACTGCTTGCGAATGGCTGGAATAGGATTGCCAAAGGCATAGCCTTCGTCAGTTAAATAATCGTAATAACAGGACACTGCCGAGTAGCAGATCTTCATTGCCTCATGAGAAAGTAAGTGCCCGTCTCTACTGGTTTCTACACTGTGACCCTCAGATAAAGCTTCTGCGCGGTCTTCCTTGGCGATTTTTGCGGCAAACGGCCGCCAGTTTTTATTTTGACGCGACTCTCCGCCGATTATTTTAAAGCGATCCTGAACTGAAATGCCCACCCAGGCTGGTGCTGGGCCATGTACAAAATCAAAATATGCCTCTAGATCTGGACGTTTAAGTTGGATAACGCTTTTATTCGCAACTGTCCATGCCCATAGCAACAGGCGTTCAACCTCATTGCGATAACCACGGTAAGTGGCCTCAGATTTTCTGCTGTAGCTTTTAAGAAAGGCTTGGGTGTGTAAAAAGTCTTCGCGAGCATCGGGAATCGTTTCGCAAATACGGTGCACAAATTGTTTTGAATCTGGATACTCATCGAGCATCGCCATGCCCATGGGAAGTCGCACAAAGGCTTTGTGGGCGTCAAACAGTGGTGTAGCGTTAAATGCTTTTGACATAGGGTATGTGCTTGTTAGGTCGCCAAATCATTGGTTTGTACTGTAACAGGCTGTTTTCCTACTGTCTACCTATGTCCACTAATTGAGATTAGAGGACATAAAAAATGAGAAGATTATTTATCGAGTCAGACACAAGACTTTGGGTAAACCCTACTCGATCGGCCCGCATGCAAGGCATGATAACGAGCATTCGCTTGAAATTTAGTTTTTGGGAGATTCTTGCGGACCTGTGTAGGCTGGCCAGTCTGGGGTATAAATCGCTGGACTTAAGCAACTGCTGATGACTGCCCTAAGCCACTTTTTGACCGCCATCCATCATTACAAACAAGTCCGCGTGCAAAATGGTGGCCACAGGATAAGCACTGATGACTGTGGAACGGCCTTTCATCAGCTTATTTTGCGGCATTGCTTGGTTTACTAGGATGTCCAGCTCCTAGCCTCCCTTACGATATCAGCTCCTGAAACAATGAAATTAGCGCCAGCGCGCGGTCTATCATCAATAACTTATATTCATAAATTAAGGTTCTGGTAAACTCTCTACCATTGAAAAAAAAAGGAAATTTAATATGCCGCGAGCACTCGCCGTCATCTTGCTAACCATTGTTGGTGCCATCAGCCTTATTATTGTCACTGGGTTTACCAGTGCGGAGATAGAATCGACTGAGGCGACAGGCAAATTAGTGCCAATAGAAAAACAGGCTGAACAGACTGCGTTGTATCGAGAAGTCTTTGATCGCCTGGCGACTCGCCACTACCGCGGCCAAAAGATTGATGACGATCTATCACAACGCTATCTGGCCCAGTTTCTTGATAACCTTGACCCTATTAAGAGTTAT
>Ga0115564_10001301_pt1 | contig 23090 bp, 19 predicted proteins | sample COGITO_mtgs_1105_7_FD_88680 | JGI IMG/M metagenome (GOLD analysis project Ga0115564, IMG submission 88680) | Pelagic marine microbial communities from North Sea - COGITO_mtgs_110523 | ecosystem: Environmental > Aquatic > Marine > Epipelagic | place: Germany:Helgoland, sampling site Kabeltonne...
TTAAAGTTAGTTTTAAACTTACTCTTTGTTTCTTCAATTATATCACCAATCTTTGTTGTAAATCCAGTAAGACCATTAAGCTTCTTAATAAGAGGTAATTCCCAACCACGTAACCCTACCATAGTTAAACCTAGTGCACTAATACCAGCAAGAAATGTTCCTAGCTTTCCGGCTAAACCCATTAAACCAAATAAACCAACATTAAACTTATCACCACCACTATTTCCATCAATCTTAGTAGCTTTGGCAGGCTTGTCTGATTTCTCGGACTTGCTTTCTCGTTCTTTCTCAAGGGCATCTAATCGTGCACGCTCTTGAGTTAAGAACCATTGTTTAAAGTTCCTATTGAGATTAGCAGTCTCTGTATTGTTCTTATGTAATTGCTTTACTACATCTTCGAGATTAGTTGCCATTGTTCCGCCTTTTGGTTTCTTCTTCTTGTTCTTTCAAATGCGTTTCAAGCATTGTTATATAAACTTCTTTTTCCCATGGTATTAAACTGTCTATCTCATTCAAACTATAGTTATGGTGTTGCATTAAAGCAAAGTTATTCCTATAGTAATTAATTATACTATTATGAGACAGACATACTAGAAAAAATCTTGCATACCACTTAGTGTCATTTCATTATCTTTATTACAACTATGACAAACAAATTTAACATCATGTTTAAGTGTTGGCATATCTTCCATATATTCTTTAATGGCATTAAGATCACTAGTATTCATAGAGTTAATAAAGTTATCTTGGTCAACTTTACTTTCACCAGCAAAGATAATTCTTTCTTCATCAGTAACCACTGTCTTAATACACATCTTAATCATATCAAATGTTGATTCAGAGCTTGATTTACCAGATGTAGTCTTTGATTCATTTACTACACTATTATAAGTAGGCCATTGTAGCTCTAATGATATATCAGAGTTTAATTCAATAACAGATCCTTCTAAGCTCATATTACCTTTTACATTAATATTATCAATTGGTATTGATACTTCATTAGATTCTTCACATTGACCACAAGCTAATGATAATTTAACATTTTCTCCAACTGATCTTGATCTTAGTTGTGTAAACATAAATTCAATATCAAATGTTGTTAGCTTAGATGTGTTTAATTCACCTTCGGCACAAGCTTCTATAGTGTCAACAATAGATGATAAAATCTGTGTTTCATCTTTTGATTCCATAGCAAGTAAAAGAACCTTTTCTTCCTTAACTAGAAAGGGCCTAAATCTAATCTTTTTCTTTGTAGAAGGTATGATCAATTCATACTTGGGTTGGTCGTTTAGTTTCGGTAAAGCCATAATAACTCCATGTTATGATATCCAGTCGTCGTAGCTGAACTGGATGTTTAATTCAAGCAAACCATTTTGCTCACTATTTAGTTGAAGAGCATTAATAGTAGTTGGAAATGCTCTAATCAATTTACATTTATATACTTCAATATCACTTGTAATGCTGAAATCAAATAGATCAGCTAAGTTATTTGCAGTAAAGTCTATTTCAAAATTAACAGAAAGACCGTTGCGTTTTTTCTTCTGTAATTGAGTAATTTCTATATCAAAGACATAATCATCTTTGTATTTTAATTCTTTTGTTTGGAAGTCAATGATCCTAGATTGCCATTCATCAAAGTATTCTTTAATGCCGTAATCATTCATTACATAGAATGTCATAGAAACATCCTCTTCAGCATATCCATAAGCAACTTTTTTCTGCTTCATGCCAATGATACGCTCTTGAGTAAGTATCTGACGACCAGGCAATTGTACATCTTTACAAAGCAAGTTAAGATCATATGATGCTTCTATACCTAAGTTTGGTAATTGCACTTTCCATAGGTTAGCTTGAGCAAGCCCACCCTTTTTACCTATAAGAGATTTCATCTGATCAACGCTAAAGGTCATATCATTTTCCTTGACTGTTTATACACTTGGTTGGAAGAAGCACCTTTCCATTGAGCCATAGGTAAGAATGTAGCAATTTCCCATTCTGATGGTGGTACTAATGCCAATCTACTTTTAACGTGTGCTGTGAGATAGTGTTTTATTGTAGGTTTAAATTCTTTAAACTTAGATGAGCCATTGAGTAACTCATAACTAAGTTTTAGTCTTGTTGTTTCATTGTACTTATCATTATTCTTTAGATCAATTAAACCATCTAGTAGTTTAGCTCTTAGAATTGGTGGCAAGTAATGTAAGTTTAATCCCATAAAACCACCTTTAGCATCTCCTATAACAAAGATAAGAGGAAACTGGTCATAGTATGGTAATGTATCTTTATGCTTTGGATCATAAAAGAACATATACATATTGCCTATTACACTAGTTTTAGATAGTTGTAGAGACTCCGCACGCATTAAACCTTCACGATTGATTCTGCGCATTGATTGCGCACGCTTACGGAACCATTCACGTGATTGGTCAGTCCTTGGTGTGATACCAGCTCTGAGTGCTTCTGCGGATATTCTATTAAATAAGTTTTTGCTCATGATGTTATTTATACTATTTTTTAGTAGTTTTTTTCTTTGTCTTGAAAGGTTTTAGAGGTTTAATTGATTTTAGTCTTTTAATTGGTTTAGGCATAATACCCATCTTAATTAAAGTATTCTCTGTCCATATCTGAAAACCCCAGTCTCTATCTTTAGCATATATTCTGGCTGCTTCCCATTTGTTTTCGTTCTTAATGTAAGATAGGCTTTCGTTAATATATCTTTTTGTTTTCTTCCCTGGATACTCTGGTGGTCTTGTTTCTTTATCTGGTTTAATCTCTATAAGATCAACAGATCCGTCTTTCCATGTGATCTTTAGATCCATAAAATATCTATGATACCTCTTATCTACAGCATAAAGATATGGTATTACAACTTCCTCGCTTGACCAATACTTAACAGCAGTGCTTTGATCACACCAATTAAAACATTTTAGCTCCCAACTTGATCTATATGTTATCTTAGTGAAGTCACCTTTATACTTTTCAATGTTCTTTGGTCTAAATTTACCACTATGAGCCATGATTTACCTTATAAATAATACTAATTACTTCTATATATTAAGGTTATAAGATGATCAATGAACCAAAAGGCCCGTATAATTTCCCAATCGACGATACAAATGAGTATCCCGCTGAGATTGTATTTCGTCAAATTAACATAGCACCTCTGACTGCAAACGATTTACTAAACTTTGTAAAAGAAATCAACTTAGCCGAAATGAATGTTGAAGGTATTTCTACAGAAAGAGATGGTCTAGGTTCTTCTATAGCAGTAACAGATATAGAAGAAAAAACATTAACTCGAAGTATTAAGAGAACACCATTAGAAGCAAATGGTGATTGGTGGGTATCATTATATATGCCACAAAGTATTCCTTTTAATGATGGTGTTGCATATCAGAATGTGGAACTTGGTGCTATTGGTGCTGGAATTGTTAACTCACTTAATACTGGAAAAAACTTGGCTCAAGCCGCAATGGCTGCTGTACAACAATCAACATCTGGTCTTATAGATGGGATTGTAAATAATGCTAATAGCGACGGAGCTAGTTTAGCTGCACTTAAAGTTGCTAGTAAAGCAAATACTACAGTTGCTAATGCAACATCGGCTGCTACACGTGTATCATTAAACCCTAATAGTAGAACATTGTTTAATAGTGTTCCTATGAGAAACTTTGCCTTTACGTTTAAACTTATACCTAATAACCCTAAAGAAGTTGCTAGAATTAAAAGTATTATTAAACTGTTTAGAACAGCTATGTACCCAGAGGAGATAGGTACTGATCAAGTTGCTATAGGTTATAAATTTCCAGACCCATTTGAAATAAAGATGTTATATAGAGATCAAGATGTATTCACAAAAATACTACCATCATATCTAACTAATGTTACTACTACATATAATAATGCTGGACAAGGTTTCTATAAAGATGGCGGCTTTACTGATGTAGAGGTTACATTATCATTTACTGAAACAAGACCACTTAACCGTGAAGACATTAAGGATAACTACTAATGTATTTTAAAGATTTTCCACAAACATTATATAAGTTTGGAGATGCCGAATCGTTCGTTAGATTTCAACAGTTAAACACTTATGTGAATCTAATTGATCAGTATAGAGATGATGTAACAGTTTATGAGAAATATATAATACAACCAGGTGAGAGAGCTGATACACTATCATTTAGACTTTATGGTACTACTGATTATCATTGGACATTCTTTGTAGCTAATGATAATATAAGAGAGAGTGGTTGGCCTTTAGATAGATCACGTATATATGAAACAGCTCAAAAGAATTATCCACATAGAGCTATTACTACAGCAACTAACATTGGTAATACTAACTTTAAGAAAGGTCAAGTAGTAACTGGTTCACAGTCTGGTTCAACTGGTCCTATTATAGAAGTAAAACTTGATCTTGGTATTATTATTGTAAATGCTAATGGTAATTTTAATGATGGTGAGACATTAAGTGTTGGTACAGGTGGTGATACACAGACTTGTCTTATTACTAGTGAGGTCGCACAGTATGATTCAATACACCATTACGAGAATTCAGATAATGAATATACAGATATTGATCCTCATAGCCCTAATACATCTGGATTAGTACCAGTTACATATGTAGAGAGATTAATTAAATTTAATGATGAGTTATCTCAAATAAGTATTATTAACCCTAAGATAATAGAACAAGTAGTTGGCCAGTTCAATAAAGAGTTAAAGGCTTAGATCATGTCTGATATAGTTGCCTCACAGTATAGGTATCAATCTGCGGTTGTAGTTAATGAAACAACTGGGCTTAGAGTAGATGTATCAGCTGCTATTGCTGAACTACAACTATATGAAAACATAACAAGCATTGGTATCTCTGGTAAGATCCTTATAGTTGATAACTTAAATCTATTTGATCGAATAAACTTCTCTGGTACTGAGACATTAGATATTGAAGTATTATCAGATGCTACTGGTACAACGATTAAGAAATCATTTGTTATGGTTAATGTTGATAATAAGAAAGTTGTAAACGACGAGACTATATCATATGTCTTTAGTCTTATGAGTAAACCAGTATTTAGAAGCAATCTTCAAGTATTAAGTAAGGCTTATGAAGGTACACCACTTCAGATAATAGGTAAAATTCTTACTGGTAATCTTGGTGTTTCTTTAGATAAGACATTACTAGAAGGTACAGATCCAGTTCAAGAAAACATGAGCGTGATATCACCTTATCTAACACCTATAGAGACCATTCAATGGATTCGTAATATGTGTACTACAGAAGCCAGTGGCTTTCCTTTCTTTTTATTCGGTACAATTCATTCAGATGATATCAAAGTTACTTCACTTGAAAACATAATGAATAAACAACCAGAATTTAATAGACCATTTGTATATTCTGGTGCTATAGCAAATACTCAAGACACTATTAAAAAGCTATTTACTATCGAGCAGATAGAATACAATGATAATTCTAGTACACTAACATCGGTTATAAGTGGTGCTGTAGGAGCTAAGTATGAAGTATTAGATACTGTTTACGGAACAAGTAATGATAATAAACAGTTTAAAATAGAGGATGCTCTCCCTGATACTAAGTTATATGATACTAGATTTAAAATAGATGATAAGAAAATATCAGAGTTTGAATCAAACTATATCTTTAGTGTTGTTGCACCTACTATGGCTGACGCAAACGGGTATGGTTATAATAAAGATACAAACAAGTTAAAGAGTAAAGTTTTAAGAAATGGTGTTTTACAAGCACTTAATATGAACGGATCAGTCATTAAAGTAAATGGATTACCGTTTATGGCATCTAAGAGTGTTGGACCTGGATCTGTTATATCTATAGAGGTTGTTCAATTCTTTAATAATAGATATGTTGTAGATGATAAGAAGTCCGGTAGATTTATAATCTCATCTTTAGATCACCAGTTCTTTGACGAGAAACATACTGTTACTTTAGGAGTAAGTAAGTTATGAGTTTATCAACAATACAGTCAGCATACTATGGTGATATTCAAAGATGGTTCCTTGGTGTTGTTGTTAATATACAAGATCCTCTTAAAGTAGGTAGAATAAAAGTAAGAATTTATGGTATTCATAATAGTGATGTTAATGAAGTACCAGAGAGATCACTGCCATGGGCTCAAGTTGTAACACCTACTACAGAGGATGGCGTATCTGGTCTAGGTAGATCACTTGGTATTAAGCCTGGGGCACAAGTATTTGGTGTATTCATGGATGGTATTCAGTCCCAAGTACCTCTTGTTCTTGGTTCAACTCCTAAATTTGAAGCAGCTACAGAGGTTAGTAATGGCTTTGAGAATGATTCTACATTAAGAACATCACAATCTAAAAATATAAAAGACACTATATCAACTATAGCACTAGTAGGTGATAGTAATGCTGAGAAAGCATTTAACTTTCTTATCTCTCATAGCTTTAGCCCTGTACAAGCCGCCGCTATCATAGGTAACTTTATATATCAATCAGGTATGGATCCAAAAAAAGCATCATATGGTATAGCTGGATGGGATCCAGCCTCTGGTCGCAAACAAGGGTTAGAAGAATTTGCTGATGAAAGGTCTCTTGATATAGAAGACTTAGGAACACAATTAGCTTTCTTTATATATGACTTTACTACAAATAGATACTTAGGTTATGCTAAGTTTAAAACATTAACTAATATTAAAGTAGCAAGTGATTATTTTTGTGATAAGTACATGAGACCTGATGCAGCCTCCGCAAATAAATCAAGAAGAATAGATAACGCTAAGAGAGTTTTGGAGAATTATAATGGCAATTAATATTAATGTTTTAAATAGCCAACTGAATAGTTTAAATAGTAACTCTAACTTAGATCAAGTTTTAGATAAAAAAACACAAGTAGTAGGACAGACATCTTGTCAACTAGAGACTGGTCTTAAAGATGTTGGTGTTGCTGTATCTGGTATAGTACCATTAAGTGGTGGTGATCATCCTTTATCACAAGCTGTATCAGCCGTTGATTCTATAGTAGAAATCACTGGTAGTGTGCCAGGATTAGAAGACAAGCTCATTGGTAATCTATCAAGTGCAAGAATATCAGAGATCAATAGTGCTATTGGTGAAACAGTTGCAAATGGTGAGTTAAAACTTATAATCAGTACTGGTTCTCCTGAAGCTATATCAAGAGCATTAAAGAATGTAACTAGTGAGAGAGTGCCAGATGCCATACTATCAAGTGTTGCAGCACCAAATGGTAAGCAGAGTGTATCTACAATAGAAAAGACTATAGAATCAAACATTGGTTCAGCTACTGGTCTCAGTGAATCTATTGCTGCATATAAGAGTAACTTTTCAAACATACTTGGTTTCACAGGTGGCAGTTTACTATCTAACGTAACACGTAAACTTGACTCAACTACAGATATAGTATTAGATGATCTAATTAATGGTACAGGTGTTGATAAAGAGGAAGTTGTTAATCTTATTGAGAATAACAATAGGGAAGAAGCAACTAAACTAATAGCAAGTGAGTCATCAAAAGAGTATGCAGACATAGAAGAAAAGGTAAATCAGATCCTTATAAATCCAAATGATACTGTTGAATTCAATGAAAGTAAGGCAATTGGTAAAAAGACAGGTAATTCATACGTTATTGGTTCAAACAATAATACTTGGAAAGGTAAAAATACACCTATATCATCTGATCTATTTACATATGTAGATTCAAAAGAAGAATTGGTTGCTGAGTTTAGAAATAGTAATAGAGAGATTACTGAGTTTATAGCACACTGGACTGGTTCATACACTAATCAAGACATAGGATCACCAGAAGTACACGCATGGCACTTAGATAATGGATGGTCTGGTTGTGGTTATCACTATGTAATTAGACGTGACGGAAGAATACAGAGAGGCAGACCTATTGATAGAAAAGGTGCTCACTCAGCTGCATATGGTCATAATGATAAGTCTATAGGTGTTTCTATGGCTGGTGGTTATAACTGTCCAACAGGCACTAATAACCCTAATAGATACATTAGTGCAGATAGTTTAACACCCGCACAGATGGATTCTTTTAAGAAGTTTGTGGGAGCCTTCTATGAGGTATGGCCTTCTGGACAAGCACTAGGTCATAACGATACATCAGATAAAGGTAAATTAGATCCTGGGTTTGATGTACCAGAATATGTAAGTGCTAACTTTAATAAAACAAACTTGATAACAGATGCTAAGGCTTCTGGTCCACTCACAACAGAACAGATTAATTCAGGAATAATAGTATGACAACCGAAAGAGATGATCTAAAAGACAGAGTACAAAGGTTCGGTAGTGGCTTTGTTGATACTCAAGGTACTAATAATAATGGCTTTTTGGATCCTAATAAAGAGTTTCCAAGAAAGAAATATAATAATCTATCTAGTGTAAACGAAGCTGTTAGATCAGGTGAAACACACCAACTACCATTAGGAGCCGATGTTGATGTTCCTCCGCTTACAGCTACACAATATCCATATGCTGATATAAAAGAAACAGTTTCTGGTCACGTACTTGAGTTTAATGATACACCAGGTGGCGAACGTATTCTTATTAAACATAATAGTGGCTCTGGTATAGAATTAAGACCAGATGGTACTGTAGTTGTTCTAGCAACAGATAACAAAGTAGAAGTCACTCATGGTGATCAGACTGTTATAGTAGAAGGTAATGGTCAACTTACATATGAAGGTGATCTTACTATTAATGTTAAGGGTGATTTTAAAGTCAATTGTGATAACTATGAAGTTAACACTAAAGGTGATAAGAAAGAAAACATTGAGGGCAATAGCAGATCAAAGGTGTTTGGTAATAAAGGTTCTAATGTATCTGGTAATGACAGTAAAGTAGTTGCCGGAGAATCAGTAAGTACACACCTTGGTAATGTTACTACAGCTATTAAAGGTACTAATAAGCAAGCCACAGAAGGTGATATCATTATCGCTGGTTCATCTAAGATTGAACTTACTGCAGAGACTAGAATAATACAATCATCACCTAAGATGAACATACAAGCACTTGAAGCATATATATGGGCTGATACTGGTACATTCGGCGGTGTAGAAGTAAGACATCATGGTCAAGGAGCACACTTTAGTGAAGGTGTAACAGCACCGACATTTCATGGTGATCTCAGAGGTACATCATTAACATCTCTTGTTGCTGATATATCTAATTCACAAAGCTATGCAGATCCATCAACAGGTGGTGGAGTTGGTTCTCCATCTGGTTTTACTGTATCTAATGTAGCACAGCCTGATGTATACACTGCTGCATCTGGTGTTCTATCAGATGTCCTTACTAAATCAGAAATAGGTGTAAAGACTGTTAAAGTTGATGTAGATAACTTCTTATATAACTCATTAAGAATTAGAAAATTAGATACTGTTGATGTGAGATCAAAGTTAAGGGATCCTTCATATCTTAATGATGTAGACTTTGCTGCTATTCAATTAGGAGCAGGTAGACTTAATGAACAATACACTTCTACAACACCTCCAGGTGGTTATGGTAGAGTAAGAAAAGCTGGCGGTACTGCACAAAGAGGATCATCTAAATTAGGTAATGTGGGTATTGAGAGAGCAACTAAGACATTTATTGTAGATAATAAAAAGAAAATATTCTCGCTTACTGATCAGAAGTTTGGTGAAATAGATTTACTTACAGACGTTACTTCTACTACTATATTAAACAAACCAGTTAGTATGGCAAGATTCATTGGTGCTAATGATGCTGGTTCATTTAAATCATTATCGTTAGCTGATAAGAAACAGATTGCCAAGAACTATCTTATTCAGACTCATATCACTAAATATGCTATGGGTACATCTGGTAAGTTTTCAGCATATAAACTCAAGGCAGTAGAAGGTTTCTATGCCAAGGAACTATATGGTAAAGGTGGTGCCGGTGGGCTTTTAACAGAAACACTTACAGCTGGTGGTTTACTTGATCTAAGAAATAAAGGTCAAGCTGTAGTATATGAACTATATGGTCCAGATGGTAAGATGGATCCAGAAGTAACATTTGATTTAGCTTGTAATATAGCAGAGATTGGTTTATTTGATAAACTTACACTAGACTATGATATATTTAATCCAGATGGTTCTATGAATGTTCAAATCATTATTGAGACACCAATAGTGACTAAGCCAGAATCAGTTACATTTAAAAGATTAGTACAGACTACATTTAATAATGGCTTACAATCAGCGGATAGTTTAGTAGAATTAGAACCAAATCCTTCTAATACTAGCTTTAATCCTCGATAAAACTCTTATAAATAAAAGCAATAGGTTTAAGGATAATTAATGGCTCGCATACTTTCAATAGAGGATAAGGATCTAAATACGTCTAGTGTGGTTACATCTCGTAAGCTCAACTATTTAGATATAGACTTATCATTTGCAAATCGTCCGAGTGGTGATGTGTATAAGAAAAAAGATGCTGCAGCTGTGAAACAAGCAGTAAAGAACATCGTTGCAACTGGTAGACTAGAGAAACCATTTGAATCCGAATTTGGTGCAGACGTAACATCTTTATTCTTTGAACTAGCGGATAATAGAGCATCACGTGCCGTAAAACAAAATATTAGAAATGCTATCTATGTTTATGAGCCACGTGCCGAAGTATTAAACATAGATGTAAATTTACAACCAGATAATAATTCACTTTCTGTAACTATTACCTTTAAGGTAGTCAGTTCGGAAGAAACTGTTACACTCAATACCATCGTTTCGAGGTTAAGATAATATGGCTACAACAATTAAATCAACAGAACTTGACTTCAATACAATCAAGAACAATCTAAAAACAGAACTTGCATCTAAGAGCGAGTTTGCTGACTATAACTTTGAAGCATCTGGTTTATCAAATATTCTTGATGTTCTTGCTGTGAATACACACTATAATGGATTAATTGCTAACTTTGCTTTGAATGAATCATATCTTTCTACAGCTCAGTTAAGAAGTTCATTGGTATCATTAGCAGAAGGTATTGGTTATATTCCAAAATCTAAGACTGCTTCAATGGCTACTGTTACACTATCAACTAACACTGGTGATTTATCAGGTAGACCTTCAACACTAGCTTTGGCTAGTGGTACTAAGTTTACTGCTTCAGTAGATGATGTAACGTATACATTTCAGACTACAGAGACAGTAACCGCTACAGATAATGGTTACGGATACTATTCATACTTAACACCAGATGGTTCAACTAACATTGGAATCAAAGAAGGTATTGCTAAAACAAAAACATTCTTTGTAGGACGAGATAGTGTAGACGATGTGTATATTATCCCTGATAAAAACATAGATATGGAAACTGCGATTGTTAAAGTATACCAATCAGCAACTGATACAGCATTTACTTCATATATTAATATTGGTAAATCATCTACTATTAATGCCAATACTCGATTATACATTATGAAGGAAGCACCTAATGGATTCTATGAAATAACATTCGGAGATGGTATAACACTAGGTGCGGCACCTGAGGCTGGTAATAAAATTGTTATAGAGTATCTACAAGTAAGTGGTTCTATTGCTAATGGAGCCAGTGCATTTATTGCTAAATCAAAGATTCAAGTATTAGGTTCAGACTATGATGTAAATACAGTTACCTTTACTAATTCTATTGGTGGTGCGGAAGAAGAAACAATGTCTTCCATTCGTAAAAACGCACCATTTCAATATGCTACACAGAACCGTATGGTTACTGCAGTTGATTACTCTACATTGGTTTTATCTAACTTTGGTACACTTATCAAAGACATTCAAGCATTTGGTGGAGAAGACGCCTTAGAACCAGAGTTTGGTGTAGTATTCTTATCCGTTGTTTTCAATTCAGATATAACAGCAGATACTATTACAACTACAAAGGATGCTATTACTGATCTATCTAAACAGTTATCGGTTGTGGGCTTTGATATTAAGTTTGAAGATCCCGTTACCACATTCATTGAGACAGAGATATTCTTCCAGTTTAACCCTAAACTTGGTTCACTATCTCTAAACAGTGTGCAAGATAATGTACAAACAGAAATTAATAATTACTTTTCTAGTAACATTGGTAAATTTAACCAGACATTCCGTAGATCAAATTTATTGTCTGACGTTGATGAAGTTAGTACATCTGTTCTATCTTCACGTGCTAACATTAAAGTTCAGCGTAGGTTTACTCCTACAACAGATACACTTCAAGATCATACTCTAAGGTATCCAGTTGATATTGCTGAACCAGATGATGTAAACTATATTATTACAACTACACCATTTCAGTTTAATGGTAAAACTTGTATTATTAGAAATAAACTAGGTTCAAATAAACTTCAAGTTGTTGCTCTTGGCGAACAATCAATAGAATCAGATAACATTGGTTCATATAATAACAAATCAGGTGTTATAAGTATTGTTGGATTAAGAATACAATCTGTTATAGGTGGAGATGCATTTATTAAAGTAACTGCAGTTCCAGCTAACCAATCAGCCATCAGTCCACTTAGAAATGATATTCTTGAGTATGATGCTGGTCCATCTTTTGCTACTGGAGTTGTGGTTACAACCACATAGAAATATATGTCACAACGAGATAAAACATTAAAAGATAATAATAGACGTAATCTATTACTGCACGATTGTCATTCTATTCGTGAGGTTCTGCCTGCATATTTTCTTGAAGAGTATCCTAAACTTGTTAGCTTTCTTGAAGCCTACTATGAATGGGAAGATAGCGGTGAGACTCCGTCAAAATTAATACATGACTTATTTCTAAACAGAGATATTACAGCAACAGATATTTCAAATCTTTCTTTCATTGAAGATGAATTACTATTAGGTCAACAATACTTTGAAGGCTTTCAGAATAAAAGATCAGCAGCTAAGTATTCTAACACACTATATAGATCAAAGGGTACACTCTTTTCTATTGAACAATTCTTTAGATCATTCTTTAGTATCTCTCCAGATGTTGTATATACAAAAGAAAACATATTTAATGTTGGAGAGAATACATCACTTATAGGACCAGAGTCACTCAAGTATCTTGTTGATGATAAACTATATCAGAAGTATGCACTATTAGTTAAAGCGCCTATTCCTATTAGTCAATGGAAAGAAGCATATAAGTTATTTGTACACCCAGCCGGTATGTACATTGGTGGAGAAGTTCAGCTTGTAAGTCAGAATGTTAATGATCTTTTAGTTATGCCAGATGTTATAATTGCTGATCAGTTTGATCCAATATACGAAGGTGTTGCTACAGCAGGGCTTGAAGCACAATTAGATATTACTGGTCTGAGACCACGTGGTGTGTTCTTAGATAGTGATACACGTATAAGTCTTAATGGTCAAGTTGAAGATTATGCTACACGTACAATTGAAGAGATTGGCAGAAACTATGATACTATAGAAGAATGGATTGGTACTAACTCACCAACATTCGATGAAGACTCAGCAGTCGGTGATCCATATGCACCAAGAATGTCTACAGAATTAGATACGTTCGACGAAGTTAATTACATTTGGTATGACTCAGACTCAGCCTAACCCTTATAAATAAAGATAATAGATTTGGATAGAGATTAAAATGGCAAGACAAGATATAGCCCGAGGCACAGCCGCTAATGACGGAACCGGTGATACACTACGTGTTGCTGGTCTAAAGATTAACCAAAACTTTGCTGAGCTGTACCAATTGCTCGGTGGTGACTCTGCTGAGTTAAGTGCTGGTGTTTCATTAACAGATCAAGGTGTTCTTTTTGAAGGCACTAACGTTGATGATCACGAAACAACATTAACAGCTGGTAACCCATCTGCTGATATATCATTAGCATTACCTACAGCGGGTACTGAACTAATCTCTAATAGTGCAACACAGACACTAACCAATAAGACATTAACATCAGCTGTTCTTACAACACCAAAGATTAATGATACATCATCTAATCATCAATACATATTTGCTGCAAGTGAATTATCTGCAAATAGAACTGTTACATTACCTTTATTAGGTGGTGGTGATACATTTGTATTTCAAGCACATACACAGACATTAACTAATAAGACATTAACTTCACCTCTTATCAATACTGGTAAGATTGGCGCTAGTATTAATGATACTAATGGCGCAGAGTTAATTAAAGTAACAGCAACTGCTAGTGCAGTAAACCAAGTATTAGTTGCCAATGCTGCAACTGGTAATGCTCCATCTATTACAGCTGACGGAGATGATACTAATGTAAGTCTTATACTTGGATCTAAAGGTACTGGTGCTGTTAATATCAATAACAAAGTTGTGCATCGTGAACACTTTATGACAGGCGACGGTGCTGTAAACTTAACAATTCCTCTTACAATCTTTAATGCTTCATCAGCACTTGCTATTACAATGGCAGATGGAGTTATTACTGGTGAGACTAAATACTTTGTAAATAGAGGAACAGGTACTGCTACAGTAACAATAACAAGCTTAGTAGGTACAGGTAACCCATCAACAGTAGCATTTGCGGCACATGAAGCTGGTTTCATGATGTGGGATGGTGCAAACTGGCACTTAGCCTCTAAAACAGTTGCTTCTTAAGGACATAGACAATGACAGCTATTATAACAGATAAACTCAAAAAACAATTACTACTAAACATCATTGAAGATGTAGATAGTGCAGCTAATAATTACTTTATTGGTATAGGAAGATCAGAGGCTTGGAATGAAACCGATGCTGCTCCTGCTCCTCAGAATAGCTTGCGTGATCAACGTAATTTAGGATTGAGTTTACAATCTGTAAAAGGCATTGCAGATAAATCTTTATGTGTACCAAGGACAGATTGGTCATCTGGTGCAATATATTCTTCTTATAATGATAATATTCAAGGACATCCAGTATCGTCTTACTATGTCTTTACTGATGAGAATCACGTATATATTTGTCTACAGCAAGGTAGAAATGCGGCGGGAACTGGTGTTAACTCCACTGTTAAACCAACAGGGACTAGCGCCAATGCATTTAAAACAGCAGACGGTTATGTATGGAAATTCTTATATTCTATTGGTGCATTAACAGCCAATAAATTCTTATCATCTAACTTCCTTCCTGTTACAAAGATTGTCTCGGTTGATTCTGATTCACCAGCTTCTATTTCTGAACAAAAAGGAATACAAGATGCGGCAATAGGTGGAGAGATTATTGGATATACAGTAACAGCCGGTGGAACTGGATACACTTCAACACCAACAGCTACTATTTCAGGTAACGGAACATCGGCTAAAGCTGATGTCACTATATCTGGTGGAGCTGTATCTAAAGTTGATGCTAGAGACTCAAGTGGATCCCTAGTATTTGGTTCTGGCTATACTTATGCTGAAGTCACATTAACAGGTGGCAGTGGTACTGGTGCAACAGTAAGGCCTATCTTTGGTACTAAAGATGGTATGGGTGCAGATCCGAGAGATGATCTTAGAGCAAGAGCAATTATGTTCAATGCAAAACCAGATGGTACTGAAGCAGGTGACTTTGTTATCGGAAATGATTTCCGTCAAGTTGCTCTTATTAAGAACCCTCTTACATATGCAAGTGCTAAGTTAACAAGTAATACAGGCAATGCATTAAACAAATTAAATCTATCAGCCATCAGTTCATCATTTAGTGCAGATAAAACTATACTAGGAGCTGACTCACTAGCTTTGGCTTATATAGATAAAATAGATTCAGATAATATATATTATCATCAAAATGAGACAACAGGATTTGGTTCGTTCCAAAGCGCAGAAGCAATATCTGAAACAGATGGTTCCGGTGCTGGTGTTGTTGCAACAGATAGTGCGGGTGATTTTAACCCACTAACTGGTGATATTCTCTATATAGATAATAGAGCTGCAGTAACTAGAGTTGCAGAACAAACAGAAGACATTAAAATCGTTATTCAATTATAATCGGTGTAGGAAAACATGGCAATAGATTTTACAAAAAACATTTTTGCGTCAACATATAAAGACGACTTTGCTGATAGTGATAACTATCATAGGATTCTCTTTAATAATGGACGTGCCCTACAAGCCCGTGAATTAACGCAACTGCAAACTATTACTCAGTCTGAGATTTCTCGGATGGGTAGACATTTATTTAGAGAAGGTGCTGCTGTTAATCCAGGTGGTACTACTATTAATAATAAGTATGAGTTTATTAAACTAACTGGCGAATTACCTAGTTCAAGTATTATTGGAACACAGTTTACTTCAGCATCCAACTCTATTATTGTAGAAGTGCTTGAAACCGTAGCAAGAGTATCTGATTTAGAACCAGCTACAATCTATGTTAAGTATGTAAGTACATCAGGTGGAACTAGTGGATCAACTCCTGTTAGAGTATCTGCAAGTGACACATTATCTGGTGGAGATGAAACTCTTACAGTACAATCTACAAATACTGTTGCTAATCCAGCTACAGGTACCGGTACTAGAGTATCCATTCACGCTGGTGATTTCTTTGCTATAGATCGTTTTGTCTTTGCAAGAGAACAGTCAATGATTTTATCTAAATACACTTCTGATCCAGAGGCAGTAATTGGATTTAAAGTAACTCAAGATATTGTTAGTGTTAATGATTTCCCTGCACTATATGATAACTCTGGTGCAACTCCTAATGTATCTGCACCTGGTGCTGATAGATATAGAATTAGACTTGATATAGCAGACAAAGCTAATGTTGCAGCTGATGAAAACTTTGTATATGTTGCTAAAGTTGTTGATGGCATAGTAGTTACACAAGTTGATGGTACAGATTCTTACAATAAGATAGAAGACAGAATGGCCATCAGAACAAGTGAAGAGTCTGGTGACTATATCGCTAAAAGGTTTTCTGTTAGTTTTGATACTAGTGATTCGGATGAAAGTATATTAGACTTTGATATAACACCAGGTATTGCATATGTAGATGGCTATAGAGCTGTTATTAACTCACCACTTAAACTTTCAGTCAGTAAACCAAGAACAACTATTACAGAAAATAATAATGTAACAGCAGCTGCATATGGGCAATATGTTACAGTATCTGCTAATAAAGGCTTACCTAACATTAATACATTTGCTCAAATTAATCTTTATCCTAATACAGCTGGTACTGGTGCATTAATAGGTACTGCTAGAGTAAGAGCTGTAGAGGAAGATGGTTCGAACTATAGAGTATATCTGTTTGATGTACAAATTGCTTCTGGTAAAAACAAAAGAAACACTAAATCACTTGGTACTGGTTCTACTGATTATATGACACTAGTTCTTGAAAACAGCAAAGCAGTATTTAAAGATGAAGGATCTACAAGTCTATTGTTCCCAGTCCCTGGAAATAGACCAAAAGTTATTACAGATATTAGTCTTGTAACACAAAGGTATAGAACAGCAGTTATATCAGGTGGAGCAGGTTCTATTACACTAACAGCTACAGGCGAGACCTTTGCTGATACTAGTGATTGGATTGCAGCACAAGCCGATTCAGATATAGATACAGGGTTTACTGCAAATGGATCTGGTACAACAGCTAGTGCACTAGGTGGTGTTACAGATGGTACATATGAAATTCTTACTTATGTAAATAAGGCTGCAGGGACTGTTAGAACTAAGTCACTTACAGAAGTAACCGAAACAATCACACCAGATGGTTCTGGTAATTTAAACTTTACAAAAGCTGATGTTAGTAGTATAGTTAGAGTTACTCTTGCTGACTCAGATGGCGCTGATCTAACAACATCTTATGACTTAGATAATGGTCAACGTGACTTTGCTTATCTAAATGGTAGAATGGTTAAGAAAGCCGGAGTTACTCAAACAGCTGATGTGTTTGTAAGATATAAACACTTTACTCATGGTGCATCTGGTGATTTCTTTGCGGTTAACTCTTATACTGGTCAAACCAACTATGAAGATATTCCATCATATACACAATCTAATGGCACAACAGTATCTTTAAGAAATGTTTTAGACTTCCGTTCAAGTGTTAATAGCTCAGGTAACTTTGGTTCAGGTGCTAAAATTAATGAGATGCCTAAGAATACAGGTCTCATCACATTTGATGCAGAGTATTATCTCGGTAAAAAAGTTCGTGTGACAATAGATAAAAATAGTTTTGTTGATGCTATTAGTGGTGCAGCTAGTGTTAATCCTCAATTACCACCAGCTCCAAACAATTCTCTGGATTTATTCCATGTTGATATGAATCCATATACAGTTAGTGATACTGATATTACTTCAACTACTATCAGAGCTAAAAGATTTACTATGAAAGATATTGGTAAATTGGAAAATAGAATTGATAAAGTTGAAGAGGCTACATCATTAAGCCTTCTTGAATTAGATACAGCATCATTTAATGTTCTTGATGCTACTAGTAATAATAGAACAAAATCTGGTTTCTTTGTAGATAACTTTGCTGATCAATCTAGGTCATATATGTCTGCTGATTATAATGCAGCTATTGATCCAGAAGCTAAGATTATGCGCCCTTGGTTCCAAGAAGATAACCTTAGAATGATCTATGACTCTGATCAATCTAGTAATACAATTCTTAAAGGTGATAGCGTATACCTAAAACATGATAATATAAATTATGTTGATCAACCTCTTGCAACAGAAGCAATGAATATTAACCCATTTGCTGTTATCCTAAATGAAGGTTTTATTGATCTTTCACCATCATCAGATGAGTGGACTGCAGTCGACAGATTACCAGATCGTGTAGAAGACGGTGGAACAAGACTTGTTAATAATGGAGCATTACTCTGGAATACATGGCGATGGAACTGGATTGGACGAAATGATACACCAACCGGAGATTTAGCAACTAGAGATGCAGCACGAACAAGTATATTAGCAGTCAATAGAGTTGTTGCTTCAGAAACAGTTCGTGAATTTGTGAATGATCGTATACTAGATGTTGCATTTATTCCGTTTATGCGGTCTAGGAAAGTTAGTTTCCGCGCTCAAGGTCTTAAACCTAATACTCAAGTTTTTGCTTTCTTCAATAACAAATCAGTTGCTGATTGGGTAAGATCAGAAGCATTTACTAGATTTGCCACTACTACTGATGATTTTGGTAATAGACATAATAGAGCAACTCAACATCCTGATGGCAAGTCAACACTAGTAACTGATGCTACAGGTTCTGTTACTGGTTCATTCTTTATTCCATCCACAGACGCAATTAAGTTTAGAACTGGTGTACGTGAGTTTAAACTACTTGATATTAGTGTACCTAAAGATGAGAATGCAACATCAATTGCAAAAGAACCTTTTTCATCAACAGGTGTATTAGAAACTAGACAGTCAACATTTACAACAACTAGAGTGCTAACTATATCAGCTCCGCCACCACCTGTTGCTCCACGGAGACGTAGACGCCGTAGGTCAGGTCTAACACCTGATCCTCAGTTGGACCCAAGGAATCAAACCAACAAAGATCCTTTGGCTCAGACATTCTTTATTGATGAAAATGATGGTTTGTTTATAACTAGAGTTGGTGTTAGGTTCCAAACTAAAGATACAACAGTTCCTGTGATGATGCAAATTAGATCAACTGTAAATGGTGTTCCATCATCAGATGAGATTATACCTAATGGAGTTAAGGTTCTTCTACCCGGTTCTATTACAACATCAGCTGATGCTAGTGCAGTAACTTACTTTGAGTTTGATGAACCAGTTTACTTGAACGGCAACATGGAATATTCTATTGTTCTACTTGCTAATTCTATAAATTATAATGTATATGTAGCAAAATCTGGTGATTTAAGACTTAATTCAACAGAACTAAGAGTTACTAAACAGCCTACACTAGGTTCATTGTTTAAATCTCAGAATAGTAGGACTTGGTCGGCAGATCAAGAAAGAGATTTAACATTCACTATTGATTGTGCTGAATTTATTTCAGCAACCGGATATGTTACATTACAAAATGCGCCCATTCCACCAATCTTATTGGCTAGTAATTCATTAGATGCTACAAACACAAGTGGCACAGTTAAGGTTCTTGCATTTGGTCACGGGTTTACAGTAGGCGACTCGGTAACAATAGCAAATGCTACAACGTTTGGTGGAATAGCTGCAGCTAATATTAATGGTACAAGAGCAGTCACTAAAGTAGATGGTACAGGCTTTGAGTTTGTGGCAGGTGCATCAGATGTTGCTTCAGCTACTATAGCTGGTGGTGGGGATGCTATTACAATAACAAGAAATATTATGATGGATACAGTAGTTCCTTATGTTGAAACACTTTCACCACCACAGACTTTAATATCACACTCAGCTAAATTTACATCAGGTAAATCATTTGCTGGATCTGAAACTGCTTATATTCCAGATAGTAGTTATCAAACCATAGCAAATAGAGATAATAATAACTTTACTCAACCTAAGGTGATTGCTTCAAGTGCTAATGAAACTGCTTCTTTATCAGGTAATAAATCGTTAACATATAAAATTGATTTACAGACACAAACTAACTTAGTTGCACCAGTAGTTGATCTTCAACGTGCTTCTATAACAGCTATAAACAATTTAGTTGATCAACAAGTTGCAAGTGGTAGTGGTGGTAATATTCCAATAGAATATATTGCAGAAACAAATCCAACTGGTGGTTCACATCTAACTAAGCATATTACACAACCGGTATCTCTCGATGAGTCAGCTGTTGGTTTAAAAATACTAATTGGTGCAAATAGACCATCTGCAGCAAGCTTTGATGTTTACTATAGAACAAATGCTTCAGATACAGCAGCGGCAGGTAACTTACTTGACTCAACTTGGATATTAGCTACACTTGAAACTGAAATGCCTTCAGACGAAAATATTAATGTATTCAGAGAGTACAGATACTTAGTAGGCGGTGATGACGGAACTATGGATGCTTTCTCACAATTCCAAGCTAAGATAGTATTAAAATCAACCAATACATCAAGACCTCCAGTCATACAAGACTTGAGAATGATTGCATTGAGTGTATAATGATAAAAGTTAATGGGCACCCAAATTTAGTTAGAGATCCAAATTCGGGTGCTATTTTGAATATAAATAAAGATGAGATTACTTCAGCACGAGCAAGAAAGATAGCCCGTGCTGAAAAAGAATTAGAAGAACAACAACTGAAAGCAGATGTACTAAGTTTAAAAAATGAGATTAGTGACATTAAACAACTGTTGGCTCAAATTGTAGAGAAAATTTAAATGGCAAGAACACACGTAAATGTAACAGATCATATTTTAGATATGAAGAACAAAGTCAACGAAATCTCATATGATGTCGGTGACATAGCTCTTATATCAACATCGGGACAAGATAGTGATGTAGTTCAAGCTATTAACTCACTTGACTCAGATATTGGTGGAATTGCTAATCTTACAACAATAGACAAGTCTAGTATTAAAGCGGCTATCAATGAGCTAGATGCTGAGATTGGTGCAGATACTCTAACAACTAGTGCATCTACAGTAAAAGGTGCTATTAATGAACATGAAGTTCAAATCAATAATACAGATAGTGATATTGGTACTAGAACTAATCTAACTACAGATGCAGATCAAAACCTTGTAGTTGCTATAAATGAAGTAGATACTAATGCGAATACCGCAAATGCAACCGCAAATGCAAATACAGTTAAGCTTGGTACAATCACATCTGGTGCTATGGGCACTTCTGCTGGTACAGTAGGTCCAGCTATAAGCGAACTTCATACCGAAATAACATCCGCTACATCAAATATAGGCGCTTTAAATTCATTAACCACAACAAACAAAAGTAATTTAGTTGCAGCTGTTAGTGAAGTAAACGGCTTACTTATAGATTCGGCTATGATTAAAAATATATTCAGTGCCACTAATACGGGAACTGGTTATGGTGCACTTACATATGGTAACAATGGTGTTTATTCACTGGCCAAAGTAACTAATACTAATATCAGAAGTGCTATATCTGCAGGCGAAGGTATAGACATTGCAAGTGGTGTTATCTCAGGTGAGCTTGCTTCTTATACTAATATAGGTATTGCAAAATTTGACTCAGATGGTTTCACAGTTAATAATGGCGAAGTCTTTATTAAAGCAAATGGTATTTCAGCCACTCAAATTTTAGATGGTGCTGTTACTACTGTTAAAATAGCAGACAATGCGGTCACTACTGCTAAGATTTTAAATGGTAATGTTACTACTGCTAAAATAGTAGACAATGCGGTTACTGCTGGTAAGATTTTAAATGGTAATGTTACTACTGCTAAAATAGCAGACGATGCTGTAACATACGCAAAGTTACAAAACTTAGTAACAGCTAATAGAGTATTAGGATCAACTAGTACTGGATTAATAGGCGAGACACAAGTACAGACTGCAATGATAGCAACTAATGCGGTCACTACTGCTAAGATTTTAAATAGTAATGTTACTACTGCTAAAATAGCAGATGTTGCTGTTACAGCTGCCAAGATAGCAACTAATGCTGTTACAGCTACTAAAATTTCATCAAGTGCAGTAACTACAGATAAGATAGCAGCTGATGCTGTAACATATGCTAAACTACAAAACTTAGTAACAGCTAATAGAGTATTAGGATCAACTTCAACTGGAGTAATAGGTGAGACTCTAATACAAAATGCAATGATTGCTCCAGATGCAGTAACTGGTAGTAAGATACCTGATAATGCTATTAACTCAGAACACTATGCAGCAGGCTCAATTGATCCAGAACATCTTGCAAGTAATGCAGTAACGGAAATTAAGATTGCTAGTAATGCTGTTACTTCTGGTAAGATTGCAGCAGATGCTGTTAATGGGACAAAGATTGCTGATGATGCAATTAACTCTGAGCATTATGCAGCTGGTTCAATTGATAATGAACATATTGCTGATGATGCGGTTGGTGCAGATGAATTAAAAAGTGTTGTTTCTTTAATAATATATAACAGTGCAGGTACAGCATTAAAGACATTGTATGGTGCAGGAAGCTAATTAGATGACGGTTAGAACACCACTCATACTTGATGGGTCGAACAATCTCATAGAGATGACGACAGCTCAGATAAACGCAGTTAA